>Ga0256833_1000714_pt1 | contig 25403 bp, 21 predicted proteins | sample 356284metaG_FD_190535 | JGI IMG/M metagenome (GOLD analysis project Ga0256833, IMG submission 190535) | Hydrothermal vent microbial communities from Mid Atlantic Ridge, Atlantic Ocean - 356-284 | ecosystem: Environmental > Aquatic > Marine > Hydrothermal vents | place: Atlantic Ocean: Mid... | reverse complement strand
ACACTATTTACAGGTATGATTTTTTTATTTAACAAATACCGGTATTAATATATATATCACTTCTCATATCATTTTTTAGTAAAAGGTACTCCCCAGTCTTCGATCTTGTCAGAATAAAAATATAATTTATCCCCTTCTATTTTATAAACTAAATACGTAGGATTTCCACCTTCAATATGGAGTTTTAATTTAGTATCTTCAATAGTCCAAAGCCAGTTATAATTATCAATTGGCGTTGTTTGAATACAAGTACCGTCATCATAAAATGTCCAAGCATACACATCGTTGTTTGAATCTGTATAAATCCATTGACCGAACAAATTACTATCCAAGTTTAAATCGGAAGTTTCTTTTGTACAACCGGTAAATATCGAAGTATAAATAAGAAAAATAAATATGGCAAAAATAGATTTTGAATATTTCATGTTTATTTATTGTAAAGTTATTTTATCAACATCAAATCTCTAAATTCCCTTGGATAAACACCTAAAGTATCATATGATGCTTTTTCTTCCACATCATCTGTAACACATAGATATTTATGGTCACCATTGTCAATTGTAAAGTAAATATGCTGACCATCTTTTGAAAATATTGTATTTTCTACCTCGCCCCATCCGGATAATTCGCATACTGTATATTCTTTATCACTAATAAAATCTTTAATGTACAATTTATTATTTGCACCAATACAAGCACCTCTGTTTCCCCAACTATTTTCCTTAACATTGACTAAATTGATACTATCTGCAACAAAATTTATTTCCCCTGTTTTCAGGTTAAGCATTTTCAATTTATGATGATTGTAATACAAAATTCTCTTTCTGTCATAAGTCATTCCTCCAATACTTACAGAATTATCATCAGTATCACCGAGCCTCTTATATTTCTTTGTATCAAAATTGTAACTGAAAAGAATGTCATAATCATAATGATTTGTTCCTCCATTTACACCCCATGCTTCAAGATATCCATAAGCAATTTTTCCATCAGCAGAAATAAATACTTCTTCAAAACTTGCTGTTTCCGTATCATCAGTTTTTTCCGGCTGTGACAATGCAAAAATATCAGGACTTTCTGCTACTTCATACGAATCATCCGATGTGTTGAAACGAATCATATAGTCATGATAAGGACTTCCATAAGCCTTATGAGCAGTACCTGTTAGGTATAAAATATACCCGTTATCCGATAATGTTGCAGTGTTAGTTTTAAAATATGAATAGCGATTTTCATTTTGTTCCGTTACCATAGGTAAATAGTGAAAATCTGTCTCATCAATTTTTTGATACATTCCTTGGTTATCAAAATCCCTCCAATCCAAACCCAAAGTAAATATATCATTTCTCAAATCGCTTTGAGCAATAAACCTTGAATCCGAAGGGTATGCATCACTAAAAGTTGAATATGATACTTCCCCGTTTTTTATAGTTATCTTCACTATCTTTTTTTCATCACCTAAGATTTTAGTTGAATGTGGAACATAAAGACCCAAAAATTCAGCGTTTTTTTCATTTACCGTATTAAAAATATTGGGATCGCAACTTGTAAATGAAAGAAACAGGAATAAAAAAGTAAAGATGCTTATGATATGTTTTTTCATGATAAGAATAATTTGTTAATAATATTGCAAAAATGAGTTGAATTAAAAATCCGGTCAATAACATAAATGCGTCATTTCCCGACACTACATCAAGCAGTTTATACATAGTAACTATCCCTTTGTGTCGCAATTGGTATTCAATGCATCTATAGTGATGATAGGCCATCCTTCAGAGCCTTTAGCATAAAATCTAACCAATACCGGACCAAATCTATGATTTACCAAATAGACCACTTTAGAGATATTAAAATCTTTTCCATTTAATGACATTATTATAGTATTGTCAGGAACAGTCTCTGTTATTTCAAATGCTTTGATAATCCAACCAAAAGCCTCCACTTCAAATTTGTCATTAGTAATTTCTCTGACCGTGGTTTTTCCATCTGAAACGTGAGTATATTTATCCCCTTTTTTACCATCAAATTTCACTAAAACGAATGGGTCATCATCATTTGTAGAGCCATAATCAAAAGTAGCGATGGTATTGGTAGATATTTTTGCTCTAAATATCATTGGAGAATCCCCTGAAATTTTTTGACCTTTGTAGGTTATTTCTCCCAACTTTTCTTCTATCGAAGGGACATCAGCTTCAAAAACTGTAACCCCTTCTTCGTTTGATTCTACAGTTACTTTGCCGGAGATATCAAAACCTCTCGCTTTCAAATCCCAATAATTGCCAACTTTTCCAATAGTTTTGCTTGGGGTCAAATCCTCACCTTTAAAAATATCTTTAGTAGTATTGTCTTTTCCACAAGACAAAATAAAAAATAATGGAATTAATAAAAACAGAAACTTTTTCATAATTAATGCTATTTACTTAAAGTAATAATGCAAAGGTATATCATTGCAAATAAGTGCGCAATGACGCATTTGTGTCATATTTTCTATACCAATCCTTCTCTTATTGCTTTCACTACTGCCTGTGACTTGGAGTGAACCTGTAATTTATCATAGATATGTCTGATATGATTGCGTACTGTTTGGATACTGATAAATAATTTTTTTGCTATTGCGGCATTGCTCATACCTTCTACAAGTAGATTTAGTATTTCCAATTCGCGATTAGTAAGTGAGAAATCATCAATTTTGGCAGGGATATATTTTTTAAACAAATTCAATACCTTTTTTGCTATACTTGCACTCATGGGACTGCCGCCGCTATGACACTCTCTAAGGGCATTTAGAATTTTTTCAGGAGAAGTCTTTTTAAGCAAATACCCGTCTGCACCCGCTAAAATAGCATTCATTATAGTATTGTCATCATCAAAAATAGTAAGCATCAAAATTTTTAAATCGGGATGTTTGCTTTTAAATATAGGTATTGCTTCAATTCCCGATATATTGGGGAGATTGATATCCAAAAGCAATATTTGTGTATCGGGCGATATATTTGCAATAGCATCTTCCGCACTAATAAAAGCATCAAGGCATTCAAAGTCATCAAATGCATCCAACAAATTGACCAGACCCCGGCGAAAATCAGGATGGTCTTCTACTATAGATACTTTTATCATTTTTTTTAAATTAATATTATGCGATAATAAATCAGTAATAACTTATATTAATACAAAAGTATTATTTTTTCATCTCAAAAGCGCTCTACACGAGTATTTATAACCTTAAACAATACAAAATAGTCCAATAAATCATTTTATTTTGAACTGTTTTATATCAAAAAATGCTATTACTTATTTTGCAAAGCAAAGGATAATTGTCTTATGATACAATAGTGCATTTACGTCATTTTTGAAGAGAATACCAAAAAACATCTATTTCCGGCAAGACAAAAATCTCATCAAAAATATTTGTTTTCAAATAGTTATGCACTTTATAGACAGACTATTTAGTGTCTGTCCATAAAGTCATTAAAATTTAAAAATAATCTTTTTGCGAACTTTTTTCTTTTTTCAAATCGCTGATACTAAGGCATCACCGATTATCAAAAAGACAAAAATCTCATCAAAAATATTTGTTTTTAAATAGTTAAGCACTTTATAGACAGACACTATTTAAAAAATTGCATAGTTAAACTTAAATGAAAGAAAATAGGTTATACCCTCCTTTAAAGTAGGACTTTTAAAAGAGATGCCTTGAGAATATCTGTAGAAAATAATTTCATCAGTACTTGCATTGATTCTTCTCGGTCCACCTAAATAATACAAATATAAATTAAGATTTAATCTTGTACGAGGTGATAAGTAGTATGTCATTCTATTGCTCCAGGAAGTCAATAAGAAGATATCATTATAGTCCGGATCTGTATCTAACCAAAATATTTTATTCAATGATATATTTATTTTTGAAGTAATAACAGTTCTTGTACTGGGGTAATACGAGAATGAAGAAAAAATACCCGAATTAATGAACACCGTCTTATTGTTTTTATCATCAGATGGAATAACTTTATGCAATTTATTTATCACATAACTACCGCCTAAATAATATCCAAAGTCAAATTGATAAAACATATTGATAGGTTTGTAATACTCATTTTTGAATATTAAAGATAAACCGTAATTGGTATAACCATAATTCTGTTTTCCTTTATTATAAAAAATATTATATAATGGTGATAATCCAAGTGAGAAAATGCTTCCTGCATTTCTGACAGGATGATAAAAGCTGTATAAGCTGTATAAATCATAAAGTGATGTGAAATAATCAAAATCTATACCTTTAACTAAGTGTTTGGAGGTTATAATATTATCAATTATTTTTAATTGTTGTACTCTCTTTATCCTTTTGTCAAATGCTCTTATATTATTTGATGTAGAAATTGCATTAGCTAAGGCTATTACATCGTTTCCGTCAGGAGTTTTGGATAATTTCCCTATTTTTTTAAAGTCTTTTAACATCCTGATTGCCCTCCATGCATCTGTCACATCTTCAACCCTTCCATACCCAATATTAAAACCTAAATTCATATTAAACCGAAGTCCTTCATTGTAATCCCTTATATGAAAAGGATAATATTCACCTTCTTTTATGACAAGATTACTTTTGATGTCAAATTCGAAAAATCTTTTTGATTTATTGTAAAACCGGAAACTGTTATCAATTTTTAATTCTGAATCTATAGCTTTATTATTTATTGTTTTTCTATCATTTTCGTTATACTTCCTTCCATAACCCCCTGCTATATAAATAGAGTTAATACCGCTATATTGAAGTTTTGAGCTGTTTCTGTAAGAGTGATTTGATAGATATATTCCCGAGTCAAATTCAAAATCATTTTTAACCCTATAGGAGTGATCTCCGTTATTGGAATTAAGAAAAACACTAAAATCTAACTTATCATATTTTAATTTTGGCAAATAATAGTTTTTGAGTTTAAATGTGTCAAGTTCTGCATAACGCTTTAGTTCAATATCTCCTGCTTGACTCCAAGCATTTGAACTAAAAATAAAAATAAATAATGCAAAGGAGAAAAGTTTAAGGTTTTTCATAAGTATTATTTTTTGTTTTTACTGAGACGATTCATTTTTCAATTTCATCTAAAAATATACACTAAACCATCATAAGATTTTGTAATACAAACCGCATATTTTCTAAACACAAAATTCCACCAATTCTTTTTATAACGATTTATTTGGGGTATTTTACTATAAAATAATATTTATCCTTGTTCTCCCACAATAATCTTTTCTCCTAACTTTAATCTATACGAGTTTGTTATTTTGTTCCATTTTTTTATTTGCGAGACTGATGCATTATATTTTCGTGACAAATCCCATAAAGTATCTCCACTATGTATAACATGGTATTTGTATTTTCCAAACAAATATGGTCCTTTTTTGTGTTTTTCGTGTTTGTGTTTATTTCTGCTTGTTTGTACCAATAGCTTTTGTCCCGGGTTTATTCTATTGCTATGCAGTCCATTGATACTTTTAAGTGCCCTGACAGTCATTCCATAATTCTGAGCTATCTGTCCAAGTACTTCCCCTCTTTGCACAATATGATATTTTCCTTTTTGTAAACTTACGGATTTCTTTTCTCGTTTATAAGCGGTAGAACCACCACTTCCCATGAATACCACCAGTTTTTGTCCAGGATAAATCCTTGAATTTCTTAATCCATTCCAGTCTTTTAGTTTTCTGACGGATGTTCTATACATTTTTGCTATTTGACCCAAAACCTGACCTCTCCTTACGATATGTATAGTTCTTTCTTTCGCTTTTTTTATCTGAACCAACAACTTTTCTTTTTCGATGCCTTTACTTGATTTAAAATTATAAAGTTCATTTTCATGATCTAAATAATATCCAACCTTTTCTCTCGGCAATCTTAATATGTAATTATTATCGTTTGTAGCCGGTATTATTCCGTGTTTGTACGAAGGATTAAGGAAACTAAGATCCTCTTTATCTATTCCCATGAATTCTGATATCTGGTCAAATGACAATACATCTCTTACGGTAACACTATCTATACCATCTGCTAATATTCCGGGATTCACAGGATAGATATTATGTTCGATATTGTAATTAAATATATAATTTACAGCTATAAATGCGGGGACATATCCTCTTGTCTCTCTTGGTAAAAAAGGCCATATAGCCCAATAGTTTTTTACTCCTCCTGCTCTTCTTATGGCTCTGTTGACATTTCCGGGACCTGAATTGTATGCAGCTAAAGCCAATTCCCAATCTTGATATATTTTATATAAATCTCTTAGATGACGTACAGCAGCTTCCGTTGCTTTATAAGGGTCAAATCTATCATCGACAAGTGAATTACTTTTCAATCCATACCTTTTTCCTGTATTATACATAAACTGCCAAAGTCCTTTTGCTCCAGCTCTACTACCAGCAGTCGGATTTAATGCGCTTTCTACTACTGAAAGATACTTCAACTCCAATGGCATATCGTATTTGTCCAAAACTTGTTCAAAAATAGGAAAATAAATCTCTTTTAAACCTAGCATTCTTGCTGTTTGTTTTTTTTTCTTATTTGCATACACATTGATGAATCCTTTTACATGTTCATTGTAAACTAGATCGATAGGAGTGTGCAAATTCAATATTGCTATGCGCAGTTCATAAATTGAATCACTAAATACCGGTTTTTCTTCCGGAAAATATCCGTATCTATTAAGTTTTTCAGGGTTGGTCTCAAATGTATATTTGTTGTAAAAATTTACTTGAGTCAGTTTGTCCAATTGCTCTATTAATGCTGCACCTTTTAACATTCTGGTGTCTTCAGTTATTATTTCATTGGTATGATACTTATTTTTGAATACTTTGGCAAATGCAACAGTATCGTTTAGTATCTGTTGTACTATGCTCAAAGTATCTTCTGCGGGTTCCAGAACAAGACTATCTACTATGGTAACAGCTGTAAATTCATTATCAATTGAATCAATAATAAGGGATTGATCTAATAATAATTCTTCTTCTTCAATTGGAGCTGTTGATTTTGTAGTGTCTGCGACTACTGCATTTTCGTGTTGTTTGTCTTCAGACTTATTAACAATATTTTTTACTATTTTACAAGAACTTAGTCCAAAAACGGCAAAGACAATAAATATATATCGGTACATTTTACTCATTAGTTGTTTTATAACAAACGACAAAACTAACAAAAAGATATGTTTTGGAAAAAATATTCATAAATAAAGCGAGTATCAAAATTTATTACTCTATTTTTCATAAACAGATATTATTTTCAACTAATTTGAGCAATGATTTGTTAATAATAAAAACATCAATATTATTATGGCAGCAGTAGAATCAAATATGTTAGCTCTAGGAACTAAAGCACCTTTTTTTCAATTGTATGATACAATTAGTAAGGATTTGATTTCGATAAATGATTTGAAATCAGATAAAGCAACGGTAATTATTTTTATTTGTAATCATTGTCCTTATGTACATCACATTATGAAACGCTTTTTGGAAATAGCTAATGCATATATTGCACAAGGTGTGAAGTTTGCAGCTATTAGTTCCAATGATGTAGATAATTATCCGCAAGATCATCCTGATATTATGAAAACAATAGCAGATATGTGTAAATTTTCATTTCCATATCTTTATGATGAGACACAATCAGTAGCTAAGGACTATCAGGCTGCCTGTACTCCGGATTTATACATTTTTGACAATGCGATGAATTTAGCATATAGAGGAAGGTTTGACGAAACCAGACCACAATCAGGAGTTGAGGCTACCGGAGTGGATTTTAAAAATGCATTGGAAGATATAGTCAAAGGGGCAAAGGTTCAGGCTAAACAACTGCCAAGTATTGGTTGTAGTATAAAATGGAAAAAATGATTTTAATAAAATACTTCAATAGGTTTTTTAAGTTGCTTTTGATAATTCCTGTCAAGATTTATCAAAAATTACTGTCTCCTCTCTTAGGTAGCAATTGTCGATATACTCCCACTTGTTCGCATTATACAGTTGATGCAATTGAGGAATGGGGGGCTTTAAAAGGAGGTTTAATGGGTATCAAGAGGATATTGAGTTGCAACCCTTGGGGTGGTTCGGGATATGATCCTGTTCCAAAGAATCCAAAACACGAACATACAGAAGAGTGCAATCATGAGACAACTCAAAACAACTAATCCATAAAAAACAGTAAAAATATCGAAAAAGATTATTTTTAAATTTTAATGGCTTTATGGACAGGTACTATTTTACAGTCATGATAATAGTAAAACCAATATCATTTGATATAAGATAATTAACAGGTACACCCACGGTTCCTTCCACATGATATTTTAACCCCCAATCTGTTCTATCAATAGAAAAATCTTCAGATTTTATTGTTACACTATTATCACTAACATCAAGATTCGCCTTGAAAGTGATACTTTTAGTTACATCTTTTATTGTCAAGTTTCCAGTAATCTCAGAGTTATATTCTCCTGAAATATTTTTAACACTTGTCAATTCAAATTTTGAATATGGATAGTTTTTTGCATCAAAAAAATCTCCCGATTTTAAATGTCCCGTAAGGTCAGATTTTTGATCACTTCCTTTTGGAAAGCTTTCCACAGTCAATGTATTCATATCGATTAGGACTTTTGCATTTGACAATTTACCATCATTAACAGATATAGATGCACTTTTAATAAACACATTTCCAAATCTTTTTTGAACTCCACCCAAATGAGAAGCCCTCCATTTTACGACACTTCCACTTTCGATTTTGTTAAGTGTATTTGTGTTTTCCTTCTTTACTTCTGTTACTTTTTCAGCTTCTTTTGTTTTTGCTTTTTCCCCATTATTGGCACAAGAGCTTAACATTAATGAAATTATAAAAAGACTTAAAATTACTTTTCCCGATTTTAATAAATTATTCATATAATATTTGTTTTAGTTTTAACTCAAACTCTAAATCAGAGTTTTTAATCATTATATACACCATTTATACTAAGCCTTCATTGAATTTAGTCGTACAAATATACAAATGGCTTAGCATAAATACACATATAAGCGTTAATTTGTTTAGAATTAGTCTTAATTGATTTTGTATTTTAATGGAAAATTATAAAAATTCATTTTACTATTGATAGATACATTATAGTTTTGCATCTTTGTAAGAATTAGTATTATTTATGATAATTAATGTAGGCAAAAGGTTTTTTTTTAGAATTATCAAAGCAATTGCTTTGTTTTTGATTGTACTAATACTGATTTTAATCATTTGGGGAAGGAGTTTGAGTTTTGACAATAATTTTGCTACTGTTGTATACTCAAAGGAAGGGAAAATATTATCAGCAGGTATCTCCAAGGATCAACAATGGAGAATGGCTTGTGAGGATGAGATGCCTGAAAAATTGGCTACTTCAATAAGGATATTTGAAGACCAATATTTTTATTATCATCCGGGAGTCAATGTTGGTTCAATTATTAAAGCAATTAAAAGTAATATAAAGGCTGGTCATATAGTCAGAGGAGGAAGTACTTTAACCATGCAATTGGCAAGAATTTACTTTGGAAATAGGAAGAGGACATATTACCAGAAAATAAAAGAACTGCTACTGGCTTTTGCTATTGAACTGAGATTTTCGAAAAAAGAAATCTTGAAATTATATGGTCAATATGCTCCTTTTGGGGGTAATATTATTGGCTATTGTGCTGCATCTCGTTTTTATTACAATAAAAAACCTGAATTATTAAGCTGGAGTGAATCTGTTACATTGGCTGTATTGCCAAATGCTCCTTCGGATATTTATCCCGGTAAAGGACAAAAGGTTTTACTTAAAAAAAGAGATGATTTGTTGAAAAAATTGCTGAACAAACACATTATTGATTCGATGACTTATAGATTGGCATTGAGAGAAAAAGTGCCTGTCAGGAAAAATAATTTCCCTTCACTTACTCCTCACTTACTACCTTTTTTTGCTGGAACAAATAAGGAAAATAATATATACAGAACAACCATTGATTTTAGTTTGCAAAAGGAAGTATCACGGGTTGTGAAAAATTATAGCAAAAGGTATTCAGCCGGAGGAATTGATAATATGGCAGTTTTAGTTTTGAGAAATAATGGCAGCGTAGGGGCATATGTTGCAAATTCAAATTGTGACTCGGATCAATGTGGGTCAAAAGTCGATATAATAAGGTCTAGACGTAGTCCCGGGAGTATTTTAAAGCCTTTTTTGTACGGAGCATGTATTGATGCAGGAGATATTACCGAACAAAGTTTGCTTTTGGATATACCTGCTTTTTACAATGGATTCAGTCCAAAAAATTATGACAGGAAATTCAGAGGTGTTGTCAGAGCAAAAAATGCACTTACTCAATCACTAAATGTCCCGGCAGTAAACCTTTTGGCAAATTACGGAATTGATGCATTTTTAAGTGATCTACATAAACTTAAGATTGAACATTCCGATAAAACAGCAGACCATTATGGGCTATCTCTAATATTAGGAGGAAGTGAGGTAACAATGTGGGATATTGGAAGAGCTTATTTAAATCTAGCTAGAAATGCACAGAAGAAAAGAAGTATTGATTTAGCTTTGATAGATGGTGAAAAACAAAAATACATACATAATGAATTTCCATTGAGTGTAGGTGCTTCTTGGCAAATTTTAGAAATATTGAAAGGTGTTAACAGACCTGTCGAACAAGATGGATGGCAATATTTCTCAAGACAAAATTCAATTAGCTGGAAGACCGGTACTTCATATGGATATCGTGATGCGTGGTCAGTAGGGGTTACCAAAGATTATACTGTTGTCGTATGGGTTGGTAATGCTGACGGAGAAGGACGGAAAGGACTCACAGGAATAAAAAAAGCAGCTCCTGTATTATTTTCCGTATTTAACTTACTTAAAATTAGTGATAATATAGAAGAGCCCATAAGTGCATTTAAACCTAAGATTATCTGTAAGGAATCAGGATATACAGCAACAGAGGCTTGTAATAATAAAAATATTACTTATGTCCCCAAAAATAGTTTTAATCTTCCCTTGTGCAAATACCATAGGATATTGAGGGTTGATAAAGATGAAAAGTTTATTGCCCCTCCTGATTGCAATATTTTAAATACAAAACAAAAATCTTTTTTTGTATTAAATCCAATCGTAAACAATTATTATAAAAAGTTTAGAGGTAAAGATTTTGCTTTGCCTCCAATTTATCCCGGATGTAATACGGTAAAAAATGAAATTGAAATTATTTATCCACCGAATAATGCTGAAGTATTGTTGCCAAAAGACATAGATGGAACAACTAAAAATTTAGTATGCTCTGCTTCATCAAATAACAATACCGACTCGATTTTTTGGTTTTTGGACAACGAGCTGATTGCAATCACTAAAGAATCACATAAATTAGAAATTAAAACAGATACGGGGCTTCATAAATTGACTATTGTGACACCAAGCGGGACGAGTAAATCAACAACTTTTAGTATTATTCCTAACAAATCCTAGGCAATTGCTCCCCTACCTGCATATTGACAACCCTCTTTCCACCAATAGCGCTCTCAATTATTACTTTTCCCTGATGTTCATGTGTTACCTCCCCAATGATTTTTGCATTTTCACCATTTTTCATCTTTTGAAGAGCTGACAGTATATTATTGGCATATTTGCTCTCAACAAAAGTGATAAAAAGCCCTTCGTTGGCAACGTAAAGGGGATCTAAGCCCAGTATTTCACATGCAGCATCTACCTGTGAATCAATTGGCAAATTTGCTTGTTTCAACAGGATTCCTTGATTAATATCTCTAGCTATTTCATTAAGTGTTGAAGCAACTCCTCCCCGTGTAGGATCTCTAAAGAGATGAATATAATCACCAAATTCATCGAGCAAATCTTTAACTAAAAAGTTGAGATTTTGAGTATCACTTTTTATAGTTGTTTCAAATTCTAATCCTTTTCTGACTGATAATATTGCAACCCCATGTGTCGCAATATTGCCACTAACAATTATTTTATCCCCTACTTTTATGTTTTTTGCGCTGATATTTGCTTTTTCATGCATCACACCGATTCCTGTTGTGTTTACAAATATTTTATCGCCACTTCCTCTCTCTACTACCTTTGTGTCTCCTGTCACAACCTGGACTCCGGCTTTCTCACAGGCATATTTAATACCGACCAATACATCCCAAAATTCTTCCATTTTCAGCCCCTCTTCAATTATAAAACCAAGAGAAATATACTGTGGAATAGCTCCGCACATCGCAATATCATTGACCGTACCGTTTACTGCCAACTCTCCTATATCACCACCGGGAAAAAATATAGGTGAAATCACAAAACTGTCTGTTGAAAATGCATGCTTTCCACTCAAAGGAAGAATAGCACCATCGTGACGAGTCTCAAGTTTATCGTTTTTGAGAATATCAAATATAGTTTTATCCAATAAGCGATTTGTGAGTAACCCCCCACTTCCATGTCCCATAGTGATAATGTCATAATCTAACTTTGGCATCGGACAGTTTAGTTTCATTTTTATTTTAGTCATTGGATTGTTTTTTATCGGTATGGTGCAATTTTTTACGCCGAATAATGATAATATGCTGCACAAGCACCCTCAGACGATACCATTGGAGCGCCAAGAGGGTTTTCAGGGTTGCATTCCTTACCAAAAGCCGGACATTCAAATGGCTTCTTTATTCCTTTCAATATCACACCGGCAATACATTTTTCACTTTCTTTGGCTTTTGCAATATCAATTCCAAACTTTAAATTAGCATCAAATTCTTTATACTCTATATTCAATTCATATCCGGAATCCGGTATATTTCCTATACCTCGCCAAGTTCTATCACTTATCTCAAATGCACCAAAGATCAATTTTCTTGCTGCCGGAGCACCATCTTCAGAAACCACTCTTTTATATGCATTTTCCACCTTGCTTTCTCCTTTTTCCAATAATTCTACAGCTTTGAGTATACCCATAAGCATTTCTACAGGTTCAAATCCGGTCGCTACAATAGGTACATTGAATTTTTTCGCCAAGGGATAATACTCATTTAGCCCCATAATCGCCGCTACATGACCAGCTCCCAAAAAAGCATCTATCCGCGTCTCTTCATCGCTCATTATTGCATCAATAGCAGGAGGAACCAATACGTGAGACACTAAAATAGAATAATTTTTTAGGCCTAATTTTTTTGCTTGTATGACAGATAATGCATTTGCCGGAGCTGTAGTCTCAAAGCCTACAGCAAAAAACACAACTTCTCTATCAGGGTTTTCTTGTGCTATTTTCACAGCATCCGAAGGAGAATACAATATTCTCACATCCGCCCCTTCAGCCTTTATTTGCAATAGACTTTTTTCAGATCCCGGCACTCTCAACATATCACCGAAAGAGCACAAAATTACACCTTTTTTCTCAGCAAGATAAATAGCTTTATCAATCAGATTTAGAGGAGTGACACATACCGGACAACCAGGTCCGTGAACCATGGTTATCTCACTAGGCAACAATTCCAAAATTCCGTTTTTTACGAGACTGTGAGTTTGACCTCCACAAACTTCCATTATCTTCCAAGGTTTTGTTACTGTTTCTGCGATTTCTTTCAACAGAACTTTTACCTTGTCCGGATCTCTATACTCATTAAGGTATTTCATATCATTGAATGATTTTATCAATAATCAAAGATACGAAATATCACTTTCTTTATACTATTTTTTCTTTAAACTTTTAATCTGAAATATGATACCTCACCAGTCTGCGCTCATATTTGTATTTTTTTGCTTTACTTATCCAGTAGTATGTATCCAGTATTATACCGACATCTTTTGCATAATAAGTATTTTTGTCTTTGTAAAAAGGATCATTATTTCCATAAAATTTAGCTGTACCTTTATAATTTAAAATATCATTAAATGTTCCGGCAGGAACTGTAATAGGGTCGTCTTGCTTTTCCATTTTGTAATAAACTGTCGCATAAGTACTATCTCCAAAAGTAGTATTTTGAACCAATAAAATATCACTAAAGTTATCTTCTGAAAACTTAATCTGCCCTTTGTCATTTACTAGATATCCTGAAGAATCTCTAAGTATATCCAAAATTCTAAATCTTTTGTCTATATAATTACCCTCAACTACATAATACTTCATATCATTGATTATCGTATCTCGGGTTATCACAACACTATCTATTGTTGTTAACTTTTCTTCATTTCCAAAATTGTCTATCTTGAAATGTTCATATACCCAGTAGTTTCCGGTTTTTAACGGCAAATGCGATAATTTCGTTTTTTGTGGAGAAGGATCTTCGTCCTTATTGCAAGAACTAAATAATAACAATGAAAATAAAACAGTAACAAATACAAATAAATGTTTCATAATAAATACTTTTGGTTAATAAAATTACTTTATAAGCTGCTTGAAAAGTATTGCCACATTTCAAAACAGGTTTAGTAAACTTTGAGTTAATCTTAAATAAAAAAAAGTAAGTGTAATATCATAAAAACATTTTTGTATTTAATAACAACGTATTAAATAGGTTTTTATGATATTATTAAATGTTTTTTTTCTCATACCAATTTGACTTTATAATATCCCGAATTTATATTGCAATTTACTTTGCAAAATAGAAGTTAAAATGCCTTATAATAGCCTAAGCAATTGTGAAATATTTTGACAAAGTCATTATGAAAAAGAAGCGATGTAATAAGGCATTAAAAAGTTAACTTGAAATCAGTATCTTAGTAGCGATTTTGTATTATATCTATCTAAAGGCTATCATTTATTAAAAATATGGTATTTTTGTACTCTTGAATATTATACTAATAAAACACAAATGATATGAGTAAAAAATATATTAGACCCTCGTGGGACAATTATTTTAGTGAGATGGTTGATGCCGTTGCTTCAAGAGCTACTTGTGATAGAGGAAGAGCCGGATGTGTAATAGTCAAAGACAAACAAATATTGGTAACAGGATATGTCGGGTCGCCAAAAGGATTACCTCATTGCGATGATGTTGGTCATTTATTGAAAAAAGTCATTCACGAAAATGGCAAAATTACTCAACATTGTGTTAGGACGGTGCATGCAGAACAAAACGCAATAACCCAAGCTGCTAGACGAGGAGTTGCTCTTGATGGTGCTACACTCTATGTCCGCATGACACCTTGCCGTACCTGTACAATGCTCATAATCAATACCGGAATCAAAAGAGTTGTTTGCCAAAAAAAATATCATGCCGGGGAAGAATCAGAAGCAATGTTTAAATCAGCCGGAATAAAACTTGAATTTTTATCCGAAGATTTATTATTGTATGATGGACAATAATAAAGTATCATTTTCAAGTTTGTTACATCATTTTATAGTGTTTGTCTATAAAGTGCTTGATTTTTGAAAAATAAAGATTATTTTTGAATTTTAATGACTTTATGGACAGACACTATATATGCATTAATTTGTATTCGCTAAGACATAATGTCTATAAATAACAAAAAAACATTGAAGTTTAATCTAGAATAATAAAAATATAATATATTTTCGTGACTCACTTGCTTAAATAAAACTATACGGTCATGATTTATAATAGTATCAAGATTTATCTATTTTTTTTATTTATTTTTCTATCACACTCTATGTATAGCCAAAGTCATATTGTTGAGGGAATTATCACAGATGCAGAAGATGGTTTAGCTATTATTGGAGCTAATATTACAGTTAGAGGGACTACAAAGGGATCCATTTCTGACAATACAGGTTATTATAGATTGGATATTGGCAATACCCAAAACGCTGTATTAAAATACTCATACATAGGTTATAGATATGTGGAAATAGAAGTTGGAAACCAATTGAAGATTGATGTTCAATTGCATGTTCAAGCCAACCAATTAAAAGAGATGGTCGTAACTGCTTTGGGGATAAAAAAAGACAAAAAAGCAATAAATACTGCAGTTCAATACATAGAAAATAAAGATATTACTAATTCCAAACAGGAAAATATAGTTAATTCACTAAACGGGAAAATTGCCGGAGTCTTTGTCACAAATTCAAGTGGAACGCCCGGTGCAAGTAGTCAAATATTAATCAGAGGGGCAAATTCAGTAAGCGATGCGGTAAATAATCAACCGCTGTTTGTGGTAGATGGTATCCCAATAGACAACTCAGCCTCATTCAACGGCGGTAATAGAGCGATGGATATTAATTCCAATGATGTCGAGTCCATAACTGTATTGAAAGGTCCTTCTGCCGCTGCCTTATATGGACTGGAAGCAGCAAATGGTGCTATAATAATAACTACAAAATCCGGCAAGGCCGGAATAACTAATATTGATTTTTCAACAAGTATTGCTGCTGAAAATGCTGTTCGTTTACCTCCTAGACAATATGAATATAAACAAGGATATAGGGGGATTTATGATTCTGAATCCCGATCTTCATGGGGCCCTCTTTATACTCCAAATGATGAGAAATATGATAATATAGGCAATTTCCTGAAAGTTGGTTTAAAACAAAAATATGACATGTCTATTTCAACAGGAACAAAAAAAGCAAATGTTTATATTTCTTCCAATTATTTGACACAAGAGGGAATATTTCCGGGAGAAAATTACAAGAGATATGGTTTATTGCTAAAAGGGAAAGCACAACTAAATGATAAATTATCTCTCAATGTTTCTTCAAATTTGATTAGGTCACACAATCGAAGAGGAGGGCTGGGAAGAATGTACAATGTATACAATTGGCCTACAAATGATAATATGTCAAAATATTATAATTCTGATGGATCAAAGCGGTGGCTTATTCCAAGAGCTGAGGGTAAAGAGTGGATTAATCCGGAAAATCCATATTGGATGGCTGAGAATAATCCGAATAATGATGATGTTAATCACACATTGACAATGGGAAGTGTCACGTATAATATAACAAGTAATCTCAAGGCAGTATATCGTTTGGGAGCAGATATCACAAATCAATTTTACAAAAGTATTACAAGTCCTGAAAGTGCAGGAAGTGTAGAACGATTTAGGGGTATAATCAGAGAAAAGGACAGAAGTTTCATTAAAACAAATTCAACATTTTTACTTACATACGATAAAAAAATAGGAGATGACTTTAGTGTTTCTGCCCTTATTGGTAACGATGTTAAATCTACAAAAAGCAAATTGACGATAATCGAAGGTAAAAAATACAGGAATCCCGATCTTGACAATATCAATAACCTAGAGGATATAAAGGCAACGCAGTACCTGACTAGGAAAAGACTTGTTGGAGCATTTGCAGATCTAAAATTTGATTATCGCAGCACTATTTTCATTGGATTTACCGGAAGAAACGATTGGTCTTCAACCTTACCAAAATCTAATAATTCATTCTTCTATCCCTCGGTCAGTCTTGGAGTAGATTTATCCAAATTTCTTAAATCGGACAACATCTTAAGTTACGGTAAATTAAGAGCCAACTGGGCACAAGTCGGTAAAGATGCTCCTCCACATAGGCTCACCGCAGTATTGGAACCTTCTTACACAATAGGCGGTGGATTTAAATATGATTATTATGCAGGAAATCCCAATCTGAAACCGGAAACCACAGAATCATGGGAAGTAGGAACAGACTTGAGATTTTTTAAAGGTAAATCAAGGATTGACTTTACCTATTATAGTATGAAGTCAATTGACCAAATAATTCAATCAAGAATATCTCCGGCTTCAGGTTGGGTAATACTTGTATTTAATAGTGGTTCTATAGAGAATAAAGGTATAGAACTGATACTCAGTCAAAAAGTTATTGAAAGTAATAGTTTTAATTGGAAAATCAGTTCAAATATTTCTAGAAATATATCAAAATTAAAGGAACTGCCAAGTTTTGTTTCTAAATACCCTGTTACTTATGGACAATTGTTGAATGAAGCAAAACCAAGTTCTGTATTGGGATACCCTTTGATGGCAATAGAAGGCACAAAATACCTTAGAAATGACAAAGGGGAGCTCGTATTAAATGAATTTGGTTATCCAAGGATAGGAACCTACATCAAGGATGATAACGGACAATATGTCTATGACAAAGACGGTATGATAAAAATAGATAATCAAAGTGTATTTTTAGGAAATAGAGAACCCGAATATATCATTGGACTTACCAATGATTTGACATACAATAATCTTTCTTTATCTTTTATGTTTGATTTTCGTATAGGTGGAGATGTATTGAATTTGACTAAAGCATTTATGTTGTCAAAAGGTACGGATGGTTCCCTAGAAGAGCACAGAAATCAATCTACTATTTTCAATGGAGTAGTAGAGACCGGTGATGGACAATTTGAGAAAAATGATAAAAAGGTAGTTTTAGATCAGTCTTTTTACAATTCATATTACTTGCATGCAGGCGAAAATTTTGTAGAAGATGCGAGTTGGACAAGATTGAGATATATTGCTTTGTCCTACGATTTACCTAAGCATATTTCAAAAAAAATCGGATTAAAAAACCTAAATATTTCGTTAACAGGCCGAAATTTGTTTTTATGGACTAAGTATTCAGGAGGAGATCCCGAAACCAATTATTTTGGTTCGGGTTTGGGAGGAACGGGAACCCTAGGTTTGGATTACTTTAATGTTCCGGCTACACGTGGTATTGAATTCACTTTAAAATCTTCTTTCTAATGAAAAAACATATACTATTAATTTTGATTCTTGTATTTGGCCTCATATCATGTGAAAAATTTTTGGATGTAAACGAAGATTTGGATAGTCCATATACAAGTACTCCAGATTTTTTACTCCCGTCAGTTATTGCAAATATGGCAACAAGTATTTATGATCACGGTGAAACAGATGCTTATTTTACTCAACAAGTAGCTACACTATCCGGATATCATAGGGAAAAAGATCGATGGGATTATCTGACATCACACAGAATACCTCAGTGGAGAAGACATTATCACGATATATCTGTTAATGCCCTTCATGTGGTGCAGTCTGCAGAGCGAGAGAATTCGACAAATTATATTGGAGTTGCAAAAATAATCTATGCATTCAGCACACTAAATACTACTGATTTATTTGGTGATATGCCTTTTTCAGAAGCATTGGAAGGTAATCCTGCACCTAAATATGACGATCAAGCATTTATTTATTCCGAGGCAATAAAAATACTCGATGATGCAATAAAAATCCTGCAGGAAACAGATTTGAGTACGTGCAGAAAGATGACAGGTAAACAGGATAATTTATATGGGGGAGATATAACAAAATGGATAAAATTTGCTCACGCTATTAAAGCAAGGGCATTTTTGCACCTTACTCCCAATGTTAATAATGACTATACCAAAGTAATAGATGAAACCGAATTGGCTCTAGACGATTGGACTGATGCACTATTCAAATATACTGTAGGTGATGGTTCAGCATTGCAATTAAATCAATGGGGGGCTTCAAAATCAAAACCAGATTGGGATTATAGAGCAAACTACTTAGACAAAAGCGCACCTTCTCATTTTATGTTGATTGAAGCATTGAGATATGACGAAGAAAATAATACTATCAAAGATCCCAGACAAGCACTCTTGATGAAGCCCAATGATTCCGGAAAATACCTTTATGTTTACCCTTCAGAAGGGAAAGCTGCTACTCTAAAAGAAATTGATTACCCTGATTTGTATGATTCTTATGTTACCAATGATCTTTCACCAATGTACTTTTTTACCAAAGAAGAATTGTACTTTATTTTGGCTGAAAGTAAGTTTCAGTCAGGAGATAAAACGGGTGCTTACAGTAATTTCAAAAAAGGAATACAGGCAAATATGGAAAGGGTTGGCGTTGATAATGCTGCTATTGATGCCTTTTTAAGCGGAGAAACTGTCCCTCAAAACGAATCTGATCTAACACTATCAGACATAATGATGCAAAAGTATGTCGCTTTATGGCTTCAAGGCGAGATTTGGACGGATATGCGAAGATATGATTATAATGACCAAATCTATACCGGTCTAAAAAAACCAAAGTATTCTGCTTACTATTGGGATAGAAATAACCCAAAAGAATGGATAGAAAGACTCCCTTATGATACAGAAACAGAAGAGATATACAACAAGCCCGAATTGGAAAGATTAGGAGCTTATCAAAATCCTGAATGGCTAAAAAAACCAATGTTTTGGGCTAAATAAAATTAAATTTTAAAAAATGAAAAAGATAAATATTTTATTAGTTATTGTTTTTGGTTTTATATTTTTATCCTGTGAGACCAATGACCCCTTGAAGGAATTGAGTACACTTGGCAAACAAGCGCCAAATGTATATTTTTTACCAATTGACCCATCCGCTAATGCTAACTCGGAAATTGAATGCCAAATAGAGTATTGGACAGTAGGAAATGAAGTCAAAAGCCAGAGTCTTTGGAATAAAATATATCTATCTGAAGAATTTGAAATCAAATTGAAAGATGTGGATTACACATATAAAAACTCTTTTGATACACTATATCGTGACAAAGAATTATACAAAGAATACGATTTTGACTTTACTGATTGGACTCCCGACAAAAATGCCTATGTTTTTAAAACAAAATATTTTGTTGATGGCAAATTTGCAAAAAAAACGTACAAGCAAAACGATACGGATAAAGAATCTTTTACCGAATTGTTTTCAGAAAAAACTCTAGAATTATTTTACAATTCATTAATCGGAAATAAATCTGTTTTAAAATCTATATTAGTAGATAATACATCTAGTGTGAATATTGAAACTTTTGATAGCTGGTACGATACTAATGGCATAACAAATGATGGATTATCTTCTGCCTATCAAACTTTGTCAAAAATAAAATTAACTGATTTAATTGGAGATAAATACAAAAAAATAGAATCGTACAAAATATATTTAAACTTTAAAATCATAAATGGTTTTGACGAAGAAAACGAATCTTCTTATAGAAGTTTTAAAGTGAAATAGATTGGAATTATACATATTATTATTTAACAATAAACAATTATTATTATGAAAAAACTCAAATTACTTTCATTGCTTTTAATAGCAACTATGCTGATGGTATCATCCTGTAAAAAAGATGATCCTGAACCCGAACCAATAAAAGCCGGATTCAAATACAGTCCGGAAAATCCCATTGCAGGAGATTTGATTACATTTACCAATTCTTCTGACGGAGGAACTACTTTCGCTTGGGATTTTGGTGATTCTTCAACATCAACTGATAAAAACCCTACGCATACATATACTAAGTCAGGTAAGTATTCAGTAGTACTTAAAGTGGATAATAAAGCAACTCAATCTTATACAAAAGAAGTTGAAGTTGGTGATGCATTACCGGTTATTGCCTATACTCCTAATCCAATAGAAGTAGGTAAAGAAATAACCTTTACAGCAAGTATTTACAACCCTGAAAATTCAGCCGTTGAATACAAATGGACTTTTGACCCTAACAATGTAGTAAGCGAAGATCTGGATGATAATGGAGAGACTACTAAAGATGCTGTTACAGTAAGATTTATCAATCCTAATTCTGCTGAAGCTGTCACTATTACCGCTAAATTAGGTGGGCTTGAATTTACAACAAATGCTTCTATAGAAGTAAAAAACCAACTTGCTACAACATTATTTATTGCCGAAAAAGGTGGTGATATTTATTCTAAGAAATTATACGCAGAAGGAGTTTCACAGCTGGTAGATATGGGAATTGAGTCCGGATCTCATCCACTTACTTTAAATTATTCAGGAGATAGACTTTATGTTCTTGATGCCGGAGAGATTATCAAATACTCTGCTGAGAATGAAACAACACCGGGAAAAATATTTTCAATGAGTAATGATGGTTCTGCTTATAAAACTCACATGACATTTGGGCTTGCTCCTTATGATGATTGCTATTTTGGTTCAGTTGTCGGCGATACTATTTACTTTACCGATAGAAGAAATGACGTCACTGCAATTCCAACATCCCTAGAAAATGCAGAATGGGGTGATGCCGGCAATGATGCAAATCCGGTCGCTTTCCCTGCTTTAGTGGCAAATAATCAATTAGCATATTATAGCACATACAGAAAAGAAATTGATAATGGACCTGCATACGGGTGGGGTGCTTTAAACGGTACATTTACAAAATATAATGGTTTGTATTACTGGGCTAAAAATTCAAATCACAAAGGGCTTTATATCTTTAGTGACAATGATATTGGTGTAACCGACGCACTTCCTAGCGATCCTGGAGAAAGTGCAATATTATTTGAATATACTGTTAGATCATTTGTGATAGATGGTATTAATCAAAAAATATATTTCTCTTCAAACAAAGTAAACCCCGGATTCTATGTTTGTAATCTTGATGGTAGTGAAGTGAAATTGATAGATGACTCCCCATTCGATTCTGAAGGTGGTGGAAACGAACAAGTAGCTATAACAGGTATTGCTTTAGACTATGAGTCCGGATTTGTATATTGGGCATATAGAGGGCCGGCAGATGCTGATATTGATGCAAATCCTTTACAAAAAAATGGTATCAAAAAGTATAAACTTGACGGTACAGGAGAAGTAGAATATCTAATTGAAGGAATAGAGGCATATGGTATAGCTGTTGATCCTAACAAAAAATAGAAAAAGAATTAGATTTTGCTTATTCAATGAAGAAAATCTTCGCATAACTTACTAAAGGTTTTGTACGCAGAATTAGATAAAGGGGCTTATCTTTAATAAAAAATAAGCCCCTTTTATTTTTGCAAATCTACTTTCGATTTCAATTTTCCAAATAAAAATGCCTATATCGGCATCTATTTGTCAAATTTGACCTGATTTTAAAGATTTTATTTCTAATTTTTAATATTTTGTGCTAATTTTACGAACTCCCGTTCTGCGTCATTAAAAAAACAAAACCGTCAAGTAAATTGAGCAAAATACTTGACATTGTTTAAAAATATATTATCTTTGCAGTATGAATCTTTCAAAGAAAATAGAACAGCAAATCAACCTTTTTGAAAAAGGTAATACTTTTACCTACAAAGACCTTAATATAAAAAAAGAAGAATATTCGACAGTAGCAAAAATAGTAGAGCGTTTGATAAAAAAAGGAATAATCAAACGAATTTCAACAGGAATATTCTACAAACCAAAAAAAACTGTTTTCGGAGAATTAAATCCCGACGAAGAACAAATTATTACACCCTATTTGTATAAAAACGGAAAACGAATTGCGTATATAACCGGATTGTTACTTTATAACAAAATGGGATTAACTACTCAAATACCCAAAACCATTAGTATTGCCAGCACAAAAAAAAGAATTTACATAAACAAAGGAAATATAAAAGCAAGTGCAGTCAGAAGTTATGTCGAGGTAACGGACGAGAATTATAAACTTCTTGAGCTTCTTGATGTGATAAAAGATTTCAAAAAAATACCCAATTTGGATAAAAAATCCGGTATAAAAATTTTACAAAACAAAATACTTGAATTAAACAATAAACAAAGAAAAAAACTTGTCAAAATCGCTTTGGAATATCCGCCAAGAGTAAGAGCATTGCTTGGAGCGTTACTTGAAAACATTGAGAATAAAACGAATATAAAATCATTAAAGGAAAGTTTAAACCCATTATCAGAATACAATTTGGGTATAACAAAAGATATTTTATCAACGGCAGAAAAATGGAATATTAAATGAAATTACACGAAAACAAAGAACTTTTTAAAGATGCAATAATCGCAACTTCGCAATTAAAAGGAATAGCCGAAATCTATGTTGAGAAAGATTATTGGGTTACATTTGCTCTACATTCCATTTTTACAAACGAAATTGGTAAATCTTGTATTTTCAAAGGCGGAACAGCTTTATCAAAGTGCAATCAAATTATTGAACGTTTTTCGGAAGATATTGATATTGGCTAATGCTGATATAGGTTTTATGTTTATTGCATATAATCTTAAACGAATAATGAATATCATCGGTATTGAAAAGTTAATAAAATACTTGGGTAAACTAATAAATCGTTTATTTACCTGTTTTTTAGCCCAAAAAAGCCGTTTTTCACCCCAAAAACCAATTTTAAGAACATTTAAGCTATTTTTTGAAAATTCATCGATGTTTCAATATATTTTTGGAAATATTAATATTTCCCGTAAATTAGCATTATAATTATATGTTTTTAGACGGACTGCCGTTCTCTGCAAGCTCGACAAAAATCTACAACCATCTCTAAAAAGAATTTTTCATAATTGCTTTTAAAGAAGTATCTTTGTAAATACAAAACAATCTTGTGATGAGTAAAGAAAAAGACATAATCCCCTTTGAAAATATCAAAAATATGATATTAAATTTTCGGGGAATACAAGTAATGATTGATAGAGATTTAGCAGAACTTTATCAAGTAGAAACAAGAGCATTAAAACAAGCAGTAAAAAGAAATATTGAAAGATTTCCTGATGATTTTATGTTCGAACTCTCTGATGAAGAAATTGATTTTATGGTATCACAAAATGTGATACCTTCAAAAAAATATCTAGGTGGTGCAAAACCTTATGCCTTTACAGAACAAGGTGTTTCAATGCTTTCTTCGGTTTTAAAGAGTAAAGTAGCGATAGATGTAAACATTTCAATTTTTAGAGCGTTTGCAAAAATGAGAAAGTTTTTATTAGCAAACGCAACCATATTTCAAAAATTTAACTACATTGAACAGAAATTATTACAACACGATAAAAATTTTGAAAAGGTATTTAAAGCCATTGAAAGCAAAGATATAAAACCAAAGCAAGGTATTTTTTACGACGGACAAATTTTTGATGCTTACATTTTTATTTCCGACCTTATCAAATCAGCAAGAAAGTCTATTGTTTTGATAGACAACTATGTAGATGAAACTATACTAACTTTATTTAGTAAAAATCAGAACATCGATGTAAAAATATTCACAAAAAACATAAATAAACAACTAAAATTGGATTTAGAGAAGTATAATTCTCAATACAAACCAATTAAATTGAAAAGGTTTGATAAGGCTCACGACAGGTTTTTGATTATTGACAACAAAGAAGTATATCATTTTGGAGCAAGTTTAAAAGATTTGGGGAAAAAATGGTTTGCATTTTCTAAATTTGATATGGAAACAATTGAAATATTAGGAAAATTGGAATAAAGATAAAATGCCAGCAGAGAACAATGCATATACCCAATGACGAGTAAGTACTTGTAAATAAAATTATTGCATAAAATCAAAGTTAAGTGATTTTTTATTAACTTTGTGCTTGAAAGTCGCCACTGGGCATATGCTCAACGTCAGACTGTCTAAAAACCCATTCTAAATTTTGTTAAAAATTTGTTTATTTCGTTATTTTTCAGTATCTTTATTGTATGAAATACATTAAAGGAGTAAATAGAAATCAAGCGGTTTTATTCCCTTCTTCTCTTGATGAAATAATTGA
>Ga0256833_1000713_pt1 | contig 25435 bp, 19 predicted proteins | sample 356284metaG_FD_190535 | JGI IMG/M metagenome (GOLD analysis project Ga0256833, IMG submission 190535) | Hydrothermal vent microbial communities from Mid Atlantic Ridge, Atlantic Ocean - 356-284 | ecosystem: Environmental > Aquatic > Marine > Hydrothermal vents | place: Atlantic Ocean: Mid... | reverse complement strand
GATACAATTCGTAAAGCTAACACCTGACCAGGAAGCAAGTATCAGGGAGATAATACAAGATCTTTTCTGGAAAAACTACGGCGGGTGATTAAGCCACAACCAGCCTTCATATGGCAGCGCATAGGGCATCCCCAGCCACCTTTTTGCAGCGCTCACAGAACAAGAAACCCTTTCTGTCTGTATCTGAAAGACTGTTTGAAAAATACATGACACATCTTGGATTGTTGCAGTGTGAAAGGCCCAAAACATGCCCAATCTCATGCACCGCCTCAGTCAGTACCCTTTTCATGAAAAGTTCATGGTCTTCAGGCAAGGCATAAAAGGTGTTTCTGAGCCTCGTTAAGGATATGAGGCAGCTTCCAGCAATGCTTGATGCGATTCCAAAGACAAAATTCAGCTCCGGCACGAAAAGGTCAACGTCAGTGACAAGAAGGAGTATGTCCTTATTCCTTGAGTGTAGCCTTGAAAACTCGTTAAGAATGATATCTGCCCGGTACTGCCCCCTTTTGTCACTGTATGCCCAGTCGGGAAGGTCAAATTGCCCCCCAAGTTTCACATCTACTTCAAACACCCCATTAAGTGCCTTTATGAGCCAATCAACCAGTGAAAAATCTTCAACGTCTCTGGAAAAGAAAAGGATTATCCTGTCAAATCTGCACATTTTTAAAGAATCTTGAGGCTAAGACCTCCCCCGTGCCCTGAAGATGTTCTTTACAAACGGATAGGTTATGGAAAGGGTTACAAGCCCAAGCCCGCACATGAAAAACACAGACCAGTTTAGCCCTGGCTCAAGAAGACATTTTGACGGCCTTTTGGGATTGTAACTTACCTCAACCATCTTCCCCACAGGGTATCTCTTAAGGACATCCTTTGCATAGTCCTCGGACGCAAAACAGCGCCAGCCAGAGTTCAGCCTGTGCCCCTCAAAAATCTTATCCCCAACCATGTAAAGATAGTCAAGGCTTAAACACAAACGGGCAATCCTGATCTTGGAAGAGGTACGAAGCTCCTCCACCTTGGATTTTATGATGCGACCCTTTGCCCTTGGCCAACCCTTTGCCTTTATTCCTTCCATGCCCATGGAGATCCCAACAGCAAGACACCAAAGACCAAGGAAGGCAAAAAGTAGCGCCACAAATCTCATTCTTCTTCTCCATCTGTAAGGACAAGCCCTTCTGGCAGATGCTCTCCAAAGGCCCTGTCACGCTCATCCTTTTCCATCTCCCTAAACTGTCTAAGGGGCTTAACTTGTTCTGGCCCTGCCCCAAGAAGCTCAAGCCAAAGGGCGATCTCCTCCCTGGCCTTTTCTGGAAGATCTCTGGCCCTGTCTCCGCAGATCCGTGCCATGGAGACTACAGAACCCAAAAGGGCTGGAAGCTCATTTTTGTATTCATGCCTTTTAAGGCCCTCGATCCATGAAAGTACCTTTGATGATGGGACAACCCTGTTTGCTGGGCCATAAAGGGGCACCCTTGCCCCTATCCTTCCAAGGCTCCAAAGAAGATCCTTCTTGAAAGGGCTTTTGGGCAGCATGGCTACGGCCTGATCCCCAAGGGCCATCTTGCTTTCTGTATCTATCCTTTCAAGATTTGCTGCAAAGAGCCACATTTGCCTTGCCTCCTCAGGAAGTGGCTTAAAGACCTTGACCTTTTTCTTCCTTCGTGATCGCTTTGAAGGAACAAGGACCTGGGAGACAGAGGAAAAGAGCTGGGTCTGCTGACCACTACCCAGTCCGCCTGCAACCCTTCTCCAGAATATCCACCACTGAAGCCTTGCCTCAAGCTTTCTGACGTGTGAAAGCCCCTCAAAGGAAAGGGGCCATATCTTCTTCATGCGCCAAGGATCTGAAGGATCTCCAAAACCTGGCCTCATACAAAAACCTGTAAGGTTAAACCAGCGTGCCTCATGCATGAGGCTCCTTTGGCGCCTGTCTCTAACATCAAGGAGCAGGTCTGAAAGGGCCCGTAAGATCGGCATGGGCCAAAGCTCTTTCCCCATTCCGAAAAGCTCTGAAAGGGCCGCTATAAGCCCTTTTGGATCAACCTCCTTGGATTTCGAAGGGTCGAAACAGGCCCTTATTCTGGTTTCAGCCTCCTTGAGGGCGGCCTTGTCTTCGGAAGTAAGCCCTCTTGCCCCCTTGCCTGGCAGATCCTTGGGAGCCACTCGCACTCCTTCAACATGATAGCCAGAGGATGAACCCTTTCTGTCTGATGCCCTAAGATCAAACTGGAGTCTCCACCTGTGGGGAGAAAAGAGGGAACGGCAAAAAAGCTCAAGGGTCCCTATGGTGGTCACCTTTGAGCCCACACGCACAGGTATCTTTTTATCAATGCCCTTTTTCCCATACTTCAAGACGGTCTGAAGAGGAGGCAGCCTTACAAATTCATTATCCTTCAGATCCACCACATCCCCTACCCTGTCATCCTGCCTGATGGTGGAACTAAGCAGAGTAAACTTGACTGGCCTGTTGGTAAGCACCTCGAACCTCCGCTCTATCTCAACCTCCTGGCCTTCCTCTGTGCCCCTTTCAATCAGACAAACCGCCTTTTTTAGGCCTCCTGCCCCAGCCCCTTTGGTTGAAAGGCCAATAAAATAAGAACGGGGAATGCCACCCCCTACCCTTAAACCGAGGCCCATTCTTACAAGGCCGTAGTAAACAGCCCCAACAGATATGGCAAGATCAAGGGATTCGTTTTCTATGTCTGAGACCTCATTGCCCTTCCAGGCCGAAAGTACAGATGATATCCTTTGCCGAATAGCGGCAGGCTTCAGGGTGCCTCCGTTAAAGAGGATGATATCTGGCAGCCTGCCTTTTCCCTGTTTGTGGATGAACCTTGCAAGGTGCTTGGTAACGGCCGGTTCTGACTCGTAGGGAAGGCCCATCTCCCTGAGTGCCGGAGCAGAAGCCCTCTCATCTCTTGCACTTTCATAATCAAGTTTTGGGAAAAACCCGTCCAGTATGATGGATTCTATCTCGCTTTTTTCAAGCTCCACAGAGACGGTGCCTGCCACCAAGGATCTTCCCATGCCAACAAGCCTAACCGATGTCTTCTGGAGATCTTTTCTTGAAAGAAGTGCCTCTTTTGCCTCACGGGCCTGATGAAAAAGATGTTGCCATTGACCCTGACTGAGGCTTTTGCCCAACTTTTTTTCGCAAAGGGCAGAAATGGCAAGATCTATGTTATCGCCTCCAAGGAGGAGATGATTGCCAACTGCAAGCCTTTCAAGCCTTGGGCCCTTGTCACCCTTTTCACAGGAGATAAGGGTAAAGTCTGTTGTCCCGCCCCCCACGTCACATACCAGAAGGAGCTCGTCGGGACGAATGTATTTCTGCCACTCATCTTCATGATGGGAAAGCCACGCATAAAAGGATGCCAAAGGCTCTTCAAGGAGCACCACATCTTCAAGACCCGCCTTTTTTGCAGCCTCAAGGGTGAGCTCCCTTGCCACCTGGTCAAAGGATGCAGGTACTGTAAGGATCACCACCTGTTTGGAAAGAGGCACTTTCATCTCATATTCCCAAGCCTCTTTGATATGTTGTAAATAGCGGGAAGAGGCCGTTATGGGAGAGACCTTCTCTACGTCCTCCTTGGAACCCCATGGCAGGATGGGGGCGTCCCGGTCAACACCGCCATGGCAAAGCCAGCTCTTTGCAGAAGAAACAAGCCTTCCTGGCACGACAGAGCCTTGGTCCCTGGCATAAACGCCTACTGCAAAATCCCTCTCTTCGTCCCATGGAAGGGCAAAAATACCCTTTTCAACATCGAATCTTGGCGGCAGATAAAGAAAGGATGGCAAGGTCTTCGACCTTCCAAGCCTGCCTATTCCCACAAGCTGGGGAATGTCAAAAGACTTTATCTCAATGGAACCTGGGCTTGCATCATGAAGGTCTATGTAACCAACTGCACAGTTTGTGGTTCCAAGGTCTATTCCTACAATGTATCTCTTTTCCATGTACGAAGTTTACTCTAATGACAACAAAGAGAAAAGTCCCGCAAGTTCACGCTCATAAGGCCTGTCTTTAAAATGGCCCATACTCGATGGCGTCATGGGCGATATTTGAGCTAATACAGAAATCTGAAAAGATGATAAGCCTGTCCAGAATAGTTTAGGATAATGCCTCCGTCTTGGCTGAAGGTGAGTTCCGCCTGACCTTTTGATGTCCCAGTGGGGCTAATGTATGTTTCTGCACCCATCCTAGAACCACCAGACCAGCTTGTCATTTCACAAAAAACATGCGTATCTTGAGGTGTCAGGGGGCCTGAACATGTCATCCAAGTAGGGTAGCCATACTCGTCGTAGTGATACCATACCATGAACAGGGTGTTACCTCTTGCCTCCAGGAAAAAACCCATGCCATCGTAGTTTGGATCCCACATCCATCCGTTTATGTCTCTGGGATCAAGCATTCCAGGAGAGATTCTGGGCATAAATTTGTAAAGGTGTACCCTTTTCGTCTCATAGCCTTGGCTTGGATCAAGGAAATCATCATAAGTGGTGGATTCCAACACGGCCTCATCACTTGATAGAAAGATCATTCTCAGATTCCCGACATGAAAACTCTTTGGCTTTTGATATATTTGACCAAGGGGCCAGCCGGTCCAAAAACTTACATTTGCCTCTAAGATGTCCACCGTGCCAAGGTTTTGAGGGACGTTACGCTCGATCTGACCGTAGGCTGAAACCCAGAAAGGCGATGGTACGTCTTCGTAGTAATCATAAAGGGCCACAAATACGTCATCTCCATTCACTTCTACTGACACACCTGTACCGTCTTTCCCAGGCACATACCACCAGCCGGAATATTCGTCCCAGGCAAGAGCATTTGAAACAAAAAAAGTAAGGAATATGAAGAGAAAAAACAGTATCCTAGGCATAAGATGCTTTGTAGATAAATGCTTGTGAAGCTTGAAAATTATAGCATACGAAACCAGCTTGTACATGAGCAATTTCAACCGAGATCAATTTCTGCATTAATCCTTAGCAATGACCAACATGCCAAATAAGACCTCCAAGAGGGTATGGGTTTTTTCTGCGTTTCCTTGTAGATATGCTATCCTGACAGGGCCTCCTTTATGATTGTTAAAAGCTCCCTTTGTGTAAAGGGTTTTGATATGAAATATGTTCCTTTCTTTAGTATTCCATGCTCCGATATGACATTTTCCGTATATCCAGACATAAAGACCACCTTCAGCCCAGGGAAACGCCTTGACAATGCCTCATACAGCTCCTTGCCGTTCATCTCTGGCATGATCACATCTGTCAGCAACAGGTCTGGCTTCTCTGTGAAGCTGTTCATGAGGTCAATTGCCTCTTGAGGTGAGCGGGCCTCTATCACTTTATAGCCGTAAATCCCTAAGGTATCCCTTACAAGTCTTCTTGCCCCATGGTTGTCCTCTACAAGCAGGACAGTTGCACTGCCGTATAGATCTTTTGGTATTGGTTTCTGCTCTGTTTCTTCTGTCGACTCCTTGCCACCTGAGACCGGCAAATAGATCTTGAATGTAGTGCCCTTACCCAACTCACTGTAAACCCGGACAGTTCCCCCATGCTGTTTGATAATGCCATAGACCATCGCAAGTCCCAAGCCGGTACCTGCATCCTTTGGTTTGGTGGTGAAAAACGGGTCAAAGATCCGCTTCATGGTCTCTTTGTCCATACCATGGCCGGTATCACTTACAACTAAACAGACATAAGGGCCAGGTGTAACGCCTTGATGCTTTTGGGATATATGTTCTCCATCAAGATGCACCAAAGACGTTTCAAAGGATAAGACGCCACCCTCAGGCATTGCATCCTGGGCATTTACTGCAAGATTCAATATGACTTGTTCCAATTTGATTTTGTCTGCATTTACTGTTGGCAACTCAGGTGAAAGATTCATGGTAATCTCTATGTCTTCCCGTATGGTTCGCCTTAACAACTTTTCAAAATTAACTAGAATCTTGTTTAGATCTACAGGTTCAGGATCTATTACGTCCTGTCTGCTAAATGCAAGTAGTCGCCTGACTATATCCTTAGCCTTTTCAGCTGCCTCAATAACCCTTGAGAGATAACCGTATTCCTTGCTGCTCTTGTCGAAACCTTGCAGCAACAGTTCGTTGTATCCTAAGATTGGCACAAGAAGGTTGTTTAGATCATGGGCCACTCCACCTGCCAAGCGACCTACGGATTCAAGTTTCTGTGCCTGCTGAAGCTGACTTTGCAATTTCCTTTTTTCCTCTTCTACTTTCTTGCGTTTTGTTATATCTTGAACCGCGCCTTCAAAATGTATGGCATTGCTAAGGGGATCCTTTACGAACCTGGCGGTCACAGAAACCCATATCGGGCTTCCATCACTCTTTCGGAGTCTCATCTCATGATTTTCTATTATGCCCTTTTCCGCAAGCATTTCTAAAAAGTGGAGGCGATGGCTCTTGTTATTATAGAGGTCATTAACTTCTATGCCCAACATGGCCTCTTCATTTTCGTATCCGAACATTTTAACCATGGCCTTATTTACCATGATAAATTTGCCCTTAGGTCCAGGGGTGCTCTGGTATAGCCCTATGGGGATCCTTTCAAATAGTTCCCTGTATTTTCTTTCGCTTTCCTGCAACTGTTTGTAGATATTAAGTCTGCAAATTGCATTTGCATATATGGCAGAAAGAAGCTTTAAAAGCGGGATATAGTCTTCGTCCCACTCTTCTATCTCCCTCAGCCATTCGAGGCTTATGACTCCAAGGATTCCACCACCATCAGTAACAGGAAAGATGACGGATGACTTTGTATCCTCCCCCAAGAAGAAGTTGATAATACTGTCCATGCTATCAGGATCTTCACGATCCAGTATGACAAAGTCCCTTTTTGTATTTTCTTTAATCCATGAGGCCAGTTGTTCACTGTCAATACCGAGGCATCTATTGCCCCTTGCTTCTACCTCTTTCCGGGTCCATTCAGTTGATATAAAAAGCCCTCTGGAATGTTGATCCATGGTCCAAAAAATGGCTCTGTCCACTTCGAGATATTCGCCAACTTGAGATAGAGATTTCCGGAAAAGTTCCTGAGACTTATCACCTGAAATGTTTATAAAATCTATGGATAGACCTAAAATCAACCCCTTCAGTTTGGAGATCTTTTCTGCTTTGGCCTGATAGAACCTTTGTTCGGTAACGTCGCGGCCCACTACCAAAAGACCTTTTCTGCTCCCATCCGGATCAAAGATAGGCACTTTTATGACGTCATAGATCTTGTATCCTCCTTGCCGCAAGGGTATTTTTTCATCTGCCCTGATTGGTTCTCCCTTTTGCCATGCAAGTTCATCTGACTCTTCGCATTTAAGAAATGCCTCTTGATAGAACTCACTATATTGGGCAAGTTCAGAATCCTTCTTTCCCTTGTAATCTACCCCCTCCAGTTCAAAGAGTTTTAAATCATATGAATTGGCTTCAAGCCATCTGCCCTCGTGGTCCTTGAAACAGACTATATCTGGCATTGCATTCATAAGTGATCGCAGCCGTTCCTCGCTTTCTGATAGGGCCTTTTTATTTTCTCTAATAAAAAAGGCCGTTATAAGAATCACCATCAACCCGGCCACAAATATGCAAGAGTGTAAAAAAGCGGAAAAATAGCGACGTTTTGACATGGTTGCTGCAAAGCCATCAAAGGGTAACAGGATGGAAATGCCACCGCGAAGATCTCCGACCTTATAACCTTGTTGGCTATGACACTTGAGGCACTCCTGTTCCGTGTAAAATGCCCTCATATATTTGAAGTATTGCTTACCCTGCACATTAACTAAGCAGTAGGTTTCGTTCTCTTTACCTTTTTCAAAGGCCAACAACGCTGCCTTTTCCCACTGATCGGGAGTGTTTTCCGGATTTAACGGTCTAAGGCTCACTATGTGGGCAAATATGCCATAACGTTTCTTTGCTGTTTCATAGACGAGCCTGGTCATGTAGGCTGGATTTACTAAGGTTAGTCTTTGACCATCCTTGGTAACAACGTCTCTGTTTTTCAAAAAAGAAAGATATGGGTTGGGCTTTACCTTGTCTGTGCTAACGTATACCCCTCCAACCATTGCCCCCCATATTCTATAAGATAGGTCTTTGTTATAGGCTGACTCCGCCTGCTTTTTGGCCACGTCCATAATTGTCCCTTCAATATCGAACCAGTCCTTAAGGAATAAACCAGCTATAAAGAAGGTCCAAAAAAAGATGACCAGACACAATATGGCCTCATCCCTGATTAAGAAGCGTTTCTTCATTTTAGCCCTCAAAAATTTCCTGTTTGTCAACAGCCTCTTTAAAGCAAAGACACAGAAATTCCTGATGTCAAAAAAATGCCCCTCTTTTTTGCAGCCTGCCAATATTTTGGCTACAACCTTGCCAGCGGCCTATGAAAAATCTGTTGGCAATATATCCCTACATGCCATATCGGCAAGTAATAATATTTGATATAATTTCAAGAATAATCAAAAAGTATGCCTTGCGTGATTTTTAAAGCCATTCGACTAAAAAAACTTTTTTGGTCAAGCAAAAACACATTCTCATGAAATAGTCACTGGCAGACGGCCCAAATTCCACAACATACACATGCCTCCCCATTCCATTTTTGGTACCATTGGATTTTTTTAAAGCCATGGGTTAAATTTTCAGATATTCAAAAAAGTTTTCAATACACGAAGTCTTGGAGGATTGGATGAATATTTCTAAAAACTTAAAGGACAAAGAAAAGGCACTATCCATCGCCCTTGGCCAGATACAGAAACAGTTTGGAAAGGGCTCTGTCATGAGGCTTGGTGATAAGGGCGGTGTGGAGGATATACCTGTCATTCCAACAGGTTGCCTGCCTGTTGACATTGCAACTGGCGTTGGCGGCATTCCAAGAGGCAGAATAGTGGAGATCTTTGGCCCTGAATCATCTGGCAAGACAACCCTTGCCCTTCACATGATAGCACAGGCTCAGAAAAAGGGCGGTGTTGCTGCCTTTGTTGATGCAGAACATGCCCTTGACCCTGTTTATGCCAAGAAACTTGGTGTGAATACGGATGATCTTCTCATATCCCAGCCCGATTACGGCGAGCAGGCCCTTGAGATCACAGATGCCCTTGTAAGAAGTGGTGCCGTGGATCTTATAGTCATTGACTCTGTGGCTGCCCTTGTACCAAAGGCAGAGATCGAAGGAGACATGGGGGATGCCCATGTAGGGCTTCAGGCAAGGCTCATGTCCCAGGCCCTTAGAAAGCTTACGGCCAATCTCAACAAGAGTCAGACCGCCCTTGTTTTCATCAACCAGATCCGCATGAAGATAGGTGTGATGTTTGGAAACCCAGAGACAACCACTGGAGGAAACGCCCTCAAGTTCTATTCCACCATGCGCCTTGACATAAGAAAGATGACGGCCCTGAAGGAGGGCCAAGACGTAATAGGAAACCGCACCAAGGTAAAGGTGGTGAAGAACAAGATCGCTCCACCCTTCAAGCAGGCAGAGTTTGACATATACTATGGCGAAGGCATCTCAAGAGAAAGCGCCCTCATAGATCTTGCAGTGGGGCTTGACATCATAGACAAAAGTGGTGCCTGGTATTCCTACAAGGATGAACGGCTTGGTCAGGGAAGAGAGAACGTGCGCCAGTTCCTCAAGGAAAACCCTGAGCTTGCTGATGAGATAGAAGAACGGGTGCGTGAGGCCTATGGCCTAAAACCAAAGGATACAACTGAAAAGCAAGAGGAGGCGCTGGAGGAAAAGAAGGCATGAAAAAGCTCCAAAGTCATGAGATAAGGCGGTCTTTCCTGGACTATTTCAGAGAAAAGGGGCACGAGATAGTCCCAAGCTCGTCCCTTGTTCCTGCAGATGATCCAAGCCTTCTTTTTACCAATGCAGGCATGGTCCAATTCAAAAAGGTCTTTCTTGGCGAAGAAAAAAGGCCATACAAGCGCGCGGCATCTTGTCAGAAATGCGTGAGGGCAGGCGGCAAACATAACGATCTTGAAAACGTGGGCTACACCGCCAGGCACCATACCTTCTTTGAGATGCTTGGAAACTTCTCCTTTGGTGACTACTTCAAGAAAGAGGCCATAGAGTTTGCATGGGAGTTCCTGGTAGAAAGACTCGGCCTTCCAAAAGAAAAGCTGTGGGTGACGGTATTCAGGGAGGACGATGAGGCAGCAGATCTTTGGCCAAAACTTACCAGCATCTCCCCAGACAGGGTTGTTCGCCTTGACGAGGAGGACAACTTCTGGGCCATGGGGGATACTGGGCCCTGTGGACCTTGCTCTGAAATCCTTATAGACCAGGGAGAGGACGTGGGGTGCAAAAGGCCAGAGTGCAGGGTTGGATGCGACTGCGACAGATTCCTTGAGATATGGAACCTTGTTTTCATGCAATATTTCAAGGATGAGACCGGAGACATGACCCCCCTTCCAAGGCCGTGCATAGATACAGGAATGGGCCTTGAACGAATAACGGCAGTCTGCCAGGGAAAGCTTAACAACTTTGATACAGACATATTTGCAAACATAATGGCCCTTCTCGGATCCCTTTCAGGCAAGGAATATGGCAGCTCTGAGACAACGGACGTTGCCATGAGGGTCATTGCGGATCATTCCCGTGCAGCTGCCTTTCTCATTGCAGACGGGGTCATACCGTCAAATGAGGGGCGGGGCTATGTGCTTAGAAGGATAATCAGAAGGGCCATAAGATATGGCCGTGTCTTGGGCCTTAGGGATCCATTTATGAAAAAGGTGGCCTTTCAGGTGATTGAGGACATGGGGCAGGTCTATCCCGAGCTTCCCAAGAACAGACAGCTCATAGGCCAAATCCTTGACCATGAGGAAGAACGTTTTGCCCAGACCCTTGGCCTTGGCCTCAGGATGCTTGATGAACACATTGAAGCACTTACAAGAAGTGGCAGCACCACCATCTCTGGAGACTTCATCTTCAAACTATATGACACTTACGGCCTTCCGGTGGATATCGTCCAGGATATCAGCAAGGAACGAGGCCTTGATTTTGACAAAGAAGGCTTTGAAAAGATGCTTGAAAGGCAGAGGGAGCGATCCAAAAAATCAGCAAGGGAGACGGTTACCGAGAAGCTTCCCGACGCCTACAGAAAGCTCATAGAAAGCGGCAGTCTAAGCCAGTTTGAAGGATATGAGGCCACATCTTCAAATGCCCGAATAGTTGCCCTTGTAAGCGAAGGCAAGGAACACAAAGAGGTTTCAAAGGGCTGGCAGGGAGAGCTCGTTTCCGACAAGACACCCTTTTATGCAGAGTCTGGGGGGCAGATTGGTGACAAAGGGGAGATAGAGACTACCTCTGGAAAGGCAAAGGTCCTGGACACGGTTAAGAAGGGGGACCTTATCATCCACAAGGTGGAGGTAACCCACGGGGAGATTCGCCTTGGCGATGAGGCACAGATGAAGGTCTTTGAAGACAGGCGCCTTGACACGGCCAGAAACCACACTGCCACCCACCTTCTGCATGCTGCCCTCAGGAAGGTCCTTGGTGAACATGTGCGCCAATCTGGATCCCTTGTGGAACCTGAAAGGCTTAGATTCGACTTTACCCATTTTTCTGCCCTTTCAAGGCAGGAGATAAAAGAGGTAGAAAGGATTGTAAATGAAAAGATAAGGGCTGACATTCCTGTTGAGACCCAAACTCTTTCCCAGGAAGAGGCCATTGCCATGGGAGCCATGGCACTTTTTGGTGAAAAGTATGGAGATGTGGTCAGGGTCGTAACCATTCCTGATTTCAGCATGGAACTTTGCGGTGGGACGCATCTTGATCGCACCGGTCAGATCGGTCTATTCAAGATAGTGTCCGAATCAAGTGTCGCCTCCGGCATCAGGAGAATAGAGGCAGTTACTGGGGCAAGGGCCATAGAGGTGGTGCAAGAGATGGAGGATGAGCTTGTTGAGATCGCCTCAAGCCTTAAATGCCCGCTAAAGGCAGTACCAAAAAGGATTCAAGGGCTGACTGAAAAGATCAAGGGGCTCGAAAAGGAGCTCAAGGCAAAGGCAGCCGGTGCGGCCACGTTGGATGTGGAAAGGCTTGTGTCCGATGCACGAAAGATAGATGACATAAAGGTGGTAAGTGCCAAAACAGATGGACTTGATGCAGCAACCCTAAGGGAACTTGGTGACAAGATCAGGGACAGGCTTAAAAAGGGTGTGGTGATCCTTGGCTCTTCAAAAGATGGCAAGGCCATGCTCCTTGTCATGGTCACCAAAAACCTTACTGATGCCATTGGTGCTGGAGAACTTATCCGGAATATGTCCAAAGAGATAAAGGGAGGCGGAGGAGGCAGGCCCGACATGGCCCAGGCAGGCGGAAAAGACCCATCAGGGCTTGACAAGGCCATCGAGAAGGGAATCAAACAGGTGGAAGAGGCCCTTTCTTCTTAGGCCTCGTCCATGGTCTTCAGGAAGGCGCTCCAGTCATCAAGCGCCCTTTTTGCATATGCAAGCCCCCTCTTTTTCTTTGGAAGCCTCTTTTCAAGCCGTGGGAAAAGGCCAAAGTTTACATTCATGGGTTGAAAGGTTTCTGCATCGGCCTTTGTAAGGTGGTTTATTAGGGCACCGACTGCCGTTGTTGCAGGGGGAATGACAGGAGGCCTTCCAAGGAGCCTTCTTGCACCATTTATGCCGGCAACAAGGCCCATGGCAGTAGACTCCACATATCCTTCCACGCCGCTTATCTGGCCGGCAAGGAAACAGCTTTCATGGCCTATTAGGCAAAGCTCCGGCCTTAAGACCTTTGGTCCACATACAAAGGTGTTTCTGTGTATACTGCCAAGACGTATAAACTCCGCCCTCTCAAGGCCAGGGATCATACGAAATATGCGCTTTTGCTCACCCCATTTTAGTTTTGTCTGAAAGCCAACCATGTTGAACATGGTCTCCTGTTTATTCTCCGCCCTAAGCTGCACCACTGCCCAGGGCTGCTTGCCACTTCGAGGGTCTGTAAGACCAACGGGCTTCATGGGGCCAAACCTAAGGGTCTCGATGCCCCTTTCTGCCATTACCTCAATGGGCAGGCACCCTTCAAAATAGCGGGGAGACTCAAAATCCTTCAGGGGGACCTTCTCCCCTTGGAGAAGCTCTTTTACAAAGGCCTCATACTGATCCTTGTCCATTGGACAGTTCAGATAGTCTCCCTCCCCCACCGGGCCATAGCGAGACTGTCTAAATGCCACGCCCATATCTATGGATTCAGCATCTACAATGGGTGCTATGGCATCATAGAAGGAAAGAAAATCCTCTCCAACAAACTCTTTAAGGGAAGAAATTATGCCCTCTGAGCTCAGGGGGCCTGTTGCCACGACCACCACCTGATCCCTTGGTATCTGGCACACCTCCTGCCGCACTATCTCAATTAGAGGGTGTTCTTCCACCTTCTTGGTGACAAATTCCGAAAAGAGCTTTCGATCCACCGCATGGGCCTTACCTGCAGGGACCCTGGTGGCCTCAGCAGCGGTCATGATTATGGACCCAGCTCGTCTAAGCTCCTCTTTCAGAAGCCCTATGGCAGAACCTATCTGATCGGACCTTAGACTGTTGCTGCAAACAAGTTCTGCAAGCCCAGGGCTTTTGTGGGCAGGAGAAAACCTTTTGGGCTTCATCTCAAAAAGACATACTGGAACCCCCAAGCGAGCTGCCTGCCAAGCGGCCTCACAACCAGCAAGACCACCACCTATTATGATAAGCTTATCATTCATTTTTTCCGTTTGGCCCCTTAAAAGTCATAAAGGCTCAGGCTACTTGCCTTCTCATGTCTGCCTGTTCCCTCAGGTAACCAGCCTCTTCAAGTCTTCTTACCACCTCTTCGGGCTCAAGGTCGTACCAGTTTTGATAGGCCTCTGCAACAGCGAAGTAGAAACCACTTCTCACATTGGGGCAGTATATCTCATCCGCTTCAGGTGAAAGCCTGTGAAGAGCCGTGTCTGAACAAGTCGGCGCTGCCACAATAACCTTTTTTGCTCCAGCCTGCCTGACACCCCTAATTGCGGCAAGGGTGGTAAAACCAGAGGCAAGCCCGTCGTCTGCTATGATCACTGTTTTTTCTGAAAGATCAGGCAAGGGGCGCCCCTTTCTGAAAATATGGTTTCGCCTTTTAAGTTCCTTCCTGACCCTCTCTATCTGGCCTTCTACCTGCTGTGGAGTTATTCCAAGCCTGTCTATAAGCTCCTGATTCAGAAAAAGCCCACCTGCAAAGCTTAGTGCTCCCATGCCCGCCTCCGGGTTTCCAGGTATCTGCACCTTTCTTACGATGAAAAGATCAAGAGGAAGCCCAAGGACCTTTGAAATGGCAACTGCAATGGGAACACCTCCAGAGGGTATGCCCATTACTATGGTGTCTTGAGCGCCCTTGTATCTTGGCTCCAACATCTTTGCAAGGACATATGCTGCCTCATCACGATCCTTGAACACATAAGTCTTGTTTCTTAATGTTGGAATTTCAAAAATCTTTGCCCTTTTCATGGTCAAATCTCCATTTTTTGTTACCAATTACTTGTATTTGATTTAAATATAAGTTCCGCTTGCAACTATTAAACCCAGATTATGCACTTCAAATGCCTGAGAAAAGGATTTTATTAGAATAATTAAATGGTTATCCTCATCTTTTTACGTAATTGTCTTCACCCAAAAGGTGAATCTTTTTTGGTCATTAAATCTCAGGCATTTGAAGCCGCAAGGGGCTCGCAAGTTTACCGAATCTGCTTTGTTGTCGGACACTTGAAGTACCAAAGTACGTCTGCGTGTCCTCCGCCTCGCATCTTCGGCAAACTTGCGAGCTGCATAATCTGGGTTAAAGACCCATCCAATCCGAAAAGGAGGAAAAAATTGCTCGTTGCCCTTACAGGAGGCCTTGGGTGTGGAAAGTCCGCGGTGTTGAAGCTTTTTCATGACCTTGGCATCAAAACCATAAGCGCAGACCAGATTGTGCATGAGCTTCTTAAAGATGAGTCTGTAAAGAAAAGATTAAAAACGATGTTTGGTGGGCAGATATTTAAAAAAGATGGCCAGATAGACAGAAAAAGGCTGGCGGAGATAGTCTTTTCAAGCCCTGATGACAAAAGGAGGCTTGAGGCCCTTTTACATCCCATGGTCTATGAACGAATAATAAAGGAGCACGAAAAGGCCCCGGATGATATCATGGTGGCTGAGATCCCCCTTCTTTTCGAGACAAAGAGCGAGAAACTTTTTGACAAGGTAATAACCGTTTATACACCCGATGAAATTGCTGCAGCAAGACTAAAGGGGCGGGGAATGACAATAGATGAAATAGATGCAAGACTTAAGAGTCAGCTTCCTGTTAAGGAAAAGGTTGAAAAGGCGGATTTTGTGATAGACAATTCAGGAAGTCTTGAAGAAACAAAAGAACAAGTAAGGTCAATACTTGAAAGTCTAAAAAGGCTTAGGGAACCACAAAAAGATGAATAAGACAGGCATCCTTGAAAAAAGGATCCAGGAGGCCATTGGGGCCACATTTAATTCCGGGCTTAGAGACAACCCTGTGGTTTACTGGTTTGTCATTGCCCTTTTCATTATAGGCTGCTGCATAACAGGCTACCTGGCAGTGCGCTTCATTCTTATTCGCCTAATACATTCGGCGCTAAAGCGCACAAGGAACAAATGGGATGACGTGCTCATCCAGAAAAAGGTCTTTGTGCCAGTTGCCCTTCTTGTTCCAACAATGATCTTTAATTACTTGGGCAAGTCAATACCTGGCTTTCCTACCCAATTACTTCATCTTGTGTATCCATTCACTGTTTTTGTCATTGCCCTTTTCATTGACAGGGCACTTTCTGCTGCCCTTGCCATCTATGACATGTCTGCCATGTCACACAGATGGCCCCTGAAGGGATATGTGCAGATACTGAAGCTCTTTCTCTACCTTTCAGTTGGTATCATCATTGTATGCTATCTCATAGGTCAGTCACCCTGGGCCCTCTTAAGCGGCCTTGGTGCCATGACCGCCCTTTTGCTACTCATCTTCAAAGACACCATTTTGTCTTTTGTTGCAGGCATACAGATAGTTGCAAACGACCTCATCAGGGTTGGAGACTGGATAGAGGCGCCCCAATTCAGTGCAGATGGCGATGTGATAGAGATTGCCCTTTATACGGTCAAGGTACAAAACTGGGACAAGACCATTACGGTCATTCCAACATACAAGCTCATCTCAAATTCCTTCAAGAACTGGAGGGGAATGAAGCTTGCCGGCGCAAGAAGGATAAAAAGGGCAATACTCATAGACCAAAGAAGCGTCAGATTTCTGGAAGAAAACGATATAGAGCGGCTAAAAAGGATACAGATACTTCGGCACTACATAGAGATGAAAGAAAAGGAACTTCAAGAGTACAACAGGGCCAACAATATAGACGATTCTGTCAAGGTAAATGGAAGGAGGATGACCAACCTCGGGACCTTCAGGGCTTACCTGACCGAATATCTCAAAAATCATCCGAAACTCAGGAAGGATCTCACCTTTATGGTAAGACAGCTTTCTCCAACGCCAGACGGACTGCCCCTTGAGATATATGCCTTCTCACGGGATACCAACTGGGTCAACTACGAAGGCATACAGGCAGACATCTTTGACCATGTATTGGCTTGCATACCAGAGTTTGATCTTCGCATCTATCAACGCCCGTCAGGCTCTGACCTCGAACAGCTTCAAATCCATTGACAATATCACCATATAGTGTTAAACAAATTTTTAAATCCAATATATTGTGCCTCAGGTGAACGGGAAGTCCGGTGAAAATCCGGCGCTGGCCCGCAACCGTAAGCAGGGACGAAAGCTGGATCATGCCACTGTGACGCCTGGGCGTCATGGGAAGGCCCAGCAAGTAGGGTGATCTGTAAGCCGGGAGACCGGCCTGAGGGGAGACCCATTTGGCTTCGAGGCTTAGGGCCTTATGGGAAACGGATTCCTTTTCCTTTCTCCCCTGCTTTCCACCTCCTTGAGGCCGTCAAAGGAGGAACCTATGAAAATCATTGCGCAAAACATCAACATCCTTGCTCCAAGGGTCTTTGACGCGGTAAAAAGAAAAGACGGAAGCTCAATAAAGGCAATGGCCCGTAAGCTTCTTGAAAACGGTGCCTCTGGTCTTGAGGTTAATCTTGGAGGCTGGAGGGCCTCAGATGCGGCAATGCCGTGGTTAGTAAAACAGATCAGGCAGGTTTCCAACTGCCCCCTCTTTCTAAGCCCGATCCCATCGTCCCTAAAGGATGCAGTTAAAGAGGCGGGCAAGGGAGATATCTTCATAAACTGCGTTACAGCAGAAAGGCCACACCTTAAGAGCATGCTGAATGCTGCAAGATGCCTTGGAACCGGCATTGTCATACTCCTTACAAGAAAAGGATTCTGCCCATCCTGCCTCGATGAAATCCTGATTCTTGCCCAAGAGGTGATAGAGACGGCAGAACGGTCTGGATTTGATCTTGCTAGGCTTGTCCTTGACCCTATTCTTCGCCCAAGGCTCTCCATAACTGCCTCCGGATGCATCATCAACAGGCCTGATGTCACCTTTTTTTCCGAGGCCATTCACCTTCTTGGCATGCTGAGGCCCAAAAAGATGAAGACTGCAGTTGGAATAAGCAGCCTTAGTGTGGGGATGAAAAAAGATGAACGAAAGTCCCTGGAAAGAAGCGCCCTTTGTCTCTTTGAGGCCTCTGGCCTTGACTACTGTATAGCAGACTGCTCAAATAGACAGGCTGCCTGGCAGGCAGAGGAGACAAGATTTTGGCCAAGGCAATCGGATGATGTAGGCCTAAAAGGCGACCTTTGCTCTACATCACAAGGTTAACGGCCACAAATTGAATTTTTTGCCCCAAACAGTATCTAAAAGGAGGCCAGGGAAAATTGTCAAAGGATGTCATCATCACCTTTGCACTTTATTTTGTAGGCCTTTTTGCAATCGGAGTCGTGGCATGGGCCAGGACCAGGGACATGGCAGATTACATCCTTGGCGGAAGGAGGCTTGGAAGTGTCGTTTCTGCCCTTAGCGCCGGGGCCTCTGATATGAGCGGATGGCTGCTTCTTGGCCTTCCAGGCCTTGTGTTTTCAAGCGGTCTTCAGGGCCTTTGGCTTGCTGGCGGGCTACTTTTGGGTACATATCTAAACTGGACCCTTGTTGCAAAAAGACTTCGCATCTTCAGCCAGTGCTTTGACAATTCCATTACCCTGCCCGAATACTTTGAAAACCGTTTTGCAGATGAGAGCGGCCTGCTAAGAGGGCTCTGCGCCTTAATGATCATCTTTTTCTTCACCATCTACACTGCCTCAGGCCTCGTTGCTGGCGGAAAGCTTTTTAGCTCTGTATTTGGTATTCCGTATGAAAAGGCCATGATCCTTGGCGCTGCATCTGTGCTTATTTACACCTTCATGGGAGGTTTCCTGGCTGTATCATGGACTGATGCATTCCAGGCAACACTCATGCTGGTAGCCCTTTTGATAGTTCCATCTCTCGCCTTCATGGAGCCGTCAGCCAACATGCACAGCCAAACACAACTTGACCTTCTTGGCACCTTGTGGCCCAAAGGTGACGGACCTTCCCCCATAATAGCCGTGGTCTCCCTCTGTGCGTGGGGCCTTGGCTATTTCGGCCAACCACACATACTTGCAAGGTTCATGGCAATTGACTCCCACAAGTCCATTTCAAAGGCAAGGGCCATTGGCACTACCTGGGCAGGCCTTGCCATGGCTGGGGCAATACTTACTGGCATAGCTGGTACTTTTTATTTTAAAGACGGACTCCAGGATGCTGAGAAGGTGTTCATTGTTCTTGTCCAAAGGCTGATGCATCCATCAATTGCCGGGATCTGTCTTGCAGGCATACTTGCAGCAATTATGAGCACGGCTGACTCACAGCTTCTTGTTTCTGCATCTGCCCTTTCTGAAGATTTTTATCGGGCAAGGCTCAGACCAAAGGCAAGGCAGGCAGAACTTGTATGGGTTGGCAGAATTACCGTTATTTTGGTCTGTCTTGTTGCGATATATTTTGCCCAAAATCCAAAGAGCAAGGTCCTTGAAATGGTATCATATGCATGGGCAGGCTTTGGGGCAGGTTTTGGGCCTACCTTGGTTCTTTCGCTCTTTTGGAAAAGGATGACACGCCTTGGGGCAATTTCTGGGATACTAACAGGGAGCGTTTGCGTGGTTGTGTGGAAAAACCTCCACGGCGGGCTTTTTGACATGTATGAGATGGTCCCGGGTATCCTTATCTCAACCATTGCAATAGTTGTGACAAGTCTTGTTGGTGAAAAACCTGGAGAAAAAGAACGAACTTTCTTCAAAAGATCCATTCGTTTGCTCTAAGACATAGTGTATTAAGGTGAAAATAGTCTAAAGGAGGAAAATTAACGCCTCTTTTTCAGACTTGCCATCTTACACATGATCGGCCCAGGCGAAACGAAGCACATTCTCCCTTGGAAGGGCCTCCTTTACCTTTACCTCTATCTCCTGGTCCTGTCTTATCTCCATTCCTGGTGGGATTGGTAGATCAAAGGTTGTAAGGGTGTCTTGAAGAACGGCAGTAAGTCGCCTTCCGCTAACTTCTATGACCCAAGCCTTTAGAACCTGGCCCTTTCTGGCCTGAAAATACTTTATGAGCCAGTATCGCACAGTTCCCTGGTTCACCTGGGCTGCAGCCATTAGACCCTGCTTGAGCCATGGCAATATTTCTTCTATGTCCTTTTTGGAATGAAGGGGCTTGCCTGTAAGCAGATAGGAGGATATCTGCTGCTGAACAATAAGATCAAGGGCCCGTCTTAATGGAGAGGTGACTGTGGTATAGCTTGACACTCCGAGACCAGCATGGGGTTCTGGTTCTGTACTAAGGACACCTCTGCTTATGAGCCTTCTTTGCCTTATATTTGGCAAAAGTGCCGTCTCATGACCTGAAATAAGGACGTCCCGAGGAGGGGGCTGGCTTCTGAAAAGCCCGGGGATTCCTTTGTCTTTTAGAAACTCGGCAGCAACCTGGTTTGCCATGATCATCGCCTCGGCAACAAGAAATCTCGCTGGCCCAGGGGTTAAGAGATTTACAGATACGTTTCCTTCCTCGTCCACTGATATGTTCAGTTCTGGGATTGGAAGAGGTAGGGCCCCCTTTGCTATACGAATGGCCTGACGGGCCTTGCATATGCGGTACATCTCTGCCCACTTTTCCTTGAGCCCAATGGCAGTGTCTACATCCTGGTAGCTTAGCCTTTTGGTTATTCTTATTATGCTTGGAATGATCTGGGTTGCTAGTATGTTGCCTGATCCGTCCACTGTGATCATGAAGGAAAGCGCCCGTCTTAGCTCTCCTTCGTGGAGGCTCCATGCCTCATGGGATAAAACCTCTGGCAGCATGGGAATCTGCTGTTCTGGCAGATAGATGGTGGTGGCCCTTGATATGGCATCCTTGAAAAGCGGGGTGCCAGGCTCGATCTGCATGCCAATGTCCGTAATATGAACACCAATCTCATAGCCTGTAGGTATCTTCTCGAAGCTTATTGCATCGTCCAGGTCGCGACTTTCGCTGCTGTCAATGGTGAATACCTCAAGGTCCGTAAGATCCTGCCTGCCCGGTTCGTGAGGATCAACCACACTTTTTTCAGCAAGGCTTCTGGCCTGTTCAAGTACCTTGGGAGAAAACTCCGTTTCTATCTCATGACGCAATATCTCAAGGTTTTCATCTGGCTTCCACACTCCGGCCTTGACCATGGTGTCAAAGGGGGAAAATTTCCCAGCAAGACCCGCCTGCCTGAAAAGGACATTTACCTCCTGGTAAAACTGTGATTCGTCACCCCTAAGACATACATCCTTTATTGCCCTAATCCAGTATGCCTTGTCCTCCTCAGAGACCTTTACAGCGCTCTTTTCCTCAGACCAGAGGTTTTCAAGCCACCTGCCTCCGGCCATGAGTTTCTTTAGCCGTTCTGCCTCTCGCCTTCTCTGCTCAAGAAGCTTCTCCACAACCAGTGGAGACATGGCATGGATAAAGCCGTCCCTGTATTTGAAATAGGTATGATCGTCTATAACGGCCCTTGTGACTGCTGCCTCGTGATCTGGAGTGACGTCCTCTGAAAAGGCAAGCTCGGCAAGCTCCTTTGGCTGCCACACCTCTTTTTCGTCATGGGTCAACTCCCAAAGCTCTTTTATGTTAATTTCAGAGGCCAACATGGTACGCTTTTCGTTTATCTTTCTGAGCTGGTTCAGGATGTTGTTCCTATTGCCTGAGTCAAGGATTTGTGAAGAGACATGGATAAATCTGTTCTTTGAGATGTTGATTTCCTTGCCATGAAGGGTTAGGCAGTGATATTTTGAGCCTTTTTTGGCAAGGATCGTAGATGTCAGAAACCTTTGGTTCTCAAGGAATTCTACTACCTGCCCTCCTTTTAGTTCCATGCCGAGATTCTTGTCTTTTATGGAAGCACCTTTTCAAGTTTTTCAACCGCCTGTTTTAGCCCGTAGGCAGCAAGTTCTTCTGCCGTAACCCATCTCATGCCCTCAGACTTGTAAAATTTCCAGTTGAACAAATTTTCGGTAAGGGCCTGCTGGGTCTGGTCGAAACTGTATCTCCAAAGTACCCGCCCGTCAGACACCCTAACAAGAATAAGGGAAAAGGCCACAGATGCCGGGCTTTTTGCAGCATACTCTGAGCCAACCCTTTCCCTGAAACGGTAGAGTTTGCCATAGAGGATTGCATCTGCATCCAGGTCCTTACCAAAGGACTTTAGTATCTTTAACTCCGATGGATTAACCTTGCGCTGCAGTATGTCATTAAGCAGCCCCATACACTGGCCCTGGGTGACTGGTTTGAACCTTTTGTCCTTGAGTATGAGGGAGTAGAGTATGTCTGTAACCTTTTGGGCGGCTTCTGGCGTGACATAGGAGCTTGAGTATAGGGCTTGGCCACCAATATTACAGGTTGGCCGTTCAGATGCTGGCCTTGTGGATGCCCTGTCCATTGGAAGGACAGCGATCTTTTGAAGAGGGGGAAGCTTTTGAGGTAAATGGCCAGATGTCTTCCATTGGCATCCAGCCAACAAAAGCCCCACACTTATTAAGCATAAATATATCAAGCCCTTTTTTCGCCCATTCATCCGATTCTCCTTGAAAGGCCCATTGACAACAAAAAAATCATAACAAACCCTTGGTGGAAGGCACACCCTCTATCCGCCTGTTTTTGGAAGTTGCCTGATCCATTGCCCTTCCCATGGCCTTGAATATGGCCTCTGCTATGTGGTGACTATTTTTCCCGTACCTTACATTAACATGTAGGGTTATGCCACTGTTTACAACAACTGCCCTTAGAAACTCTTCAACGAGTTCCGTATCGAAGGCGCCAATCTTTTCAGTGGGAAAGGCGCAGTTGAAAACAAGAAATGGCCTGTTACAAAAGTCTATGGCAACCTCGCAAAGTGCCTCTTCCATTGGAATGACCTGGAACCCGTATCTGTTTATTCCCTTAAGCTCCTTCATGGCCCTTGAGATGGCCATGCCAAGGCCGATACCAACGTCCTCAACCGTGTGGTGATAGTCAACGTGTATATCACCACTGGCCCGTATCTCAAGATCGAACATTCCATGGGCAGTCCAGAGGGTCAGCATGTGATCAAGAAACCCCACGCCTGTATCCACCTTGGCCTTTCCCTTGCCATCAATGTTCAAGGAGATGGAAATATCTGTTTCTTGGGTGGTTCTCTTTACCTGTGCACTTCTCATCTATGACTCCAAATTTAAGTTTAAGATTGGCACCTAATGAGCCGATCCATATCTTGAATGGCAATTCGATTTAGAGATTAACAGTTGATTCGGAGTGGAACAACATCTTGGCAAGAAGAAAAAAGAAAAAACTGCCTGAAATAGGCCACTTGATCGAACCCTTGAAAGGAGAATTCGAGATTGAGGTCTTCAAACTAAAGGACATTCCCCAGGCCGTTACGTGGGCCGAAAGGGGAAATATCGCCATTCACGAAAATTACCATTCAAGACGGAGGCAGTCCTACCATGTGATATGCGGAGACAAGGACAATCTTGTCCGTTTCTGCTCAAGAATAGGTGTTGACCCTGCAAACATCACTGCGTCGGAATTTTTCCGTTTCTGGCACCTTACATGGTTCCCGCACATGCATGATGGGGACAAGATGCCAAAGCCTATGGGCAATCAAGGCCTCACATATGTCCATCCATCTCGCTGATAATCCACAAGGGCCCTTATGGCAGCTGGTACCGTGCCAAATATGTCTGGAAGCCTTGACTTTGGAATGTCAAAGTTTCTAAGCGAGTTCTCGCAAAGATAGACCTTCCCTCCGTCAAGCACGAACTGTTTTAGGTCATCAAACAGGGCCCTGTCACACTTGGTGCATCTTGTAACCGAATCCCCGTTGGCGATTATCACTGCCCTAAGGGTTTCATCTGGCCCCTTGGTTTTTAGAAAATTGAGCCCGTTTTTAACAGCTATGTCCCATCTTTCTTTCTGGGCAACGTGAATAAGAAGTTTAAGTTCCTGAGCCATGATAATCTCCTTTTATCGGCAAAAAGGCCGGCCATTTGAAACCGGCCTCATTGTTGTAATAACTATTCCACAATGGCACCCTTTGCACCGCTTGATACCATTTTGGCATAACGGGCAAGATAGCCTTCCTTGATCTTTGGCTCTGGTCTTTGCCATTTTGCCCTTCTTCTTTCAAGCTCTGCTGCATCAACTTCAAGGTCGATCTTTCTTTCAGGTATGTTTATGGAGATTATGTCCCCTTCCTGAACAAGGGCAATAGGCCCGCCCTCTGCAGCCTCTGGAGATATGTGTCCGATTGCAGCCCCCTTTGTGCCACCGCTGAAGCGCCCGTCAGTCAAAAGAGCGACCTGCCTGTCAAGGCCCATTCCCACGATTGCCGATGTGGGAGAGAGCATCTCTGGCATTCCCGGGCCACCCTTTGGCCCTTCATACCTTATGACTACCACATCACCTGGTTTGATCTTCCCACCAAGAATGGCCTCGTATGCCTCGTCTTCTGATTCGAACACCCTGGCAGGCCCCTTATGTTCAAGCATCTCAGGGGCAACCGCAGACTGTTTCACAACAGAACCCTCTGGAGCAAGGTTTCCGTAAAGGATTGCAATGCCTCCCTCCTTATGATAGGGGTCTTCAACTGGCCTTATGACCTTGCGATCACGCACCTTACAATTTCCAAAATTATCTCTTGCCTTTTTTCCGGTAACGGTCATGACGTCTCCATCTATGATGCCAAGCTTGTCAAGCTCATTCAGTATTGCCTGAATGCCTCCGGCAAGGTCAAGGTCATAGAGACTGTGGGGTCCAGCAGGTATCATGCTGCAAAGATGCGGGGTTTTCATGCTCATTTCATTGAAAACGTCAAGGGGCAGGTTTACCTTGGCCTCATGGGCAATTGCAGGCACGTGGAGAACCGTGTTTGTGGAGCATCCAAGGGCCATGTCAACGGCAATGGCGTTCCTGAATGCGCTTTCTGTGGCTATGTCCCGTGGTTTGACATCCTTTTCCACAAGCTCCATCACCTTCATGCCGGCCTTTTTTGCAAGGCGGTATCTTTTGGCAGAGACGGCTGGTATGGTTCCGTTTCCTGGAAGGGCAAGCCCAAGGGCCTCGGAAAGACAGTTCATGGAGTTGGCAGTGAACATTCCGGCACATGAGCCGCATGTGGGGCATGCCTCATCTTCAAGGCTGCAAAGCTCTTCTTCCGTCATCTTTCCTGACTTAACAGCCCCTATTCCTTCAAATACAGAAATGAGATTTACTTTCTTGCCATGCCAGTTACCGGTGAGCATTGGCCCACCAGTTATGACAACGGCAGGAATGTTAAGACGAAGTATTGCCATGACCATGCCAGGGGTGATCTTGTCACAGCTTGGGACCACAACAAGTCCATCAAAGGGGTGTGCCTGAGCCATCACCTCGACGGAATCTGCAATGAGCTCCCTGCTTGCAAGGGAGTAGCGCATACCAAGGTGATTCATGGCAATGCCATCGCAGACTCCTATGCCTCCAAACTCTACTGGAGTGCCCCCAGCCATGCGAATACCTGCCTTTACTGCCTCAACTATCTGTCTTAGGTGAATGTGCCCGGGAATGATTTCGTTGAAGGAGTTGGCAACACCAATAATGGGCCTTTTTATCTCCTCGTCCGTATATCCCATGGCCTTCATAAGGGACCTGTGGGGTGCCCTCTCTATGCCTTTTTTCATTTTGTCACTTCTCATTGGATGCTCCTTTCTCATGTTAGAAACCTGTTGTTCATCTTCTGGTCTTCTCCCAAATGGGGAATTTGCTGGAAAGCCTCTTAAATCTACTGTCTGTTTCGATCTTCTTACTTCTTTTATAGTTTCCGATCAATATGGCACCAGGTCGGATTTCGTCTTCAATGAACTCTTCAAACCTTCTTTCTCCCTCTGCAAGGGGACAAAAATAGTAAATCAC
>Ga0256833_1000712_pt1 | contig 25451 bp, 24 predicted proteins | sample 356284metaG_FD_190535 | JGI IMG/M metagenome (GOLD analysis project Ga0256833, IMG submission 190535) | Hydrothermal vent microbial communities from Mid Atlantic Ridge, Atlantic Ocean - 356-284 | ecosystem: Environmental > Aquatic > Marine > Hydrothermal vents | place: Atlantic Ocean: Mid... | reverse complement strand
ACCGTTTTGTTGCGCTTACCCGGGATATGGGCATCGTCGACCAGATCTTCCTCCGCCGGCGCCACCGGCTCCCACTGCCAGGCACCCGCGGGACTCTTGACCAGGTTCCAGTCGTATTTGAAGAGCAACTCGAAGAAGCTGTTGTCCCACTGCGTAGGCGTCGGGGTCCAGGCTCCCTCCAGGCCGCTGGTGATGGTATCGGCCCCCTTGCCGCTGCCGTAGCAGTTCTTCCATCCCAGTCCCATCTCTTCGATGGGAGCCGCTTCGGGCTCGGGCCCCAGATACTTCTCGGGGTCGGCGGCGCCGTGGTTCTTACCGAAAGTATGGCCTCCGGCGATGAGGGCGACGGTCTCCTCGTCGTTCATCCCCATTCGCTCGAAGCTCTCCCGAATATCCCGGGCCGCCTCCAGAGCGTTGGGGATCCCGTCGGGCCCTTCGGGGTTGACGTAGATTAGCCCCATCTGCACCGCCGCCAGGGGGTTGTCGAGTTTGCGCCCCTCTTTGTGGCGCTCGTCCCCGAGCCATTCGCTCTCGGGCCCCCAGTAGATATCGGTCTCCGGTTCCCAGATATCCTCCCGACCGGCACCGAAGCCGAAGGTCCTGAAGCCCATCGACTCCATCGCCACGTTGCCCGCGAGAAGCATCAGATCGGCCCAGCTGATGGCGTTGCCGTATTTGCGCTTGATCGGCCAGAGCAGGCGCCGGGCTTTGTCCAGGTTGGCGTTGTCGGGCCAACTGTTCAGCGGTGCGAAGCGTTGGTTGCCCGTGCCGCCTCCGCCCCGGCCGTCCATGATACGGTAGGTCCCCGCACTGTGCCAGGCCATGCGGATAAAGAGCGGCCCGTAGTGGCCCCAGTCGGCGGGCCACCACTCCTGGGAGTCGGTCATCAGCCGCTTCAAATCCTCTTTGAGCCCCTCGTAATCGAGGGATTCGAAGGCTTTTTTGTAGTCGAACTCCTCCCCCGTCGGCTTCAGAGAAGAGGGGTTCTGTTGCAAAATCTTCAGGTTGAGCTGGTTGGGCCACCAATCTTTAAGCATGTCGCCGCCCAAAGTAGCATTTTTGTAGTTTTCCGCGCTGACGGGGCAGCCGTCTGTTTGGGGTTTCATCGTTTTCTCCTTGTGATTGATTCGAGTCTTCGGACCGTGCACCGGCGGAGCCGGTACCCTGCCTTACGAGCGTTTTTTGTGGCAGAACCACCAGTCGTAGCACTCGAACCGGTCGCTTTCGAGCCGTTTTTTGGCTTCTACCATATCAGTCGCTGGCGGGATGATCACCTCGTCTCCGATCAGTTCGTTTTCAGGCCAGCCGGCGGGAATCGCCACCTTCTCTTCGTCGCTGATCTGCAGCGCCTTGACGGCCCGTACGATCTCGTCCATATTCCTTCCGATCTCCTGGGGATAGTAGATGACGGCCCGGGTGATACCTTCGGGATCGACGATGAATACCGCCCGAACGGTGTTGCTTCCTTTGCCCGGATGGAGCAGGCCGATACGGTTGGCGATGTCGTCGTTGGCGGCGATAATCGGGAAGGTGATCTCTACTCCCAGTTTCTCCCGGATCCACTCCACCCACTTGATATGGCTGAAGACCTGATCCACCGAGAGACCAATCAGTTCGCAGTTAAGGGCCTTGAACTCGTCGACGCGCTTTTGAAAGGCCACAAACTCCGTCGTACATACGGGCGTAAAGTCGGCCGGATGGCTGAAAAGCACGAACCATTTTCCTCGGTAATCTTCGGGAATGTTTTTCACACCGTGGGTCGTTTTGACTCCTTTGAGTTCCGCAAATTTGTCACCTAGAAGGGGCATATTGATTTTCTGTTCCATGATATTTCCTTTTTTGTGTTTTTTATTAGTTTTACGAGTTTGCGCTCAAAGCCGGTTCAGCCGGCAGTCACGTCTTCGCAGCGCTTTTTGAAATACTCCCGGTCGGCTTTGCAGAGCGGACACTGGGCGGGCGGTTTTTTGCCCCGGTGGACATGGCCGCAGACTTCGCAGATCCACTCTTCGTTCTTTTCGCTGTCGAAGAATCCCTCGGCCTCAAGAGCGGCCTTGAGCTCCAAATATTCGCGCTCGTGCTCCACTTCGACCTTGCCGATCGCTCTGAAGAGCCGGGCGATCGCTTCGAGCCCCTCCTCTTTGGCGATGGCGGCGAAGTTGGGATACATCTCTTCGTGCTCATAGCGTTCGCCGTCGGCGGCGTATTGAAGGTTTTTCTGGGTGGTGTCGAGCTCAATACCGTGGAGCAGTTTGTTGTAAGCTTTGAATTCCGCCATGGCGTGCCACTTCTCGTTCAGCGCCGCTTCTTCAAAGAAACGGGCGATCCGGTGGAGCCCTTCTGCATAGGCCACCTCGGCAAAAAACTCATATTTGTTGCGCGCCTGAGATTCGCCCGCGAAGGCTTTCATCAGGTTGACCGCTGTCAGATTCTCGGTGGTACAAACCATCGGCTCGCCGCAGCAGAGCAGTTTGCCGCCTCCCACATGCTGGACTTCCACGTCGTTTCCGCAGACTTCACACTTGTAGCTCTCGTACTGTTTCATTTTTAATCCTTTCTTTTTATCATATGACGGCATTTCAGTGCGCCGCGCCTCTTTTGAGCTGCTCTACAAACTCGGTAATGTCCTCATAGAGTCCCTGCAGATCCTCTTCATGCTCCACCTCATCGGCCAGAATCTGAGAGACGATATCGTAGGTGACGATATCCTTGTCCCGGGTCAGATCTACCAGTTCACTGTAGGTACTGATAGCGCACTGCTCCCCTTTGATCGCATCCTCAAGGATCGCCACAACGTCAAAGCTCTTAGGCTCTTCGTAACCGCAGTTGCTCTGGATAAACCACTCTTTAGGGTTTAGCAGGGGCGTCCCCCCCAGCTGAAGAATCCTCTGAGCCAGCATGTCGGCATGACGGAGCTCATCGGCGGCATGCTCCTGCAGTTCGGCAATCGCCGCATCCTTCATGATTCCTTTGACCACCTTCTCTTCGATGTAGTACTGGTAATAAGCCAGCCACTCGTCGGCATAGGCCTTGTTGAGCAGAGTGATCACCTCTTCGATCTCGATCCCTTTGACGATTGAATTTCCATAGCGTGCCATGGTGCCCTCCTTAAAAGTTTTGGAAAAAGATTTTCCATAAGGAAATTATGGCATAAAAATCTTAAACGATAATTATTTTCCAAAAATTTTTACTTATAGTTTCTATAAGCCGTGTAGAGAGCTGAGGATGGAGTTAACGCTTTGAGAAGTCAGGACTCGTAGCGGGAGCCCTCAAGAAAGTTAAAAAGGATAAAGATCCCCAGAGTTGATAGGGGAAGAAGAAAAGCCCACCAGAGATATCGGCGGGCATAGAGATAATAGATCAACGCTCCCCAAGCCAGGATCAGCAGTACGATGTGCAGAGCGAAAAAGGGCAGAACCGCCCGCATAGTCATCCCGGCAAAGCCCAATCCCACGATCCAGGCAAAAGTCCCCAGGGCTACCAGGCTGCGCCGCCACTCGCGACGCCGAAAATACTCCAGAGCGATCAGCCCCAGGGTCAGAACAATCCAAAGGATCAGTCGGGACATGAGACTCCTTTTATACTAAATAAGGATCAAAGCCGGTCGAGGACCTTGATCCCCAGGAGTTCAAGAGCCAGGCGCAGAGTCCGAGCCGTGGTTTGAGCGAAGATCAGGCGACTTTGGCGCAGATCTTCCGGCACGTCGCTGCGCAAAATCGGATTGTTTTCGTAGAATTTCATAAAAAGCGTCGCCAGATTGTAGAGATAGGCGGTGATCGTATGGGGCGTCGCCTCCCGTGCCGCGAGGTGCAGAATGTCCTCCAACTGGAGCAGTTTCAGCGCCAGGCGTCTCTCCAACTCGTCGCCGATCGTCACGTGCCCCTCGATCTTGCCTTCGTATTTTCGCAGGATCGACTGGATCCGTGCGTAGGCATACTGCTGATAGAGAGAAGTATTCCCCTCGAGTGAGAGCATCCGATCCCAGTCAAAGATATAGTTGGACTCCCGGTTGATGGAGAGGTCGGCATATTTGACGGCACCAATACCCACGATTTCGGCGATCTTCTCCAGCTCCTCTTCGTCGTAGGCCTCCTTCTGGGTGATAGCCTCTTTGGCCCGTTCTACCGCCTCTTCCAGAAGCTCGATCAGTTTGACGGTCCCGCCGTCACGGGTCTTGAAGGGACGACCCGACTTGTCCAGCATCATCCCGAAGGAGACATGCTCGAGCTCTACATCTTCCGGCGCATATCCCGCCATTCTCGCGACGGCAAAGACCTGTTTGAAGTGTCCCGCCTGACGGGCGTCAACAACGTAGCTAATCCGTTTGGCCCCCAAGACCTGTACCCGGAAGCGGATCGCCGCCAGGTCCGTCGTGGCATAGAGATATCCCCCGTCGCTTTTTTGGATGATCAGGGGGTTCTCCTCCCCTTCGACAAAGACTACCTTCGCTCCCCGGCTCTGCTTGAGCAGTCCCTTGGCTTCCAGATCCGAGACGATCTCGGCCAACTCGTCGTTGTAGGCGCTCTCGGCACGGACATCCTCTCGGCTGAGCTTGACGTGAAGCTTGCTATAGACCTCTTCGCAGTGGCCCAGGGATTTGTCGATGAATTGCTCCCATAGATGCAGACAGCGCACGTCTCCGCCCTGGAGTTTGACGACGTACTCCCGGGATTTGTCGGCGAAGGCCTCGTCCTCGTCGAAGCGCTTTTTGGCTGCTTTGTAGAACTCTTCCAAATCGTGGAGGCTCCCTTCAGCCCCCTCTCCCAACTCTTCGAGATAGGCAATCAGCATCCCAAACTGGGTTCCCCAGTCGCCAATGTGGTTCTGCCTGATCACTTCGTCTCCAAGAAACGCAAAGAGATTGGCCAGGGAATCGCCGATGATCGTAGAACGCAAATGCCCCACATGCATCTGCTTTGCCATGTTGGGACTAGAGTAGTCGACGACCACCGTCCGGGGCTTGGCGCGCCGCCCGACGCCAAGCCGTTCGTCGAAGCTCGCCTCCTCTAGCCGTCCTGCCAGCCACTCGGGTGAGAGGGTCAGGTTGATAAACCCCGGTCCGGCGATCTCCGCTTTGGCGATGATCTCGTTTTGCGGCAGTGACTCCACCAACGCCTGGGCAATCTGACGAGGGTTTTGCTTGAGGCGTTTGGCCAAAGGCATGGCACCGTTGAACTGGTAATCGCCAAATTCGGGTTTACCGGCCTCGACGACCCTGGGCTCTTCCAGGGGGATTTCGGCCTTATGCGCCGCGTCGGCGATCAGTTGATTGAGCTGCTCTTTAATCTGCATCGATCTTTGTCCATTATTTCTTGATTTTTGGAAGGGAACCCACCCGTAACGAGGGGGTAGATAGAATAGTTGGAGGAGATTGGATCAGGCTTTGTCCGCCTCTTTGGAAGCGCTCTGCTGGGCAGAAGCCGTTTGCTCATTTTTCTCTTCGATCTCTTTGGGGCTGCTCTGCTGCGGCTCATCATCCTCGTTGACCGCTTTTTTAAAATCCTTGATCCCTTTGCCCAGGCCTTTAGCCAATTCGGGAATCTTCTTCCCTCCGAAGAGGAGCACGACCACTCCCACGACCAGCAACAGTTCCCATCCGCTCGGCATACCCATATTGAATCCTTTCCCGCCTTTAAGGCGTTTCGATTTATTTGGAGCAATTATACTGCAACTTTTTTAACTCTTTGCCAGCCAACGCTCCCGGAAGCGGCGCGCTGCCTCCTTCCCCGGTTTGAGCCGGGCGGCCCGCGCAATGGCGACAAAGGCCTCCGTCGCCTGTTCCAGTTCGTCGTTGACGATCAGAAAATCGTACTCCTCCAGAGCCTGGATCTCCTGGCGGGCATTCTCCAGACGGCGGCGAATCGTCTCCGGATCGTCGGTAGAACGGGCCGCGAGTCGGCGTTCCAGCTCCGCAAGACTCGGGGGAGTAATAAAGGCCGAGGTGATCAAATCTCCCATCTTGGCCCGGGCCAGCCGATGCCCCTGGACGTCGATATCAAAGATCACCAATTTCCCCTCCTTCAGAGCCTCCCGTACCGGCCGCAATGAGGTACCGTAGTAGTTGCCGTGGACCTGAGCATACTCCAGAAACTCTCCCGCGGCGATCTCCCGCTCGAACTCTTCGCGGCTGACAAAGTAATAGTCCACGCCGTCGCGCTCCCCCTCCCGGGGCGGACGGGTCGTCGTGGAGATCGAAAAGTAAAAATCCCCGATCCGGGGCTCGGCCCGCTGGATGATCGTACTCTTGCCGGCACCGCTGGGACCCGAGAGGATCAGAATCGCCCCGCTCATTCCTCCTCCTCCGGCCATTCGATCGTGAGATGGATTTTTGCCCCGCGGAGAAGTTTTTTGAGCTTCTTGGCCTTCTGTCTGTCCAACAAATCAAGGAGATCCTCAAGCGTATAGACCTGCTCCTTCAACCCTACTCCACTCGGATAGATCTCTCTCGATCCCGATCCTTCATCGTCAAGTAGACTCCGGATTTTTTCAATCTCCTCGGCATCCAGGACCTCAGTTGAAGGCCTACGCTCCACTGACGCAGGCGAGGAGGGAATTTCGCTCTCCTGTGCCGGTATCTCTTCCAATAATTTTCGGATATCTTCAGGGAGGAAAGGTTTATTGAGCACCATATCAAACGGTGAAAAACCGGAGAGCTTTTCCGCTCCAAGCAAGACTTTTTTCCCTGCCAATAGATGCTCCAGGGGATCTCCCGCCTCCTCCAAAAGATACCGGTCGTCGATCAGCAGGACATCGTAGCGGTCTCCTCCCACTTCGTCGGGAGCCTGAGCTATATCCAACTCCACCTCCTCCAGGGAGACGGCTCCCAGTTTGACCAGTTCCTGAACCACCCTACTCGGGCTTAAAAGCAGAACACGCATATACGATCCTCGGCATCTTTTTGGAAGATTATATCGTGGATCGGCTAAGAACCCTATCGGATAGGGTATAGAGTTTTGTGGAGAATAACTGTTAAGTCATAGAGAATCTTGATAGGAAGAAAATAGAGGCTTGATAAAAAGTGGTACGCCCATCAGGATTCGAACCTGAGACCTCCTGAACCGCAATCAGGTGCTCTATCCAGCTGAGCCATGGGCGCGTATTTGGGAGTCGAATAATATCTGAAGAACTCTTAAATTGAGCTAAAATCGAAAGGAACTCTATTGTCCCCGACGCAAAAGCAGATTCATCGGCCCAAAGAGTGTATGGGCCCGGCTATTCCCTACGAAGCTGTGGTTGTAGGGATGCTCCAGCTCCAGGCACTCCATGCGCGAGACGACTTCGAGCCTCTTGAGGGTAGCGGCGTGGCTGCCGAAGAGAATCAGCCCGGGCTCCAGCGGCTTTATCTCCCGTAACAAAGCTTCCACAAAGCTCTGCCAGGCACGAATATGTCGACGAGAGCGCTCTTTGGACTCGAAAACCAGGGCGGTATTGAGCAGCAAGACGCCCGAGTCCTCAAAGTTTCGGCGCAACTCCTCCATGATCGTGATCAGACCTTTCTTGTCGAGTGCAGCGATTGCTGCCTGGGAAGTATCGGCAACATCGAGTCGTCCGTCGGCGACCAAAGCCATCTTGATGAAATTGCGCAGGCTCGTCGCTCGATTGACCTCCCGGCTCAAGCCTGTAGGAGAGAAGATCTCCCTTACCCTCCCGTCGATGAAAGCGTAGCCGACGGCACTCTCCGCCCGGGGATAGGGATCCTGCCCGAAGAGGATATAACGCAGATCCTGCGGCTTCAGTGTCGAAAAGGCTGCCAGGATCCGATCCCTCGCCGGAATATAGCCTCTACCGCCGAGCAGCCATTCGCGGTACGTCTGATCCAATGCTCTCAAAGCCGGCAAGAGAATCGGCTCCCAATCTGCTTCGACGCCGTTAAGTTCCAAAAGTTTTTTCATCTTTTCATCTTCTATATTTATCATAAAAGCAGATCCAGGACGATAAGAGCAAAGAAGAGAAAACCCAGGTAGCCGTTAACCGTAAAAAAGGCCCGGTCGATCTGGGTAAAGTCCTTGCGTACCAGCCAATGCTCGTAGCCAAGCATCAAAGCCGAGAAGAGCACCGCCGCCTGAGCCCAAGCCCCCAATCCGGCGCTTCGGACAAAAAGCTCCCAGAAGAGCAGCGTCAGCAGATGAAAGAGCGCCGCCAGGTTCATCGTCCGCTGCGGTCCCAGCCGGGAGGGGATGGAGTGGAGTCCGTGGATGCGGTCAAACTCCATATCCTGAAGGCTGTAAAGCAGATCGAATCCTGCCACCCAAAAGGTCACTCCAGCCGCCAGAGCGAGACTCCAAGAAGGAATAGCGTCAAGCACCGCCACCGCCCCTGCGATAGGAGCCAGTCCCAGACTGAGCCCCAGGACGATATGGGCTAGGGAGCTAAAGCGCTTGAAGAGGGTGTAGGCTCCCAAGATGATCAGAATCGGTAGTGAAAGCTTGAAAGCCAGATCATTGATCGCCCAGGCAACGGCGACGAAACCGAGAGCATTGAGAGCGATGAAAGCCAACATCTGAGTACCGCTAACCCGCCCATCCACCGAAGGGCGGTTTTTCGTCCGGGGGTTGAGAGCGTCGATATCCCGATCGAGATAACGGTTGACCCCCATGGCATAGTTCCGGGCCGTGACCGCCGCCAGCACTCCCAAAATCAACAACCGCCAGCCGAACCATCCATGGGCCGCCACGACCATCGCCACGAAGATAAAAGGCAGAGAAAAGACCGAGTGCTGAAACATTACCAGCTCGGAAAAATCCCTCAGTTTTTTCTTGAATTCTTTCAAGCCCACATTATCCTCTCTCAAATAAAACAGATCGCAACGCGATCTTCCCAAAATTATTCATTAAATTCAGGGATGGGGAATCCTAATCTTCGAATTGAGCGACCAAGCGATGAACAGCACCAGCAGCCCAATGATCCAGGCGTTGCCGATCACCCCATAAGTGTAGAGCAGATAGAGTATCCACTGCAAGATCGCCCCCAGAGGGGTGGGAACCCCTTCAAAATACTTCTCCACACTGCCTACATCGGCTTTGAGATTGAACTCCACCAGTCGTCGTAGGCCGCTGATGATGTAGAAAATAAAGATTGCTCCTAAAACCGCCTCCTGGAACAGAGAATCTTTCTGGAGGGCATAAAAAAGCAAAAAGGAGGGCATGATGACAAAGGAGAGAAAATCGGCAAAGCTGTCGAGCTGCACGCCGAACTCCGTGGAAAGACCGAACTTCCGGGCTACTTTGCCGTCGGCAATATCCAGGGCACCGGCAATCCATGCCAGGACGATCGCCGTAAAAAACTCGCCCTTGCCGATAAAATAGAGGGCCAAGATACCGCAGGCGATATTGGCGAAGGTAATGAGATTTGCCAGATTATATCGGTTCTCTCGCTCCAGTAATTTCACGCCAATATCCGGACTTACTTGACGGTTTTAAAGATCACTCTCTCCGGATTTTCCGGAGAACGTGCCCGAATAAAAGTGTCCAGAATCATAAACATCAGATCTTTCACCGGATATACCGTACTTTCTATACCAATTATCGCAGCACAAATATCGTCAGAACTTTCATTCTCCATCAGTGTTTGCAGTCGCTTAATAAAATAGAAACCCCCGTCGACATGTGTCTCCTGACAAAAGAGTGCATAGATATTCTCTTGAGTTTCGATTCCATAAAGCAGATCGGTCTTTCTCTTGTGCTCCTTGAGAAATTTGCCGAAGTTTTCCATTTTGGAATGAAGCATAATCACTGAAAAGGTATTCAGATGCTTACTTCGCATCAAGTGATACAGTAGATCAAGAGGAATTTCGCTCTGGCGATAAAACGACACGCCCAGTTCCATCGCCTTATCGTCGTATTTCCATTCCACATGTTCATTTCTTCTTGCCATCTTTTTACTGCTCCCGTTCAAATCATCGACAATAAGTATAGCGAACCGGGGCCTCCTACTTCCTGACAACAGGCTATGCTATGATTTGCCATGCAAAGACTTACCTCACCACAGCTCGCCTTGATCGGCACCACCGCAAGCGGCAAGAGCTCCCTCGCTTTGGAACTGGCCGAAAAGTACGCAGGCATCATCCTGTCCCTCGACTCCCTCTCCATCTATCGACACATCGACATCGCTTCCGCCAAACCGACAGCAGAGGAGAGAAATCGCGTCCCACACTTGGGAATTGACATTCTCAATCCCGACGAAATCTTCGATGTCACCCGTTATCAAGTGCTTTATCGAGAAGCTCTCCAAAGGGCTCGGGAGAAAAATGTACCACTCTTCATCGTCGGTGGTAGCAGTTTCTACCTCAAAATCCTCTTGGAGGGGATCAGCCCTTTACCGTCAATCGATCCCGAGGTCTCCCAAAAGGTCAATGAGCTTTTAAAGGATCTGGACAAAGCCTATCGTCTCCTCCGAAAACGGGCTCCACGCTATGCCGAAAGCATCTCCTCTGGCGATCGTTACCGGATAGAAAAAGGGTTGTTGATCCTTCTGCAAAGCGGTCAGGATCCGAGAGACTATTTTGCGACACACTCTCCTCAACCCATTATAGAAGCTCCTTTACCACTTCTGGAAATCGTGCATGATCGTGAGGTCTTGCGACAAAGGATTTCTCTACGGACCGATACGATGCTTCACTCGGGCCTCGTCGACGAAGTCGCTTGGCTTGAATCCGTTTACGGCCGTGCACCCAATGCCATGAAAGCGATCGGAATCAAAGAGGTCCTAGACTATTTGGACGGTCGATACGGTTATGACCAGATGCGGGAAAAAATCATCATCAACACCGCCCGACTCGCTAAACGACAAAGCACCTTCAACCGAAGTCAATTTAGCGAAGTGTTTCGTGGCGATATTCCATCAGTCAGAAGTAAAATTGAGGATTTACTGACACAAACATAGTACCAAAGAGGAGTGCGCGTCAACCCAAATCCACCCCTATGTACGAGGAGGGGATCAATCAGTAACCGCTAACGCTTACCATATAGGTGATATAGTTCAAGAGGGGCTGGATAAAGAATATCGAAAGGGTCGTCACCGTCACGGCGATCCCTACAATTACAACCAAAGGACGGGATTTGTTGACCTCTAGAGCCTCAACCCCGGGATTGGCGGGCTTGAGGAACATCCAGACGATCAGCTTCAGATAGTAGTAGGCGGCAATGGCACTATTGAGGGCCATAACAATCGCCAGCCATATATATCCGGCGTCAACCGTTGCACTAATAATATAGAGTTTGCCCCAGAAGAGACTAAAGGGAGGCACGCCCGTCAAAGAGAGCATAAAGATCCCCATGATGACCGCACCGACGGGAGAGAGGTGGATCAGCCCCGCAAACTTCTGATAGGGATGATGGAATCGGTAGTGGTAACGGGCCTGCTTGTTTCGGGTAATCCAGAGCATGGCAAAGGCTCCCAGGTTAGTGAAAAGAAAGAGGCCATAGTAGAGGAAGATACTACTGTAAGCCTTGGTCGTATCAAGCGCCAAGGCCGCCATGACGAAGCCTGCGTGGGAGATGGAGCTGTAAGCAAGCATCCGCTTCACATCCTCTTGGACGATTGCCATAATGTTGGAAAGCGTCATGGTCACGACCGCCAGGACAATGATCATCCAGCGTACCGCTTCGACTCCCATATCCACATAGAGACCCAATAGACGCATGGCCACGACCATCATCGTGATCTTCGGAACGATGGACATATATCCCGCCATCGGAGCGCTGGATCCCTCGTAGACGTCGGGTGTCCAGAGATGGAAAGGAATCAACGAAACTTTAAAGCCGATTGCCACCAACATCAGCAGGGCTCCTCCGATCAGCGGCACGCTAAAGCCAGGCTCGCTCATCCGGGCTTGGAAAACTTTGGCCACATCGTAAAGCTCCACGGCACCGGTCGTCGCATAGATAGCCGCAGCCCCCATGGCAAAGAATCCTGCCGCCATCGCGCCTAAAGTGAAATACTTGATCGCCGCTTCGTCGGACCCTCGGGTATTGTGCATCGCAATCAGCGTATAAAGCGCCAACGAGGCGGTCTCAAGTCCGACGAAGATTAGGATGAGATTGTCGGTAGCCACCATGAACTGAAAACCCCCGACCATAAAGAGAAAAAGGGCAAAGAACTCGGGGTAGGAGTATTCGTGGAATCGCTTACTTGTCAAGGCCAAAGGAATAAAAAGCATCGACGCCAAGAGGATCAGGAGTTGAGAGAGAATGGCCACTCCGTCCACGAGCATCACATCGAAAAAGCCGCGCTCGTTAAGACTCAGACTTAAAGTCGCCCCAAAGTCTACAAAAAGCACCAGAATCGAGAGCGTCACGTAGATGCTCTTGTCCAGATCTTTTTTGAGTAGATCGATGATCAAGATCAGCAATGCACCGCCGATGACCACTAGCATCGGGGAAAGTGTGGTCAGGTTGAGCGATGCCAGGCTAACGGAAATAGGCTGCAACATTATCGGGCCTCCTTGGTGCTTTTGCTAACGTGTATGACCGTTTTGGCCTCGGAAGTTTGGGCCTTCTCATTCATAAATTTCACCAGTGCCTTGACACTGGTATCGATGGGTCCTAGAACCGGCTTGGGATAGACCCCGAGCCAGACGACGATGGCTACCAGGGGTACCAGAGCCGTCAACTCCCGGCCGTTGAGATCGCTGAGCTTTTTATTCTCTTCCTTGGTAACGGGACCGAAAAAACTCTTTTTATAGAGTGAGAGCATATAGACCGCTCCGAGTATGATAGAGAAGCCTCCCAGCAGGGCCATCGTCGGCGAAACTTTGAAAATCCCTGCCAGAGAGAGATACTCTCCGACAAAACCGATGGTCAGAGGCAAGCCGACGGAAGCCATCAGCATAATGCCGAAGATCACGGCGTATTTGGGCATGACTGAAGCCAAACCGCCGAATTCGCTCATGAGCTTGGTATGGCGCCGGTCGTAGATGACGCCAACCAGAAGGAAGAGCGCTCCCGAGACGATACCGTGGGAGAGCATGAGAAAGACCGATCCGGCGATCCCCTCGACATTCATAGCAAAGGTTCCCAGGACGATCACTCCCATATGGGAGATGGAGCTATAGGCTACCACCTGTTTCATATCCTCCTGAGCATAGGCAACCATCGCCGTGTAGATGATCATAATAATGGCGATCACCGCTACCGGTAAGATATAGGCGACGGAGGCGTCGGGAAACATCGGCAGAGAGAAGCGGACAAAACCATAGGTTCCCATCTTCAGCAAGACTGCCGCCAAGATCACCGATCCAATGGTCGGTGCCTGGCCGTGGGCGTAGGGAAGCCACGTATGGAAAGGAAACATCGGTACTTTGATGGCAAAGCCGAGAAAAAAAGCCCAGAAAAGCCACTTCTGTACCGACAAAGGCAGTACCAAAGCGTACCAATCGGTCAGAGCAAAGCTCCAGACTCCTGCAACGGACTGATAGACGTAAGCGACGTAGAGCATACCCACCAGCATGATAAGGGAGCCGGCAAAAGTATAGAGAAAAAACTTGATCGCCGCGTAAAGTCGCTTTTCCCCTCCCCAATAGCCGATAATGTAGAGCATCGGCACAAGAGAGAACTCCCAGAAGAGGTAGAAGATAATGGCATCGAGGCTGACAAAGACTCCGATCATCGCCACTTCCAGAAGCAGCAGTGAGATGATCATATTTTTGAGTTTCTTCACTTCGCCCAGGGCGATAATACCGATAAGTGTCATCAAAGCGGCCATCACGACGATAAAGAGACTGATCCCGTCGATTCCCAGATAGTAGTTGATTCCGAAATCACTGATGAGCGGCATATACTCGATAAACTGGAAGCCTCCGTTGCTTCCGTCAAAAGCAAACCAGAGCCAGAGCGTCAGGAGAAACTCGATGGCAGCCACGGTAATCCCGTAGACACGAATCGACTCCTTGCTCACCACGATCCCCAGCAGAGCCGCAAGGAGCGGGAAAAAGATCAACACACTTAAAATATTTTCCATTGCCTACTCTCCTTAATGCTTCAATACGGCGATAATCGCCAGGATCGCCAGCAAAATCGCTCCGGCAGCCATCCATTTGAGATAATCCGACAGATTGCCGGTCTGAATCTTCCGGGTCGCGTCTCCGCTCTCCTCGATCACATGTGCGATACCGTCGACGGTCGCATCGACCACCTGCAGATCGATCTCTCTCCAGGCAATATCGGAAAGCTCTGCATAAGGTTTAGCAAAGGCTTTCTCGTAAAAGACCGGAATGTAGTACTGGTTACTCAAAATCCGATAGGGAAGACTCTGCTCGATCTTTTCATTGCGCCGCAGTCGCTTGGCATACATTACATATGCCAGAGCGATGCCTCCCAAAGCGATCGCCATGGTAACGATAATCAGGATCCAGACCATATGGTGAGTATGCTCACTCATCTCATAAGCGGGTAGGAGCCGGGTGACGAAGGCCATAAACTCCTCTTTCCACCAGCCGAAGATCACGGCGAGTATGGCCAGAGGAGCCATGGCCCAGAGAACGTACTTCTGGACCTCGTGGGGATGAAAGCCGTACTGCTTGTATCGTTCGTCGCTGAGAAAGGTCAAGAAGACGAGGCGGAAGCTATAAAAAGCCGTCAGTCCCGCCGTCAGCCAGAGGACGAACCATATCCCATAGCTATGCTCATTGAAGGCAACCTCCAAGATCGTATCCTTGGAGTAGAAACCGGCAAAAGGCCAGATTCCTGCTAACGCCAGAGAGGCAATACCCATGTAGAGGTAGGTCCAGCGCATTACCTTTTTCAACCCACCCATCTTGAAGATATCTAATTCATCGTTCATAGCATGCATCACGTTGCCGGCCCCCAGGAAGAGCAACGCTTTGAAAAAAGCATGGGCCGCCAGGTGGAAAAGCGCTACCCAGTAGGCTCCCAGCCCCGCGGCGGCAAACATATATCCTAGCTGAGAGAGGGTCGAATAGGCGATAATCCGTTTGAGGTCTCTGTTGACAAGGGCCATAGAGGCAGCAAAGATCGCCACAAAGGTTCCCAACAGGGCAATAAAGTAGCTTACTTCCGGAATGGTCTCATAAAGCGGATGGGCACGGATCACCAGATAGACCCCGGCGGTTACCATTGTCGCCGCATGGATCAGAGCCGAGACGGGTGTCGGCCCTTCCATCGCATCGGCCAACCAGGTATGAAGGGGAAACTGGGCCGACTTGCCCATCGCTCCGATGAAGAGCATAATGCCGATCGCTACCAGAAGGCCGTGACCAAGACTGGGAACGGCACTGAAGAAGTCATTATATTGCAAAGAGCCGACATTCCAGTAGATCAGGAAGATCCCGATCAGCATTCCCAGGTCGGCGATCCGGTTCATGATGAAGGCTTCGTTGGCGGCCCAGGCAGGAGATATCGAAGGGTTGACGTCTCGGCTGACATCCTCTTTATGATACCAGAAGCCGATCAGGAGCCAGGAACAGACGCCGACTCCTTCCCAACCGATGAAAAGCCCCAGGAAGTTGTCGCTCATCACCAGAACCATCATGGAGAAGACAAAGGCCGACAGATAGCTAAAGAAGCGGTTAAAACCCTTGTCATGCTCCATATAACCGTTGGAGTAGATATGAACGACGGTCGAGACCAGCGTCACCACCGTCATCATCACCGCCGTGACTTCATCGACATTGAAGCCAAAAGGAATCGACATGTCTCCGGCAACGATCCAATCCATCAAGCGCACGTGAACCGGCCCCACCTCAAAGACATGTTGCAGCAGCGCAACCGACGCTACGAAGGAAACAAAAAGGAGCAAGGAGGTGACCACACCCGTCAGCAGCTTTTTGGGACTCATGCCAAACAACGCGGCGAAGAGCGAGCCGGCCAAGGGTGTGAAAAGTGCGGTATAGACTAATGTTTCCATGATCACCCCTTCAACATTGTGTAGTAGTCAAGATCGAGCGTGCCGTACTTCTTGTAAAGCAGGATCAGCAGTCCCAAGCCTACGGCCACTTCGCTTGCCGCGATCGCCACGATGAAAAAAGCGAACATCTGCCCGCTCAGATCGTTGTAGTAGCTGGAGATCGCCGCAAAGGCCACGTTGGCAGCATTGAGCATGATCTCCGTGGCGAAGAAAAGCATCAAGAGATTCTTGCGCCGAATCACGCCTACTACACCGATACTGAAAAGTATCGCCGACAACACAAGATAATGAGTCAACCCGATCATTCGTCGTCCTTTCCGCCGCTCGTTTCGAGCTCGCTGTCATCGATTTTTGAGATACTGCGCTCCATCTTCTTCCCTGCCAGAATGATGCCGGCAATCATCGCCACCAGGAGCATCACCGCAGCGACCTCAAAGGGCACCAGATATTTGGTGAAGAGCACTAGCCCAACCGCATGGGGATTGTCCGCTCCCGCAACCGGAGGATAGAGGCTCGGGACATTGTGCCCGATCACCGGCGCGGCAAAAATCACCACCAGCAGTACCGCCGTCATTCCACCCAGGAGAAAAACCAAAAAGGGCGAACCGTTTTTCTCCTTGATGACACCGGTGGCGTCGAAAAACATCATCCCGAAGGCGTAAAGGGCCATTACTGCCCCCACATAGACGATCAACTGAACGACCCCGAGGAAGTCCGCGCCAAGGATAAAGAAGAGTCCCGAAATAAGAACCATTCCCGCCGCCAGAGAGGTCATGGCATAGAGCAGGTTGCGACTCATGACCGTCACGAGAAAAAGCCCGGTAATCAGAATCGCAAAAAGGTAAAAGGCAAAAGTTTCCATCATCGCTCCTTAATAGGCCAACGGCGTTTTCTTGATCTTCTCGTCCGCGTCGGGAGAGATCCAGCCGAACCCGGGATACTCTTTCTGCTCTGCGAGTTTGTCCAGCGGCGTAAGCATATCCTCGAAGAGGGCGTAACTGGCCCGCTGTTCACTGGCCGTCTCGTAGCGTCCCCCGTGGACGATCGCCAGCTCGGGACAGACTTCAGCGCAGTAGCCACAGAAGATGCAGCGACCGAAATTGATCGTGTATTCGCTTACCTCTTTGCGCTGGTTCTCGTCGTAACGGGTATCCATCCGTATGCAGTCGGAGATACAGATCTTCTCACAAAGACCGCAGCCGATACAACGGTAGTGTCCGCTCTCCAGCAGTCGCTTCATCTCATGGATCGCCCGGTATCTTGGGGAGATGGGAAGCTTCTCGAAGGGGTATTTCACCGTATGCATTTCGCCTCTGAAAAGCGCTTTGATCATCTCCCTGAAGGTGACCTTCAACCCGGTGAAGAGCTCCAACATGACAGCACGCTTGACCACCCGCTTGAATCGACCCCATCCGGTCTCTGGAGTAGGCTCGAGATCCAACATTCGGTAGTTCTGAGTTCCGACGTTACGGTTTTTAAATTGTTCCAGACTCATAGCCGCTCCTTAAAACATCATGACAAGACCGGTGAGGGTCACATTGATTACCGCCAGAGGCATCAGGACCTTCCAGCAGAGCCACATCAATTGATCGGGCCTTACATGGGGCCAAGAGGCCCGTACCCATAGCATCAGGAAAAAGAAGAAACTCACCTTCAAGATGATGGCAATTCCCCCCGGGAGAAATCCCCAGGAGTTGAAACCGCCCAGGAAGACCAGGGAGGCAAGAAAGCCGATGGTGATCATGTTGGCGTATTCCCCGATGAAGAACATTCCCCAGCGCATTCCGCTGTATTCGGTCGCATAGCCGCTGACGACCTCTGCTTCGTGTTCCAGCAGGTCGAAGGGGGTCCGGTTGGTCTCGGCGAAGCCCGCAATAAGGAAGAGGATGAAGGCCAAAGGCTGCTTCCAGATCAGCCAGTCGCCTATGCCGCCGGCTTGGTAGTTGTTGAAATCGATCAGAGAGAGGGAGCCGACGATCATAATCGGAGCCAGGATGGAGAGCCCCGTGACCACTTCGTAACTCAGAAACTGGATCGCTGTACGGGCCGCCCCCAGAAGTCCCCACTTGTTGTCCTGCGCCATACCCGCCAGGAGGGGACCGTAGAGTCCCGCCGCCATCATCCCCAGGACAAAGAGAATCCCGATGTTAATATCGGAAACGATGGGACGCACCGTCACACCAAAAAGCGTAAACTCCGGCAACATCGGCACCGCTGCCAACGCGATAAAAGCGGTCGCCGCCGTGATCATCGGAGCGATCATGAAGATCAGTCGGTTGGCGCCGCTGGGGATGAAATCCTCTTTGGTAAAGAGTTTGATTCCGTCGGCCACCAACTGAAGCAGTCCGTAGGGACCCACATGCATCGGTCCGAGCCGGCGCTGCATGAAGGCCAGGACCTTCCGCTCAATGTAGGTTCCGAATCCGGCCAGAGCCGAAATGATCGCCAAGATCAAAACGGCTTTAATAATGGTTCCTATGATATATCCATCCATAGCTTACACCTTTTTGAGAGTTACGTTGACATAGCGGCTCTCGCCGAAGAGTCCGTAGACATCCGCCTCTGCCTTGAAGTCGGAAATCGCGACGATCTCCCCCTCCATCCGCTCGTCGGCCACCACCGGCAAGGTGAGGCTCCCCCTGTCGAAAATCACCTCTACCTTTTCGCCCAGGGCTTCCGCCTTGGCAGGCGCAGCATAGAGGGCGAAGGCTTCGAAGATCTGATGAGCCTTGTCGGTAAAGTCGTTGAACTGGCGCTGGGGATTGCAGCGATAGGCAATCTCCCCCTCCAGTACCGTCCCGTCAGCCTCCTTGGCCTTGGCAGTAGAGGCACGCCCCTTGACGGGAGTCAGAGCATAGCCCCGCACCTCCGTGCCGTCATTGAGAAATCCGTCTGTCAGATCGTCAAAAGCGACAGCTTGAAAACCCTTATCCACCGGAAGTTCCGCCGTCCAGTCGATCGTCAGTCTACGGCCTAGATTCAAGGCATTCATCAGATCGTTGAGCTCGTATCCGCCATACTCAAGCGCTGCGTTGGTAGGAACGACCCGTTTGTTCATCGTCGTCATCGTTCCCTCCTGCTGATTCATCGCCGGCATATCCAGATCTCCGTCGCCCAGGGCGCTGAGGCGGAAGTCACCGGGCTGGTTATAGCCGACGGTGAAGCCTTCGGCTTCATCGTCCAGATCACAGATCAGAGCGACCCCCAGGGCGTTGGACTTGGGCGGGATCATCACGGTCTTCATCCCGCAGTATTTCTCCGCCAGAGCCACCAGTCTCGCCAGATTCTCCCATCGGGGATGGCCGTAGAGATCCTCGCCGACAATCAGGGCGAAGGACTCTTTCTTCTTCATCATCTTCTCGAAATTATCGGCGAAGGCGACGGAATCAAGACCCAGCTCTTCGGCCAGAAGGTTGTGATCATACTCCACTTCTTTCTCCACCATCTCGGGGACCTTCTTCTTAACCTCCTTCTCTTCGCCGCTCTCTTCGTCCTTGACGATCTCGACCACCTCCTTCATCACCTTTTCCGTAACGGTGCGTTTGCGGATCTCATGGTAGGCGTCGAGATAGTCCTGCAGATAGTCGGGGAGCTTCTCCCGGTCGGCAAAGAGGTCCAGGACCAGATAGAGAGCTTTCTCCTCCTGCCCCGGCTTGTGGGTCACGCACTCGACACTTTTACCGAAGGTTGGGATCAGCGTATCGCCGACGGGATGAAAATAGAGACCCGCCCCCTTGTTCATCTTCTGAACGTTATTGAAGGCATAGCGGGCATTGGGATTGTCGTTACGCAACGATGCGCCGATGCTGACGACGAAATCGGCCTCCTCCATAATCTCCTTGTAGTCGGCTCCGTAGAGGCTCCGGCCGCTGGCTTTGGCATAGGCCTGCAAAAAGCGCTGGAAGGGCCGAACCTCGGGGTTGTAGAGCTTTACGCCTCTTTGCTCTTTAAGGGTCTGGAGCATCAGGGCCTCTTCGTTGCTGATCATCGAGGAGAAGCGGATCGTCTCCGCTTTGTTTAGCGCGTCGACTGCCCGATCGAAGGCCGCTTCGTCCTTCGTGACGCCGCGGTTTTCAAAATCGTATCCGAAGCGCCCAGCCCCGCAGAGGCTCTGGTAGTTCCACTCGTTCTTGACCCGGAAGATCATCTCCTCGGGATTGTCGATGGAAGTAAAGCGGGTCTCGTAATAGAGATGACATCCGCTGGAGCAATGGGCACAGGTGGCGGGGATCTCCTTGAGCTCCCAAGGGTTGGCCTTGTAGACGAAATCTCTCTCCGTCAAGGCGCCCACGGGACAGACCGCCGTACACTCTCCGCAGTCGGAGCAGTCGGTATGCTCGGTGCCGTTACTGGGGACAATGATCGACTTTTGGAGCTTGTTCCACATGGCGTAGGCATCCTTGGGCATCGTCTCCTTGTACTCCTTGTCCACCTTCTCGCCCCCTCGGGGTCCCGTCTTGATGGCGCTGTCTCCGATCATATCCTTGCAGACGGTGACGCAGCGTTCGCAGACGATACAGAGTCCCGCGTCGTAGTGGAGCACGCTGGACCAGTTTTTGGTCTCACGCATCGTATCGGCGATGGCGTAGTGCTGAGTGTCAACGCCCAACTCCAAAGTATAGTTTTGAAGTTCACACTCGCCGTGCTGATCGCAGACGCCGCACTGGAGGGGGTGATTGACGTCATAAACCTCCATGATCGCCCGACGCTCTTCGAGAATCTCCTCCGTCTGGGTGACGACGACCATCCCCTCCTTGGCCTTGGCGTTACAGGAGTAGACCCGCTTGCCGTCGGCCTCCACCAGGCAGATCCGACACGCCAGCGTGGGTGAACAGCGGGTCAGGTAGCAGATGGCGGGGATAAAGATCCCGTTGGCCCGGGCGGCGTTGAGGATATACTCCCCCTCCGTCGTCCGGCACTCCACCCCGTCTATCGTGATGGTGATTTCGTTTTTACTCATGAACCTTCCCTACCTTCTCTATTTTTACGGGACTGAATCTGTAAGAGGATATCGCAAAGCTCCTTAGCCCCTTGTCGAACGACGGGTTGATCGCTACGGTTCCCTTCATAGCCGTATCGATCCGAAACACCCGGTCGTATTCGATACCGTCTTGAACGAAACGAACCCGATCCCCGTCCTTCAGTCTCGCCGCGGCGGCGAACTGCGCCGAGCCCCGCAGTTCGGCCTCCGCAGTCAACTGGTGAGCCCGGGCGGTAAAGGGAGAGAACTGCGGACCGGGATTGCAGCGGTAGAGCACGGTGCCGTCGAAGCTCTCGAGCTCTTCGGGCTCCACGGGAAGCGCTTCTCCCTCCATCACCCTGTGCTTTAGCAGATAGCCCCGATGTTCGACGCCGGTAGCATCGAAGTAGTCGGGAAGATCATCAAAGGCTATCCGTCGATAACCCTCGGCTTCCGGCAGCTCCGGGGTCAGGTCGATGATCTCCTCCATCTCGATACCCAGCTCCCGGGCAATGTCGGCCAGTTCGTAGCCTTCGTAGGGAAGGGCAGGATGAGTCGGAACTACCCGACCTTCAAGGGTCGTCAGGGTTCCCTCCTGTTGGTTCATCGCCGGTAGATCGAGATCGCCGTCCCCCAAAGCACTGAGGACGAAATCTCCCGGCGTGTTGATTCCGACGGTCATGCCGGAGGCTTCGTCGGCCAGGTCGCAGATCAGCGAAACTCCCAGCGTATTGGAGGCAGGAGGAATGACCAATAGACGGAAGTCGCTGTAACGCTCGATAACGGCTATCCATCGGGCGATCTCTTCTACACGGGGATGATTGTAGAGATCCTCTCCGACAATCAGCGTAAAATTTTTCCGCTTCCAGAGGGCTAGTTTCAGACGCTCCAACTCCTCTTCGCTGACGTTGCTCTCGGCGCTGAGATATCCGATATCCAAATCCTCCAGCAGACTATTCAAGGCTTCGGGAGCGGTGTTGCGCTCGATCAGCGTCGCCGCCAAAAGCGCCGCGACGCCCTCTTCACTCCCCGCTTCGTACTTCAGGTACTGGGTAACTTGCTTCTGAAGCCGGGGGTCTTCCATCGGATGACAATAGATCACCTGGGCCTTTTCCCGAACCGCAGCGGTAGCAAGGGCGAATTTCACCATCGGTGCGTCGTCGAAAAGCCGCGTACCCAGGGTAAGGACGACTTGGCTGCCACGCAATGTATTCAGATCCGCCGAAGGCAGACTGCGTCCCGAGGCTTCCCGGTAAGCCCTCAGAAACTTCTGATAGCCCCGGGCCTCGTCGCATACCAGTCGGGCCCCCGTCTTTTCGGCGATCCGACTCAGTAGAAGGGCCTCCTCATTGCTGATGACGGAAGCGAAGCGGATCGTCTCAGCCTTTTGAAAGGCCTCCACCGCCGCAGCCAGTTTTGCCGGATCTTTCGAAGCACCGCGATTTTCGAAGTCGTAGCCAAAGCGGCCCGCCCCACAGAGAGAACTGAACTCGAAGTCGTTGGTTACCCGGTAGATTTTGGGTTCCGGTTGGTCGATAGAACCGTGTTTGACGTTGTAATACATCTGACATCCCGCCGAACAGTGAAAACAGCTGGCGGGGATATACTCCAGTTCCCAGGCGTTGGCCGTATATTTGAAGTCGGTGCTCACCAGGGCGCCGACGGGACAGACCGCCATACATTCGCCGCACTGGCTGCAATCATCCAGGTCGCGGGTATTGACGATAGTGGACTTGTAGCCGCCGGTCTCAATCGCCAGGGCATCGTCACCGACGATCTCGGTACAGGTACGGACACATTTCTCGCACATGATGCAAAGCGAAGGATCGTAGCTGATAAAGCCCCAATCCTGGACCGGTCGGTGCGGCTCTCTGGCGGCGAAACTCTGGCGATCGACGGCGAACTCCAGGGTTTTGTTCTGCAAATCGCACTCACCGCTTTTGTCGCAAACCCCGCATTCCAGAGGGTGATTGACGTCGTAAAGCTTCATAATATTCTGGCGCTCGGTGAAAAGCTCAGGGCTCTGGGTCCGTACGACGGCTCCGTCGACGGCCTTTTCCATGCATGAGAGGATCATTCCCTCAACCCCCTCGACCTCCACGACGCACATCCGGCAAGAGCCAATGGGTTCGACTTTACTCAGATAACACATAGTCGGGATATAGATGTCGTTGGCCCGGGCCGCCTGGAGGATTGTCGTCCCCCAGGGGACGGTCACCTCTTTCCCATCGATGGTCAGCGTTACCGTTTTGGATTGGACTTTTGCTACGCTCATCTCACACCGCCACCATGGAAATGTAGTAACAGCGCATACAGCGCTCCGCTTCGGCGATCGCCTGCTCGCCGGTGAGGCCCAGGTTCACCTCCCGGTTGTTGTCTCGCCGCTCCTCCACCGTCAGCTTTTCGCTCACCTCCCGGGGAATGCCCGGCATCCATCCGGTGACCTTCTCGTTCTTGTCGTAGACTTTGAGCTTGTTGAGATGATCTTCCATAATCTCCTCATCCGTGAGACTTACTTTACCGTCGTAGATGTATCGGCTGATCACCGAGGCGGCGCGCTTGGCCTGGCCGACAGCGTTGACGATGGTCATGGGACCGTACTCGCAGTCTCCGGCGGCAAAGAGTCCCGGGCGGCTAGTCATATAGTCCCGCCCGTTGGTCAACAGCGTGTTCCAGCTGGTGAGCTTAAGGTCCCACTCCTCGGGGAGAATACTCAGATCCGCCGCCTGGGAAACCGCCGGGATGAGCCAATCGCACTCGATTTCAAAGTCGGCTCCCTCGATCTTGACCAGCTGAGGTCGGCCGCCGTCGGGATCGGGGACCAGTTCATAACGGTTGACGATGAGTTTCTTGAGCTTGTTGTTCTCATCGACGATCCGTTCGACGGCGGAGTGGAAGATAAACTCCACTCCCTCTTCCACCGCTTCGTGATACTCCTCGTAGGTAGTATTGCGGATGATGGTCTTTTCGTCCCGGCGGTAGAGCATAATGACCTTTTTGGCTCCCTCTCGGACGGCACAACGCACCACGTCCATCGAGGTGAATCCGCCGCCGACGCAGACCACGGTCGTATCCTTCAGATCCTCGGAAGGCGGAGAGCCGATGCGGTATTTGTGCCAGAGGTTGACTTTGTCCAGCATGGCGATCGCTCCCCAGTACCCCTCCATATCCTCTCGCTCGTTTTCGGCCCGAATTTTCTTGGAGAGGCGTGTGCCGAAGGCCAGAAGCACCGCATCGTATTCCGCGTCCAATTCCTTCAGGCGCTCGGCATCGACCCGATGATTGGTATAGACGTCCACCGCTTCCAGGGAAGTCACCAGCTCGATATCCTTGTTATAGCGGTGGATAGGCATCCGGTATTCCGGAACCCCAACGGCAACCTCGCCGCCCAGAACAGGAAGCTCTTCGAAGATATCGACTTTGATCCCCTCTAGCCCCAGATAGTAGGCAGCCGTCAGGCCCGCGGGACCGGCACCGACAATGGCGACTTTTTTACCGTCGTTGCGCAGAGGCTTGGGCTCCTGGGGATGGAGAAATCCCAGATTGTGATCCGTTTCGTAATCGGCCCCCAGGCGCTTGAGCTCCATGATGGAGATCGGCTCATCGAGATTGGCCCGGCGGCAGGCATCCTCGCACGGGTGCGGGCAGACCCGGCCGCAGGTATGAGCCAGGGGCATGGTCTGACGGGTCGCCTGGAGCGATTCGGTAAAGACCATATCCCGCACCCCTTCGATATAGGCCGGAATATCCACATGAGAGGGGCACATATCGATACAAGGCGCCGTGACTTTGGCGATGTAATCGATCGCTTCCTCATAATGGGGTGAGCGTTTCTGCTCCAAGATGCAGGCGTCGAACTGATCTTTGTAGTACTCCATCAGGTCGAGAATCGGCTTGGGAACGGTTCGACCGATTTCGCATTTGGAAGTCAGCATCATGGTCTGAGAGACCTCCCGCAAATGCTCCACATCCTCGAAGCTCCCCTCCCCCCGGGCAATCTTATCCAGCAGATCGTAGAGGATCCGTCCGCCCCAGCGGCCCGGGGCACAGCGTCCGCACGCCTCGGAGTATTGCTGATAGGTGGCAGCGTATTCCGTCGCCAGACGTACCGCATCGACCTCCTCCTCGAAGATCGCCACTCCGTCCCAACCGATAAAGGCTTTCGAGGGTTTCCCCTCGTCATAGTTCTCCGGCAGTTTGAAGGCAGACTCTTCCCACTCTTCGGGTGCTTTCCCCCGGTTGTCGATGCGTTCCCCCCGCCAGGTGGAGAAGATCACCTTGGCCATCAGTGAGCCTTTTTCTTGACCACGATCGTCCAGTCCACTTCGTTGAACTTCAAAGAGTTCATCAGCTCGTGGCCGTGCTCTTTAACCAGGTCGGCGCTCTTTTGAATGGGAGAGAAATCCCCGATTTCAAAGAGAAAAATTCCCACTTCCGCAGGCTTGAGATCGCTTTCGATCAACTCGATCATCCGGTCGTAGAAGTTTTCGTGCAGGTGACGCAAATCGTATCGTTTCATACTCTTCCTTTCCGTCTGATCTTATCGGTCGACTTCGCCGAAGACGATGTTGGTACTTCCAATGATGGTGACTACGTCCGCCAGGTAAGTTCCCGGTAGAATATCCTGAAGGAT
>Ga0256833_1000711_pt1 | contig 25476 bp, 24 predicted proteins | sample 356284metaG_FD_190535 | JGI IMG/M metagenome (GOLD analysis project Ga0256833, IMG submission 190535) | Hydrothermal vent microbial communities from Mid Atlantic Ridge, Atlantic Ocean - 356-284 | ecosystem: Environmental > Aquatic > Marine > Hydrothermal vents | place: Atlantic Ocean: Mid... | reverse complement strand
AGGCTTGGGAATGAGTTTCTCATCTATCCTGAAGAGATTGAGATTTTAGACGTGAAAAATCCAGACCTTGGCAATCAGCTGAAAAAAGTCGTTGCAGATGAGGAAGGATTTATTATTCAGCCAAAACACTTTATTTTGGCTACTACAAGGGAATACATAAAGCTACCTGACTATCTGACTGCATTTGTTGAAGGCAGGTCTTCACTGGGAAGACTGGGACTGTTTATTGAAAATGCTGGATGGGTTGATGCAGGGTTTGAAGGGAACATAACCCTGGAGTTTTATAACGCAAACTCAAGACCCCTCAGGATTTATCCGGGGATGAGAATATGCCAGCTCGTTTTTGCAAAGATGGTTGAGCCTGCTGAGAGACCATACAGGGGGAAGTATCAGGGACAGAAAGGGACAACAGCATCCCGCATATATTTAGATAGAGATTAAATGCCAGCTATAACCTCTATCTCTACCAGTGCCCCTTTAGGCAGATTTGAAACCTCCACTGTTGCCCTTGCAGGTTTATGCTCTGTAAAGTATCTTCCGTAAACTTCATTGACAGCCTCAAAATCCTGTATATTTTTCAAATATATGGTGGCTTTAACCACGTGATTAAAGTTCAGTCCAGCCTCTTCTAAGACAGCCTTAATATTCTCCATAATCCTCTCTGTCTGTTTTCCTGCATCACCACCAATAAACTCCTGAGTTTCCGGGTCTATGGCAATCTGACCAGAAATAAAGAGGAGATTTTCATACTTTACAGCCTGAGAATAAGGACCTATAGCCTTTGGTGCCTTTTCTGTCTGTATTATCTGCATCTTCAATCCTCCAGCTGCTCAAGTTTTATCTTGCCTTCATAAAGGGCTTTCCCCACGACAACCCCATAAACACCGTATTTTTTTAGCTGATACAGTTTCTTCACGTCTTCTACAGTTCCAACTCCACCAGATGCGATAACAGGATGACTGAGGTTCTGGGCAAGGATTTTTGTTCCCTCTATGTTTGGTCCAACCATTGCCCCATCTCTGTTAACATCTGTGTATAAAAATCCCCAGATATCCATATCGTCAAACTGTTTTGCAAACTCTAATGGTGAAAACTCTGTTTTCTCAAGCCAGCCCTTTATGGCAACTCTGCCGTCCTTGGCATCTATGCCTACAATAACTTTACCAGAAAAATGTTCAACAATTTTCACAAACTCCCTTCTATTTTGGTAGGCAAGACTGCCTATTACCACTCTGTCAACGCCAATCTCAAACATTGCTCTGACTGCATCAAAACTTCTCAGTCCCCCTCCAAATTCAACAGGTATGGAGACTGCCTCTACTATCTGATGAACAATCTGATAATTTTTAGGTTTTCCTTCAAATGCACCATCAAGGTCAACAATGTGGAGGTGTTTTGCTCCTTTTTCCTCCCACATTTTTGCAACATCAACAGGATTATCCCCATAAACAGTAACAGCATTCGGGTCTCCTTTGTAAAGCCTTACAGCCTTTCCATTTTTTATGTCTACAGCTGGAATAATGAAGGATTTCAGTCCCATATTTATCTCCTAAAATCTCAGTATTTTATAGATAGATATGATACCTAAAAATATAGACATAATAAGAAGAAAAAATCCTGTTGTCTCTTTTCCAGCCATATAAAAAAGTGCAGAGGAGACAAGCATCCCAGAAAAGATAAGAGCAAATGCAATCTTCCCAACCTGTTCCCTGTAGAATTTCTGCAACTCTTCTAAATCTTTGAATATTATCTGAAATGTAACCCTCTCCCTTATCAGTAGTCTGTAGATATGCTCTATCTTAAATATCAGATAAAAAAACAGCTCAAAGGCATCTCTAACCTCGTAAACCTTTTCAAATATATAATCCTTTGTTGATGTTCCGATAAAATTTTTCAGTCTCTCTGTTGGATTAAATGTTGGATCTAACTTTCTTACTGTCCCCTCCAGATTTAGAGCTGCCTTGCCTAAATATGATATGTCAGCAGGAAGTCTCAGGTGATTTTCCCTGATAAAACCTATTATGTCTTCTATCATCTCCCTAAGATTTATCTCGTCAAGCCTTTTATTGTGATACTTCTCAAGAAAAAACTGTAGGTCTGACTCAAAGTTTCCAAAGTCTGTGTATGGAGTAAACATATTAAACCCTTCATAAAACTGAATGGCGAGGTTCATGTCCAGCGTTGTAACGGCTATGATGTAATCAAATATGTATTTTTTCTTTGTTTTTGACAAAAATGCAATCATACCAAAATCTACAGCAACAATTGTTCCATCGTCTAAAACAAACAGATTCCCCGGATGGGGGTCAGCATGATAAACACCATCAACAAAAACCATCTTAAAGTAAGCATCTGTAAGGCGTCTTGCTATATCTACAGGGTCAAGACCTTTTTTCTTCAAAACTTCTATCTCAGATATCTTTGTCCCTTCAACAAACTCTGTTATTAGCACCTCTGGCGTTGATATCTCGTAAAAACATCTGGGTATCTTAAATCCTGGGTAATCTCTAAAATTTTCCTGAAATATCTGTATGTTCTGGGCTTCAATAGAAAAGTCTGCCTCCTGAAGTGTTGTTCTTTTAAACTGATGAATAACCCCTTTCAGATTAAACTCTTTGACACCTTTAAAATGCCTCTCTAAAAAATCTACAACCATCAGCATAAGCTCTGAATCAAGCTCTATAAGCTCATGAAGTTCTGGTCTTCTTACCTTTACTGCAACTTTTTCACCGGTTTTCAGATAACCTACATGAACCTGTGATATGGATGCTGATGCTAATGGCTGGGGTTCTATGTGTAAAAAAATCTCTTCTAATCTATCTCCATAATTTCTCCTGAGTATCCCCTCAACGATGCTAAAGTCAAAAGGTTTTGCTCTGTCCTGCAGTTTTATCAGCTCATCAATTATGTAAACGGGAACAATATCTGGTCTTGTGCTGAGAACCTGTCCTAACTTTATGAAGGAAGGTCCAAGTTTTTCTAATGCTTCTCTTATTCTCCTTGGTTTAGCCTCCGGTTCAACCTCCAAACCAAACAGTAATTTAAAATAATCATATATGTTGTGAAAACCAAGTTTTGAAAGGGTAAAGGTAATATCTTTAAATCTTTTTGCGAGCTTTATCTTCTTTTTAAACATCTATCCCCTGCTCTTTTAGAAGCTGTTTCATCTGATTTGCAACACTTTGTATCTCCCACTGGGCATGGGGGTCTGTTCTTTTTATTATAAAGTCTTTTATCCAGCTTAGTGTTCCTGAAACTACAATGGTTGTTTTCCTCCCGTGGGGAAGTATAAAACGGGCATCTTCTCTTTTTATCTTTCCAACATAAACAGAAAGGTCATAAACTGTTTCACACAGCTGGTCTGTAAGTAAATAAACATCCTGTAAGGATAGTTTTTTATCCTTGAATTCCTGCACAAAATTATCTATTCTGCTGATAACACCTTTCTTCAGCTGGTCTTTCGCCTCTGCTTTTTGTATCATACTTTTATAGTGCTGTATCAGCTTTATGTAATACTCTGTGATACTATCTGGCAGGCTCACATTTTTTTCCTTTATAGAAGGAGGAATAATTAATCTGTTCTGGTCTTCCCTTACGTATCTCTGACTTCTCTGACTGTAGTTTAGTGCTGTGTGTCTTACAAGCTGGTGTGTCATTGTTCTTGACACATTATCTATAAAGAAAACTGCATAACCGTCGTAATCTGTTATAAGACCTATAAGTGTTGTATTTTTTTTCTTACCAACTGGTTTTACAGGAACATCAAAATCTGCCATTTTGCTAAAAGCTTCCATATACTTTTCTTCATCCTCTAAAAGTAAATCTTCAAGATAATGCCTTAGAGAAACACCAATAACAGTAGGGTATGCAGGGTTATAATGGGATTTAAACTTTGTAGCTCCAATTTTCATTGCAACAATCTCTGCCTTTTTTTCTTTTGGCAGGTCTAACAGAGAATGGGGAAGATATTTATCAAGAATATTTTCATCTATTTTTGCTAAATCTTTGTAGGCAAAAGAGTGAGCAAAAACACTAAAATGTTTATAATTCCCTAATTTGGATAGAAATTTTGCCCTTTCTTCTCTGCTTGATACCCTTGGGTCATTCAGCAGATAGTTAAGGTCTCCAGAGGAGTAGCACGTTCTTGCTCCTATTGCAGTAAAGGGAATAGTATCCTTAAAGTCCTCAAGACAGAAAATCTGTGTTACTAACATCAGTCAGCTCCTTTTAATATTTTTTGTTTTATCTCTTCCACATACAGAACAGCCTGTTCTTCAGCTTTGAAAAAATCATCAACACCAATACCTACCTTTTTCAGTTCATTTTTCAGAGAAACAAAGTCTCCTGCTTCAAGATGTTCACATAATTTTATCATCTCTCCAAGTGTCCCTTTTTCTTCCAAAAGGGCTTCTTTGATACTTTCATCAATGTTTAAATCAGACAAAATCTCCTCTTTTGGAAGGCCTAAAAGAACGTCAATCAGAGATAACACTCCTGTCAGAAAGGCAATTTCCGGAAAGTTTTCTCCCTGATTAATGGATTTAGAGATGTTCTCCATAATTTTAGCTCTGATAAGGGCAAGCTCTAACAGTGGACTGTCAATACCACCTATCTTTGCATCTGCATAAAGCATAAGGAGAACCCATACTTTCAGCTTTTCCACTCCTAACATCATAATTGCATGTCTTATAGTCTTTATCCTTGAAGAAAAACTGAAATAAGCGGAGTTGACAAATTTTAACAGGTTAAATGTTATGTGGACATCACTTTTTATAATGTTTTCTATCTCATCAATAGAAACATTTTTTCTGTTTAACGTTTTTAGAAGATTGAGCAGCGTTATCTCATAAGGGTCAAATCTTCTGTGGGATATTACGGTAGGCCTTGCAAAAAAGTATCCCTGATACATATCAAAACCCAGGGAGGAAACTTTTCGGAATGTGTCGTAGCTTTCTACTTTTTCAGCAACAAGAATTTTTCCCATCCTTTTAAGCTTGCTTACAAGCTCAGGAAGATACCTTTCTTCTGTCTGAAGAAGGTCAATTTTAACGTAATCAGCATAAGGAAGTAGCTTTTGAGTATCTTCTGTATCTGCAAAGTCATCAAGGGCAAAACAAAAACCTCTGCTTTTTAGCTCTTTAATCCTCTTAATTAATTTTTCTTCAGCAGGGGTGTTTTCTAATATTTCTATGACAAGGTTTTCGGTCTGTATAAAATCAAAGATTTCTTGGAAAAGAATGTCCCTATTAACGTTTATAAAGGTTTTTTTCCCTCCTGTTAGATTTTTCAGCCCTATGTTATTAAATATGTTTACTATAACCCTTGAAGTTGCCTGATTTTCGTCCTCAATGCAGGCAAAAGACTCAATCCTTTTTCTGTATAAGATTTCGTAAGCTACTATTTTTTTGTTTTTATTTAAAATAGGCTGTCTACCTACATAAACAAAAGACTGTTCCATTCTCCCCTTCCATCTGTTACTGATATAATTTTAATATACATCTCTATTAAGATTACAGAAATATGGAAATAACTATCGGTAAAACAAAACTTATTCTAAAAATAGGAGATATAACAGAAGAAAATACTGACGCTATAGTAAACGCCGCAAATTCCACTCTCATGGGAGGTGGAGGTGTTGATGGGGCAATACACAGGAAGGGAGGTTCTGCCATATTAGAAGAGTGTAAAAAGATACGGCAGACCCTATATCCAGAAGGTCTTCCCACAGGAGAAGCTGTGATAACAACAGGAGGAAAACTGAAAGCAAGATATGTTATACATACTGTGGGACCTATATGCCATGGAAAATTTGATGAAACAGAAGAAAAACTTTTATACAATGCATATTACAATAGTCTGAAATTAGCAAAAGAAAAAGGTTTAAGGACTGTTTCATTTCCTTCCATCAGTACAGGAGCATACAGATGTCCTCCTGAAAAAGCAGCAAAAACTGCTTTGAAAGCTATCATTGAATTCTTAAAAAAATACGATTATATTCAAGAGGTCAGAGTTGTCCTGTTTACAGAAGACATTTACAAAACTTTCAAAGAAAGCCTAAAGGAAGTAATAGATGAACTTTGATTTTATAGATATAGCTCTTCTGTTAATTATCGCAGGTATAGTATGGGTTTACATATACATAAGATACAGAGAAGAAAGAAAAAAGAAAGAGGAAAGTCTTATACCGAACTTGCAGTCCTACCGGGAAAAGTTAATAAGAGAAAAAGAATACTTTTCAGAAAGGGCAAAAAAATTTAAAGAGAAGATAGAAAAGTATGAAGAAAAGTTAAAATGCATAAAGAGCAGTATCCACAAATACAAATGGAGTGAAGATGAGAAAAAATTACTAAAAGCGTTAAAAGGAACTGAGTTTGAATGGACTTTTTCTTTTTTATTCAAAATACTTGGTTTTAACATTTATGAACCTCCTATATATAAAGATAAAAACATTGATTTTATTGTAGAAATTAGAGAAAATCAGAAAATATGCATAGATTTTATAGATAGAACAGTTGCAAAAAAGATTGATGAAAAATATTTGGATAATCTCGCCCAAGGAGCAGGAAAATATAACTGTTCTGGGATGTGGATAATAACCAACAGTTTTTTAGATGAAAAATTCAAAAATTCCCTATATACTAAAGGAATAAAAGTTTTTGATTACAGAGATATTGTAAAATTTTTCCCATCTATAAGAGTTGTAGAAGATTATTACGAAATACAAACAAAATTACATAACTATCAGCTGCTGCATAAGGAAACAGTAGATGAAGTAATAAGAAGAAAAACGTGGATAAACGAAGTGGAAAAAAAACTTGAAGAAGCAATAAAAAAACAGATGGTAGAAAGATGAAAAAAATAATATTTATGGTGGTAATGATTATGAGCAATTTAGTTTATGCTGGAGAAATGATAAAAAATGTTTATGTTGAAAAGTTAGATAACGGTGTTACTGCAATCGTAAAAGAAAGAAAAGACACACAGGCTGTGGCTATTCAGGTATGGTTTGGTGTAGGTTCTGTGTTTGAAAAAGATAACGAAAGGGGGCTTTCCCACTTCCTTGAGCATATGCTGTTCAATGGAACAAAGTATACCCAGCCAGGAGAGATAGAGAGAAAGATTGAAGAAAAGGGTGGAAGTATAAATGCTGCAACAAGCACAGACTTTACATACTATCACGTTGAGATTGCTTCTCCATTCTGGGAGGAGTCTTTACAGTATCTTTACTATATGACGACTGCTCCCTCATTAACTGAAAAAATGATACAGAAAGAAAAACCTATCGTTTTAGAAGAGCTAAACAGACATTTAGACAATCCTAAAAGTGTTCTGTGGGATACTTACAACAAACTCGCTTACACAGTAAGCAATTATAAGCATCCTGTTATTGGATATAGGGAAACGATAGAAAAGTTTAACCAGAAACTCGTAAGAGATTACTTCTATTCCCATTATGTTCCTTCCAACACATATGTTGTTGTTGTGGGAAATGTGGACAGAGAAAAGGTTTTGAAAAAAATAAAAGAAACATTTGGAACAGTAAAAGGTAAATACTACAGGCCAGAAAAAGTGCCTTTAGAACCTCCCCAAAAAGAAATAAGAGAAAAAGTCATCAGAAAACCTCAGATAACAAGAGCATATGTGGCTATTGGCTGGCAGGCTCCTCCTATTGGCAGTAAAGACAGCTTTACAGCAACTGTTCTTGAGGAGATTTTTACAGGAGGAAGAACATCTGTTTTATATCAGAAACTTAGAGAAACAGGTCTTGTTCAGGCTATCTATAGCGGATACCTATCCCACAGGGGAACCAGTCAGTTTTTGTTTTACTTCGTTACAGAACCTCCCAAAGTTAAAAAAGCAAAAAAAGAGTTGTTTAGTATAATAGAAGACTTTAAGAAAAACGGTATTCCAGAAGAAATCGTTAAGGATGCAAAAAAGAAAATTATAAACAGCGAGATATTTGCAAGGGAAGAGGTTACACACGATGCAGAATCTTTAGGTTATGCTGCATCAGTTGCTGAGGACATACTTTACGACATAAACTACACAGACAACATCTCAAAGGTAACAAAAGAAGATGTTGACAGTTATCTGAAAAAATACTTTGGAGAAAATAACTACACAGAGGTGCAGCTACTGCCAGAATGATTTTTCTTGAAAATAGTCTACGATGTTTTAAAATAAAGTGGATTTGTCCCCGTAGCTCAGAAGGATAGAGCGCGAGATTCCTAATCTCGAGGTCGGCGGTTCGAATCCGCCCGGGGACATTAAGCTATTTTTCTCTTCTTAAAAGGAATTGGTTCCTTTAAAAAGTATCCCTGACCGTAAATAATACCTGTTTCCAATACTTTCCTGAGTATATAAGCTGAATGTATATACTCTGCTATTACCTTTATACCTAATTCATCAGCAAAATATTTTATAGCTTTAACAATTGCTATTGAGCGAGGGTTTATGTCTATGTCTTTTATTATTGAGCCGTCAATTTTGATGTAATCAGGATTAAGCTCAACAATGTGTGTAAAGTTTGAATATCCTGAGCCAAAGTCGTCTATTGCTATACTGCAACCTATCTCTCTTATGCGAGATATCTTTTCCTTAAAGAATTCATAATCTTCTATATCTTCAGACTCTAAAAGCTCTATTGTTAACCTTTTTGAAATGTTTTTGTCTATAAGAAAGTCTATATAATCAAGTATGTCTTCATTATAGATGTCAAGGGCTGAAAGATTCATACTGATACTTATTTTTGGGTTGTTTCTTAGAACATTCACATTATACTCTATAACCTTTTTTGTCAGGTCTACATGGACATAAGTTCTTCTTATAGCATTCATAAACTGGTGAGGATATATAAGTTTTCCATCACTTGATATTATTCTAACTAAAGATTCGTATTTTATAACTTTTCCTGTTTTTAGATTTATTATAGGCTGATACCAGCATATAACGTTATTGTTGTCTATAGCTTCTTTTATGATTGATATACTTTTGTCGTTTGCTTCTAATACTTTATCGTATATTTCAATTCTATTTCTTCCATTTTGCTTTGCTTTATAGAGAGCCATATCTGCCATTTTTATTGCTTGCTCTATGTCAACATCATCCCTACATACAGCAACACCTATAGACACTGTTACTTTAATTTTTATGCCGTTGTATTCTATAACATTCCTTGAGACCTCATTTTTCAGACGTGAGGCAAGATGTATAACATCTACCTTATAATTTTCAGATAAAGGATTTGAACGGACAAAAATAAGAAATTCCTCTCCTCCGTATCTGACAATAATATCTTCATCTTCCCTAATACACTTTTTTAGTCTTTTTGCTACTTCCTTTAAAACAGCGTCTCCTACATCATGACCGTATGTGTCATTTATTCGTTTAAAAAAGTCTATATCTACTATATAAGTTGTGTAGTTATACTTTTTCAACAGGTCAAGATTTTCATACATAAAAAGTCTGTTATAAACATTTGTTAATGGGTCAGTATACATCTTACTCAAGTTTTTTCTGTATCTGATAAACTGGTAGATAGAAATAATGATAGATAGAATAATAAACCCAGACACTATCAGTATAAACTCTTTTATTCTGTCTAATATAGACTGGATTTCTCGTAACTTTGATATAGAAAAGTCTATTACAAAGGCACCCTTTACCTGATTATTTTCCTTTATTGGCTTTATTAAGGTTAACCATAAATCTGTATAGCTACGCTGCTTAACAACTATTGTTCTGTTCTCTTTGACTGCTTTGTATACAGTGTCATCTACAGCATTGTAACTTTGCCAGTATCTTGCCTTTTCTTCTTTAGAAAAGTCTGCCAGATATCTTAACTTCCCATTTTTATCAAAATACAGTATGTAGGCATATTTAACATCATCATTAAGAAATATAGACATCTTGTCTTTTAGCCATTCCCTGAATCTTTCGTTTTTGAAGAGTTCCTTTAATCCAACCCTCTGGGCATCTTTTTCAATAACAGTGATTATGTTGTCTAAACCCTTTGACACAGTGGGAACAATTGCGTTTTTTATTATACTGTCTTCAATAACAGCTTTTATCTTTGGGACAATGAAGTATATAGAAAGAAGTATTCCTAACAGTATCAGGAATACTGGTAAGTAATCCCAAAGTAATTTTGTTTCTTTCCTTTTCACAGATTCTTTTCCGAATCTACATATTTGATAAATCTATCAGGTAGCGAAATTTTAAAGTTTTCTAACCTTTCTTTGACAAAGATTATGTTAGGTCTTCCTTTATACCAGTAAAAGGCAGCAACAGCATTGTTGTATTTTTTTAACAGGTAATACTTTGTAACCACCATTAATTTTCCTCTACAGTTTTGTAGCTCTTTTCCTGCAATCACAACATCAGCATCTTTGCACCTGTCCACCATCACAAATATTTTAGAATATTTTGTGATATATTTCATATTTTCCGTTAAATATACTTTTATATCAGCATTTTTTCCTGTTACGGCAGAGCATATTTTTGATATTATTTCTGATTCTATTTTATGTATCTGCTCCTTAGAATTAGCAAACGCAAAAGCCCAATAAAAAAGCAGTAATACATAAATTATCCTGAACATATCAGAATTCCTTAACAAACGTTAAAACAAACCTTCTGTCCTCTAAAAGGTATTTGAAATCAGGGTCTTTAAATGCTGGTATTTTCTGTGCTTTATTCAGTATGTTGTATCCTTTTAACTCTACATAACTGTTTTCCAGCATTTTTATTCTTACTCCCCCATTTAGGTCATATCCTTCTTTTATTTTTTGGGAAGAAAATTTATAGCTACCTCTATATATAAGTTCTAAAAATCCAAATAGCTTTCCTAACTTATAACTGCCTTTTAAAGTCCCCCCTGTAGATGGTGCTGTTTTATATTTTTTATTGTTAACTGATACATGGAAGTATCCTGCATCAAGTCTAAAATTACCTAAATTTTTTCTGTATTCAATAGAGTAAAATCTGTATTTAAGCGTATCTGAAATATTATAGTAGCTGAAGTCTGAAGAGTTTATCATTATACTGTCCTTTACCTTTATGTATCCTCCTGTTAATACAAAACGCCCTATACCCAATCTTTCTGACAGTTCAAAGGTGTAAGAACGATTCTTTTGCTTTCTTATTTTTTTATTTGTGTATATTTCCACAAAACATGGAGGTGTGTAATACTTTGATATAAATATCTTAAAATAACCTTTTGAAGAGTGCAGATATACTATTCCTGTTCTCCAGAGTAGGAGGTTTAAGTCCCTTCCATACTTTCTACTTATTTTTTCATATTTTATGCCTCCAATTATTCCCAAAGATGGAGTAATGTTAAAGATTTCTTCCAAAAATCCAGACCAGTAACTCTCATTATTTTCATCGCTTATCCTTCCTGTACCTCTACTCTCTTTCAGTCTATATCCTGCTTTTTGAATTTTACTGCCGAAAAAAACTTTATGTTTACCTATTTCTCTATTTCCAGTAATTTCTACTCCAAATTTATAGCTGTTTACATACACGTCCCAAAATGTTTCAGCCTGGACAGGATTAACAGCAATCAGATTATTACCTCTTTGATAGGAATCAGAGGAGAGTTTATCTCCGTATATTCTTGTTTTCAGTGATAACCTTTTTAAGATTATTTTACTTATTGAAATGTATCCGTGGGAGGTATCAAAGTTTGAATAGTCAGGTTTTTGGGTAACTGTATCCCCCCTAAATCTACCTGAATTTTTTACCACAAGACCACTTTCAAGATTCCAATCTTTCACTTTAAATTGTGTATATGAGTAATAACTTTTTTTTCTGTCTGATACTCCATATTTATATTTTTTTGTTTTGTAATCTTCTCTACCGACAAAAAAGGAAAAAGATGAAACGTCTGTTAACTCTTTACCTAAATAAAGATTTGCAGAGTATCCTCCTCTCGTTGAAATACTGCCCCTGAGCAGTCCACTATTTTCCCTTTCTGGGGGTTTTGTGTAAACCTTTATTATTGTCCCTGCCATTTCATTATTAAACTTAACTGCAGACTCTCCCTGATAAATTTCTATATGCTCCACAAAATCCAGGGGTAAATCTGCCCAAAGGGGCAAAGGGGTTTTTTTAAAAACTGCACTAATTTCGTGGTCATTTATGAATAATCTTACTGTTGAGTTTTCTAAAGGATATATAGTGGCGTAAGACAGAACTTCTTCACCATAATAGTTTCGCTGCAGAAAAAAGTATCTTAAGGACCTGAGGATATCAGAAAGTTTATGTGCCTGAAATCTTTCTATGTCTTCTCTCGTGATTAAAATTATATGCCCTTCTGATTCCTGTCTTGTTTTTTTGTAAAGTTTTGTCATCTCTGTATATTTATTGAGAAGGTTTTCTAAACTCTCCCCTCTGGCAAAAAAGAAAAAGAAAAGCTGAAAAATCAACAGCCATACTTTTCTTCCCATACTTTTTTAATCCTCTGGTAGTCCTCAGGAGTATTTATACTCCAGTAAGAATATAAGTGAGGGTCTACCTCTCCCACTTCTTCTTCAGTTATCCTTAAGGTTTCTATATCTTTTATCCATCTGTATAGAGATTTCTCTCCTTTCCTGTATAAATTTTTTGCTATGTGTATAGCTGACTTTTCGTATAAAGTATTTAAAAACTGTAATTTTCCTTTAACTTCTGGTACTACAGCCTGATAGTTACCTATCCTCTTAAGAAAAAAAGGAATTAATTCCCCTTTTAACAATGGAGTATCACAGGTTGCTATGAAAACAAAGCTTGATTTTATTTCTTCATAACAGCTGATTATTCCATTAAGGGGACCTGTATATGGATTTTTGTCTTTGACATACACTATCTCTGCATCTATACCTTTCAGGTAATCTGTATATAAATTTTTTTCCTTATTTAAGGAAATTATTATCCTATCTGAATATTTTGAAAGTTTTTCAGCTATAATCTGGATAAAAGGTTTACCACAAAGGGGAAGGAAGGCTTTATCCTTCCCCATCCTTTTACTCTCTCCCCCTGCAAGTATAACAGTATCTACTGACAGTCTTTGCACAGCCCAAATATCTCAAGTCTGTGAAATTCTGGTTTAAACTGGTATTCTTCGCATATTTTGTTTTGAAGTTGTTCTATTTCATCTGAATGGAATTCTATAATCTTTCCACACTTTCTACATATAAAGTGGTCGTGGTGTTCTTTTAATGCAACTTCATATATTGTTTTGTTTTTAAACTTTATTACCTCATTTACAAAACCTAAGCTCTTCAGTATATCTAAAGTTCTATACACTGTTGCTCTTGAAACGTCTATATTTTTGGATTTTATTTTATGAACTAACTCTTCTATCTCAAAATGTCCTTTTGTAGACAGAATAACTTTAAATATTTTTTCCCTCTGGGGAGTATATTTTAATCCTGACTTTTTTATTATTTCTTTAAACTCTTTTACAGCTCTACGTTTATTCATTGCCTACTCCTTATCAGGTCTTTTCAGCTCAAAAGTGTTTTCTTTCGTGATAAGGCAGTAATTTGCTCCTCCAAGCCTACCTATTATTTCTAACTTTGTTGTATCTACATAACCTTTCTCATTAAGTATATCATCTCTCACATGAACAGTTAAAACCTCTCCTAAAATCAGTCCCATTTTTCCTATTTGTATTATCTCATACTTTTTACACTCTATATTCACTGGGGATTCTTTTACCCTTGGGGCTTTAACATACTTTGAGCTGACAGGTGTTAAACCAGCCTTTTCAAATTCATCTATTTCTTCATCAAAGGGAAGGGATGTGATGTTCATTTCTTCTAAAACATCTCTTGTTACCATATTAACAACAAACTCTCCTGTTTCTTCAATATTTTTCCATGTATCTTTCTTGATACCTTCTGTTTTACTTCCCACAGAAATTATAAGTAAAGGAGGGTCACTGGAAACCCCTGCAAAGTAGCTAAAAGGGGCAAGATTATATATACCATCTTTACTAACAGTTGATACCCACGCTATAGGTCTTGGAACAATAATGCTTGTCATCAGTTTGTAAATGTGTTTTGGATTGAGATTTTTGAAATCTATTTCCATAACGTCCTCCTAATAAGATACTACTGTTACGTTTTTACCTGATTTTTTTGCCTGGTATAGTGCTGTATCTGCCCTTCTTATTACTGTTTTTATAGAATCCCCTTCTTTGTAAAATGCAACACCTATACTGATTGTTATGTTCTTTATACCGTCAAATCTGTGTTTTTCAATTTTTTTTCTTATTTTTTCGGCTATTTTATAAGCATCTGTTCTATTTTTTATAGGGACAAGTATCATAAACTCTTCTCCTCCCCAACGGGCGAATATATCTGATTTTCTTATATTTTTTTTAACTACTTTAACTATTTCCTTTAGCACTCTATCTCCTATTTGATGACCATAGATATCATTAATATTTTTAAAATTATCTATGTCAAACATAATTATAGAAAATTTAGTCTTGTATCTTTCCGCTCTGTTTATCTCTTTTTCAAAAAATTTTTCAAAAGCATACCTGTTGTATATGCCTGTTAACTGGTCTATTGTGGCAAGCTTTCTGAGATTTTCTTCTAATTCTTTCCTGTCAGTTATGTCAATAACACTTCCTATACTACAATCTTTTCCTTTAAAGGATATAGGCTTGGAAGTCACTTCTATCCATTTCATTTTTCCTGTTCCTGTGGTAATTCTAAGAGTATGTTTTTCAACAGAATTTTTATTACTTTCTCTTTTTTTTGCAATTTTAAGTATTTTTTTCCTGTCTTTTGAATAAATATACTTATCTATTTTTGCTCCTATAAGCTCTCCGGGCATTGTTTCTAACATTGATGACAAGGTGGGATTTGCATACATAAACCTTCCACCACACTGGAGAAATATTCCTACTTGTGTCGTTTCAAGGAGAATCCTAAATATTTCGTCCCCTAAATCAATCTCTTCTTTTTCTATGAAACTCCAAAGCTTATAATTACCATTTATATTAATTACTTTTATAATCAAATATTTACCTTTATAGTGAACTACAAATTCTTCTCCACTCAAAAACTCTTTTCTATCAAAAATATTACTAATACTTTGGGGAAGATACTTTTGTATCTCTTTAACATCTTTTTCAAGAAAATATTCCTCATCTGCTTTGATGTTGAAGATAGAAATAAACTTTTTATTTATCATTTTTATTTTACGGCTGTTGCTGTCTATTATGACAATACCTTCATAAAGATTTTTTAGTATGGAATTTACGTCCAGAATGTCAAGTTTGTTTCCATTCAGATTTATATGTTCTTGAACAAAGTGCTCACCTTCTTTCTTCACTGTTAAATATACATAATTCCCCCTCTTTCTGTTAAAAGCGTAAACACTTGTAAATTTTTTTAAACTTGTATTTTGAAGAACCCTTATGGGACATACATATGGAGAAATTTCATCACAAGGTTTCTCATAATCGTTAAAAACTCTGTAGCATTTCTTTCCGACTATGTCCCCGTATTCTTCTACAGCCTTGTAATTTGTAGATGCTATATTGAAATCTTTATCTACAACAATTACTGCATAATTTTTATCGTATTTTTGTTTATTCATAATAAAACCAATAATGTTCGTTTTTAATAAAATATATATATAAAACTGAAATAAATCTACTGAAATAAATGTATTCTACTGTTGTTGTTCCTGTGTTGATTTACTTCTTTCGCTACGGGGATAAAGAATTTTGGCCATTATTATAGATATCTCATAAAAAACTATCAGAGGCATAGCCAGGAAAACCTGACTGACAACATCAGGAGGTGTAAGAACGGCAGCTAAAACAAAAGCTCCAACAACAAAAAACGGTCTGAACTTTGTAAGTGCTTCCGGTGTAACAAGGCCAAGTCTCGCTAAAAGAGACAGTATAACAGGTAGCTCAAATGTAATGCCAAACGCAAGAATTAGTCTGACAACAAACGATATGTAGGAGCTAACAGATATCATTGCCTCAACATCAAGCTGTGTATAACCAAATGTAAGGAGAAATTTTATGGCAAGAGGAAGAACTCCAAAGAAAGCAAAAAGTGTTCCTGATATAAAAAACACCGTAGTAAAAAAAACAAAGGGAACAACCAATTTTTTTTCTTCTTCATAAAGTGCAGGTTCTATGAACTTCCATATCTGATAAAACACAAAAGGGGAAGCAATAACAAATCCTACTAAAAAAGCTATTTTAAACGCTGTGAAAAACGATTCTGTTGGCGTAAGGGCAACAAGTTTTAAATCTGGAAATGCTTTATTTAGAGGTTGTTTAAAAATGTCAAAAAAGAAATCCACCTGGGTAAAAGCACCTATCATTGCTATAACAACAGCCACAAGACTTCTGAAAAGGCGAATTCTCAGCTCTGCAAGATGCTCTGTTATAGGAGCTTCAAACTCTTCTGGATTTTTATGCCCCTGACTCATCTATGCTTTCTCCCTGCTTTTTCTTGAATGATATTTTTTCTCTCTTAGGCTCTGATGGTTTTTCTTCTTTCTTTTTCTCTTTTTTTGTCTCCTTATCAAGCTCCTCTTCTAACTCATCTACTTGAGAGAGTTTCTCTTCTATAGGAGGCGTGTAATGCCGTGTTTTCGGCTCTTCCACTATAACCTCTTTTACTTCGTCAACTGTTGACCTTATTTCCCTGTAAAATCTTCCCAAGGTTTTTGCTACTTCTGGGAGTCTTTTGGGACCAAGCACCAGCAGTGCAACAACAAATATAAGAACAAGCTCTGAAAATCCTATTCCAAACATCTCTACCTCTTTAAATTTGAATATTTCTCATTATATCTCAAAATAGGGCATTTATACTAAATTCCAGTCTGTAAAGAGATTCTCCAGATTTCCTGTCTAATTTAAAGGCTATGTCAAACAGGAAAGAACCGACAGGCGTTGGTACATAAACACCTGTTCCTGCTGACTTTCTTGTTTTTAACTTTTTCATCTGGGAAAAGCTTTCATAAACATTTCCTATATCTACAAAGCTAAAACCGTAAAGATTATATTTGGGAAACAGTGGATACCTCAGCTCACTGCTTAGCAGAAGAAGGGAATTTCCCCCTTTTCCATTTTTCCCTGCTACTTTTTCATATCCAAATCCTCTAAAACTGGACACGCCTCCTAAGAAAAATCTTTCAGAAGGAGGAAGCTTTTGTATATCCTTAAAAATGTATCCTATACTTAGCTTCTGGGTAAATATAAAGAAGAAAACAGGATAGTAATATCTGCCTGTTCCATATATTTTATAATAATCAATGTCTCTAAACTCTTTTTCTATCATACCTGTCAGTATGTAACCTGAATCAGGATTAACCTCTGGTTTTCTATGATTGTCTATAATGGAAAAATTTAATTTTATAGTGTTAAACTGGGTCATATTGAAGAAATTTTGATTTTTCAAACTATTTTTCATGTAGCTTATCTTCAGGTTCTGTTTTATCCACCTGTTTGGTTTCCTTGAAACTTCAATCTCTCCTCCATAAAGCTCTAAATCGTAAATAGAGTGATACTGATAACTTTTTAGATACGAAATGAACAACCCTGTTCTTTTAGGAAGTAATCTGTTTCCTCCTGATACTTTATAAAAAAATCCAAGGTCTGTTTTCTCTACATAACCTGAAAACTCAAAACCATAATTCAGTAGGTTCTTAAGCTGTGCTGCGACGGCAATTTTTAACTTTTGTTGGCTGCTGTAACCTAATATACCTTGAAAAGAACCTCTTTTATTCTCGTGAACTGCATACAGCTTATTTACTCTTTTTTTTCTTTTATCTACCTGCAACACAGGGCTTATAGAATCAAATAAAGATGTGTAATAAAGGAAGTCTAACTCATTGTCAAAATCTTCCTTTGAGTAATACACGTCTGAAGTCAGATTTTTTTCTATGACCACAGGATTGAGATGTAGAGTTCCGTATATTAGTGTTATCCCGTTTTTATATCTATCTTTCTTTTCTACTTTTATGTTAACGTTAACTAATGTATTACCATCTGTATTTATAAAATCAGCATCAAGAAAAGCATCTCCTTCTAAGTATCCTTCTTCTTTTAATCTTTTCTTAATTTCATTTAATAGGGATAATATCTCTGACGGTTTGTAAATTTTTGGAAAATCCCCTTCATAAGTAAAGTTATAACCCACTATCTTAACTGAGTTAAGTATAAATTTCCTTTTTTTGAAAAAAGAAACATTTAGAGAAACAGTTTTTTTCTTTTTGTTTACTCTTTTTTCCAGAGAGTAAGTGGCACTAAGAAAGCCTTCGTTAAATAACCTGTGGTAGTAATCCCTTAAGATTTTTTTTATCTGATTTTCATCTAAAAACTTTCCTTCATACCTTTTCAGTAATTTTTTTATTTCTAAGAAATCTGTTTGGACATTAATATCTTCAATTTTGTATCTATCTCCCTCATAAATATTTATGTATATTTCTGCTTTCATTTTCTCATAATTTTCTTTAAAGGAAGGAATAACAGAGACTTCTAAAAAGCCTTTGTTCCTGTAAAAATTTTCAATTCTATCTGTGGCCTGAACAAGCTGATAATAATTAAATCCATTTTCTCCAAAGTTAAGTAATTTTTTTATTTCTTTTTCTGGAAAAGTTTTGTTACCGTATATGTGAATATTGTATTTCATACCAAGGTCAACATACAGAACAATATCAATCTTATCTTTATCCTCTGAAGGTCTGAAACTGACAACATTTACAAAGGAATCAAAGTAGTTTCTCTGGTATAAAAACTGTTGAATTCTGTCCACCCCTTCCGTTATCTTTGACAAACTAAAGGTGTCTCCTTTTTTTATGTCAGACTGTTTTCTTATTTCTTTTTTTAAATTTTCTGACATTTTCCTTGAAGAATATAAAAAGAGATTTCCTATCTCTACTTTTTTACCTTCTTCTATTTCTAAATACACCACTACATTTCCATATTTATCAATCTCAGCGTCAAGGTTAATATTAGCAAAAGGAAAACCGTTATCCATATAAAACTTTTTCAGCCTTACATAAATGTTGTGAAGCACCTTAAGGTCAACAGGATAACCTTCAAGAAGTCCTGTCACTGCCAAAATCTCCCTGTCCCAGAAGGATTTGTTTCCCTTTATGAAAACCTTTTTTACTTTCAGTTTCCTTTTCAGATAAAGTTTTCCATCTTTGTAGGAAATATCTTCAAAATCTCCTGTTTCTCTCAGGAGATTCATAATAAGATTTATATCTCCTGTCTTTCTGTAAACTTCCTGAATGTTATTTTTTGGAAGAGGATAGTTACTTACAATTTCTAATCTCTGGGCAGAGTAAGAAACTGAGAAGATAAAAAAGAAAATCAGAAAAATTCTTGCCATCTACTCTCCTGAAGGTTATGTAGTATCATTTATTATAATTTATCGGAAGGTTGAGGTTTTATGATTTACAGAGCATTAACCATTGCAGGCTCTGACAATAGTGGGGGGGCTGGAATACAGGCAGACCTGAAGGTTTTTTCTGCTTTTGGAGTTTACGGGATGTCAGCCATAACAGCAATAACTGTCCAAAACAGCCTTGGGGTTCATCAGTCCATTCCTGTTTCTCCAGAAACTGTTTACAGTCAGATAGAAGCTGTTGTCACAGACATAGGCATTGATGCTTTTAAAACAGGTATGCTCCAGACTGAAGATAATGTTTTAGCTGTAGCTGAAGCGGTGAAAAAATTTGAGATGAAAAACTTTGTGTGTGATACAGTGATAAAATCAAAAAACGGCAGATACTTGCTGGACAAAAATGCTGTAAATAGTTTCATAAAAAAGATAATCCCCTTGACAGATGTAATCACTCCAAACATAGATGAAGCAGAAGTTTTAACAGGTATTCAGATAAAAACTGTTCAGGATATGAAAAGAGCAGCAAAAGAGCTTGTAAAGATGGGAGTAAAATTAGCTGTAGTTAAAGGGGGTCATTTACCACAGGAAAACACTATTACAGATGTAGTCTATGACGGCAGAGAATACCTGCTCTTGAGATATCCATTAGTAAAAACAAAAAACACCCACGGAACTGGATGCACTTTTTCAGCAGCAATAACATCATGTCTGTCAAAGGGATTATCCCCCCTCAAAGCAATAAGAGTAGCAAGAGCATACGTTCAGGGAGCTATAGAAAATGCTCTAAGCACAGGAAAAGGAACAGGCAGTCTCAATCATTTCTGGACAGTAGAATGAAAGCATCTCCGAATCTCTGCTTTTGCAGGGATAGGAGTATATGGTGGAGTGAACCTGCCATAAGAAATAAGAGCAGGACAGTCTGTCAAACTCTCTCAGAAGCCTACGACTTTAGTAATAGGTATTTCACAATGTGTGAGTATTTCCCTGATTTTGAAGACCTGAAAAAAATAGGTAATTCACACAGAGAGTGCTTGACAGTAATCCTTCCAAAAACCAAAATAATACTGTGTAGTTATGGATAAAAAACCATGAAGCATTCACCGGTTGCGGTAACCACAAACAGCAGTTATAGGGATTTCTGGGATGATGAAAAACTCTCTAACTACATAAAACAGATGAAAAAGCCTGACGATGAGAGAATATTCGTTTTATTCACAGAAAACTCAGCCAGAGCACTGATACAGTGGTGTTTAGACAATAAAGTAGACCTAAATCTCTTCCAAAAGTATTATGAGACATATATAAAACCGGAAGGATTGAAAAACCCTGAGCTTGAGGAATTTTTCTATGGAGAATGACTGGAAAGAATTACTGAAAAAAGCAGTTTTACTGTTAGATAAAGCAGGAATATCCAGAGAAGAATGGTCTTTAGGTGGGGGAACTGCCCTGATGATTTATTACCACCACAGGAAAAGCAGAGACATTGACATTTTTTTAACAAATCCCCAATACATTACCTATTTATCTCCCCGATTAAATCAGTTATCAGAACAAATCTCAGACAGATACGAAGAACAGTCAAATTTTTTAAAACTGTATTTAGGTGACAGGGAGATAGACTTTATAATTGCAGGAAACCTGACAGGATTACTTCCACAGTGGAAAAACATAAACAGTTTAAAAATTCAGATAGAAAAACCAGAAGAAATAGTCATAAAAAAACTGTTTTACCGTCCCTATGCACTGAAAGTTAGAGACGTTATAGATACTGCAGTAGTTTATAGACACAATCCAGACCTGACCAGAATAATAAAAAGTAAAAACATACGCCTTAATCTTGAAGAAATACAGTTGAGTCTTAAAAGGATTGAAAAACAAGACATTAAACCGGTATTACAGAAACTAAGTTTAGAAAAAAACCTGTCAGAAGAGGATTTTGCAGAGTATCTGGAAACCTTCAAAGAGTTTCTAAAACAGATTAGAAAAAACAACCATCCCAGCAGACGAAAAGGTATAACTAAATTCCGTAATTGACAACAATATTCAGAAAAACCAAAATAATACCATATACAGAATAATTCTAATTTCATAAGAACCGTATCTATTCCAGAAGAAGAAAAAACAAGCAAAGCCAGAGAAGGTTTTATGTATGAATATTCTTAATGCTCTATTTCCCGGAAAATGTGTTATATGCGGAAAGCTGTTTATTTTTGAAAAGCAAAACCTGTTTTGCGAAGAATGTCTGTCAAAGATAAAAAAAGAGAAGCTTATTTACTGCAAAAGCTGTGGAGCAAAAGAAATTAACTGCCAAAGATGCATAAAAAAAAGGTTTTACAATGAACTTAAAATTTTCAAAAACAGTGACCCTGTTTTGATTGAACTTCTTTACTGGTTTAAAATAAAAAAATTCAAAAATCTCTCACACCTGATAGCTGAAAAAATAAAGGAAGACATCATCACATTTACACAGGAGAAAAAGATAGATTTAATCACATTCGTTCCTCTGCACAGAAAAACATTAAAAGAAAGGGGATTTAACCATCTGAAAGAGATTTTACTCCATATTTTCCCATCTTACATGATTAGGGAGGTGGTTGAAAAGGTTAGAGACACTCAGCTCCAGATGAATCTGAAAAAAGCAGAGAGAGTTACAAATCTTGATGGGGCATTCAGACTGTCAGGGAGTGTAAAAGACAAAAAAGTTTTAATATTTGACGACATTATGACAACAGGAACAACAATGCTCCAGATGTACAGAACACTCAAAAAAGGAAAACCTGAGAAGATTTTTGGATATCTGATAGGCAGATGATAAAATATTGAAAAATTTTCATTTCTGGAGGATTTAATGAAAATCACAGTTATCGGTGCAGGTTATGTAGGACTTGTTACAGCAGCCTGTTTTGCAGACCTTGGCAACGAGGTTCTATGCGTTGAAAAGGTTTCATCAAAGTTAGAAAAACTGTGCAGAGGTATCTCTCCCATATACGAACCGGGGCTTACTGAGATGCTCCAGAAAAACATAAAAGAAGGTAGAATACATTTTACAGATAAGATAGAAGAAGGGGTAAACTTTGCAGATACTATATTTCTGTGTGTTGGGACGCCTCAGGGCGATGATGGAAAAGCAGACCTTTCACAGGTTGAGGAAGCATCAAGGCAGATAGCTCAGCATATGACAGATTACAAACTGATAATAGAAAAATCTACCGTTCCTGTTAACACTCATCAATGGGTCAAAAAGACAGTAAAAAGATACATAAAAAATCCAGACATACCATTTGACGTTGCATCAAACCCAGAATTTCTCAGAGAAGGCTCTGCCATATACGACTTTATGAATCCAGACAGAATTGTTGTTGGTGTAGAGTCAGAAAGGGCAAGAAAGATAATGGAAGAGCTTTACAGACCATTTACAGAAAAGGGCTTCCCTCTTCTCATAACAACGCCAGCAGCTGCAGAGCTGATTAAACATGCATCAAACTCATTTCTTGCAATGAAGATATCGTACATTAACATGATTGCAGACCTGTGTGAAAAAGTAGGAGCTGACATAAACGAAGTTGCAGACGGGATGGGATACGACAAAAGGATTGGAAGAGCATTCCTCAATGCAGGTATCGGATATGGGGGCAGTTGCTTTCCCAAGGACGTTAAAGCATTTATCAAGATTGCAGAAGACCACGGACTGGACTTTGGGCTTTTAAAGGAGACAGAAAAGATAAACAGAAGAAGAAGAGAGCAGTTTATAGAAAAGATAGAAAGCGTCATATGGATTAGCAAAGACAAAAATATTGCTGTGTGGGGTCTGTCTTTTAAACCTAACACTGACGACATAAGAGAAGCCCCTGCAATAGACATTGTTAAACAGCTAAAAGAAGCAGGAGCAAATCTGAGACTTTACGACCCTAAAGCTATGGAAAACTTTAAACAGGTTGTTCCAGAAGGGGAAAATGTTAAATATGTCAGCGATAAATACGAAGCAGTCAAAGATGCAGACCTACTTGTTCTGATAACAGAGTGGGATGAGTTCAGACAGGCTGACATGGAAAAGGTAAAACAGCTTATGAGACTGCCTATTGTTGTGGACGGCAGAAATGTGTATCAGCCAGATGAGATGAGAAAAATAGGTTTTGAATACTACTCTATCGGGAGGAGCTAACTTCCTCCCTTCTTACCTCACTGTCCATCAAAACAGCAATCCATCTGGTCTCTTCCTTTAGTTCAAATGCCATTTTTGCTATAACAGTCAGAGGAATAGACAGAAACATTCCTACAGTTCCCAAAACCCATCCCCAGAAAACGAGAGAGAGAAGGACAACAAGTGGAGACAGCCCTACACCTCTGCCCATGAAACGGGGCTCCAATATATTTCCTATAACCATGTTGATACTGAGATACCAGATAAAAACAGATAGAGCATACCACAATCCTCCATCAATCAATGCAATGGTTATAGGAGGAACAGCAGCAATTATTGAGCCAATAGTTGGAATAAAGTTAAGGAGGAATGTAAGCATCCCCCACAGAAGGGCAAAATCTACACCTAACAAAAACAGGAAAATCCACGCTAAAAACCCTGTAAAAAAGGATGTAATTGTTTTTATCTTCATATACTCAATCACGCTGTCAAAAAACTCATCCACAACTATTTTTGCCCTTTTGCCTTTTGATATCAGCTTCAGTTTCTGGGCAAACATATCACTTTCTAACAGGATGAATACTGCAAGAATAATGATAAACATTGCATTTGCTAAGATGTTCCCAAAGCTCAGAAGGGAGTTAGAAACAAACTGGAATATCAGGTTTGGATTAAGAAAGTCAAAGGATATGTTGGAAGGAACAGTTACCCCAAAAACTTTTAGAGTAGATGTCAGCTTTGTTATGTAAATCTGCAGTTTCTCCTGATACTCAGGAAGGTTCTGCCTCATGTCGTTGACAGATGTGATGATAGTAAAAGCCAAGATGTAAACAAAAATCAGATTTATAAAAAGAACAATAACAAGTGAAAGCCATTTAGGCAGTTTTCTGTTTACAAAGAATTTAAAAACAGGAAGAAACATTATCGCAAAAAAGAGGGCAAGGAGAAACTGGACAACTATGTCCTGTGCAGCTTTTAGACCTGCAATAATAACAATAACAGAAGCAAGGGAAACAAGTATTGCACTGATGCGGTACTTTTCCATACAGTTAAGATACTACAGATTTCCCCTTTAAGGAAGATTTTCTGGCGGAGAGGGAGGGATTCGAACCCTCGGAGCGGGGAAAACCCGCTCAACTCCTTAGCAGGGAGCCGCCTTCGACCACTCGGCCACCTCTCCTTCAGGAAGCAGATATATTATATCCTAAAGTCCTCCTTTTTCAAATTCACAGAAAAAACAGGAAGAACAGGGTACCTAAAATAATTCTGTAAATGCCAAAGGGAACAAAGGTATGTTTTTTTAAAAAATTTAAAAAGAACTTTATAGCTATCACAGCAAAAACAAATGCTGTAAAAAATCCTGTTCCCAGAGTTATCCAGTTTTCTATCTGAAAGTGATGGTAATTTTTAAACACATCATACCCTGTTGCAACAAACATTGTAGGAACTGCAAGCAAAAATGAAAATTCAGCTGCCGTTTTCCTGTCAAAGCCCAAAAGCAGACCACCAATAATAGTTGCCCCAGAGCGGGATGTTCCCGGTATCATCGCAAGAGACTGGAACACTCCTATTAAAAAAGCTTTTATATATGAGATATCATCTAAAGACCGGACAGTGTGGGTCTCCCTTCTGTAAAACTTTTCAATCAGTATAAAAACTATACCCCCTAAAATCAGCATAAATGCAACAACATAAGGGCTGAAAAGAGATTTAATTATTTTATACAGGAGAAAACCTAAAATTCCTGTTGGTATGAATGCCACAATTAGTTTTTTCCACAACTGCACATCTTTAAACAACTTCTCCCTATACAGAAAAACAACAGCAAGTATAGAACCAAGCTGAATAGCCACTTCAAATGTTTTGTGGGCTTCTGTCTGTTTTATCCCAAGAAGATGAGATGCAAGGATTAAATGACCTGTTGAAGAGACAGGGAGGAACTCTGTCAGACCTTCAATT
>Ga0256833_1000710_pt1 | contig 25496 bp, 35 predicted proteins | sample 356284metaG_FD_190535 | JGI IMG/M metagenome (GOLD analysis project Ga0256833, IMG submission 190535) | Hydrothermal vent microbial communities from Mid Atlantic Ridge, Atlantic Ocean - 356-284 | ecosystem: Environmental > Aquatic > Marine > Hydrothermal vents | place: Atlantic Ocean: Mid... | reverse complement strand
GAAAATTTACAATTTCAGAGCCACTCAGAGAGAACTTGTTGATCAGGGCGTCATAACTTAAATCTTTTGTAGTCCGGCTCTAACATAAGAGAATTTAGGTGGTTTACACCCCTTTCTTTCTGGAGGAGGTGGATTTCTTCTCGTAAAATCCCTTCAGGAAAAGGGGATTTTTAATTTCGCCCCTCACTTTTTCCGAACAGTCTGCATATACTGCTTGTAATTATGGGTGGTGAGTTTTTATAATTGTAACATCATGAAAAGGCTGTTTTTAATTGGCGTTGTTGTTCTTTTCACATCGTGCATAAAAAAGCCCGGAGTTCCAGACTGGTACTCCACATATCAATTCCCCATCCTTCACGACACTGTAAAAATAGAAGACCTCCTGGACGACACCACTCACATAATTGTAGGGCCTGATTCCCTTCTGACATTCTTTGTCTCATCTGACATAGATACCATCTACCCTGCTGAGAGCATCAGGATTGAGAACAGGGACACCACTGTAAGGGTGGGTTTTGGTAAACTCGTGGTAAGAGATCTCACTACCCGGGGAATCACGATAAGCTGGCAGGATTTTCCATTACCTGATTCGATACTGGATACGATAAACAACCATGTTAACGACTCTGTCAGGATACTTCTTCCCACCATTTTACCTGACACGGTTACCGATACAACGGACACGCTTACAAAACTCGACTGGGCAAGCATCTCTTACGCTTCTGTCCGGATTCAATTTGAGAATAACTTTCCGATTACCATTTCTCCATACAGCGTCTGGATCTACAGTATTGGAGATTTCGGTGATTCCACCCTGATTTTCCACGGAGAGATTGATAGTATCTCTCCCTATGAACACATAGACACGACGCTGGAGGTGTCTAATGTTTACACGACTAACACCTTAAGGCTCGTTGAGTACATGGGGGTACCGGGAGGGGACAGTGTATATGTCTCCTCCAGGAACAACTTTTTCATAAGGGTCTCTGTGGATTCCATCGTGGTTGACAGTGCTCGGGCATATTTCCCAGGATTTTCCATAGCGGATACATTCGGAGTGACCATGAATTTCGAGGAAGGGTCCATAGATACCGTCGTACTTGACTCCGGGATACTGTCTATAAGCCTGTACAATCCACTTGACATCTATGAATCCATCGAGGTGTCAAGTGAAAATCTGATCACGAACGGGATGCCTTTTGATACCACCTTGAGAATCTTACCGGATTCAACCACGACGATGTACATGAACCTTGCGGGAAGGAAACTAATAATTGGAGACTCGGGAATTTCTTTTGCTGTCAACTCTACTATAGATTCCCAGTGGTTGGAAATCCGGGGATACGATTCAGTCGATGTTTATGTATCAATAGAAGATGTGGCCTTGAGGTATGCGGCCGGCACATTTGATTCTGTTTACCGAGAAATTCCGGAAATTGATACCACCCTCGATCTGCCTGACACACTGAATTTCCGCCTTGCAAGGGTTTACCTCACCGGGGAACTCAGTCAGACGATGAATCTGGCGCCTTTGATTAAACTGTATATAACAAATATAGGAGCTGAAGATACTGTAACGGATACCTTCGAAATACAGTTGAATCCCGGCAGGCACAACAACCCGGTGGTAACACCTATTAACCTCGACCTTTCGCGTATCTTCAGCGTAGTTCCACAGCGAGTGATCATCGATGGTGATGCCGTAATTGATGGAAGGGGATCAATCTACAGGGACGACTTTATCACCGGGTCATTTACATTGAATGCGCCATTCAGAGTAATTTTCCGACCGGATACCATGGTTTCAGACACATCCGTTGACTCCATCCAGGTTGACCAGGATATACTTGATAGATTTAACCGAGGTAGTCTTTACATAAGATTAAGAAACAGAATTCCTTTAGGGTTCGGTGCCAGATTAACCATGTACTCTGATGCAGGGGATACACTTATGAGAAACTTTACCATTCCAGCGGCACCTCACGACGAGGCAGGATTTGCAACGGGGGAAAAGGATACGACGCTGGTTTTCAGTCTTACCCACGACGAAGCTTTGATCTTCGGAGCGGATCAGCAAACTTCATGGATGGAGATTTACATACCTGGAACGGACACGATATCAGTCAGAATTTCCGACTACATAAAAATAGATGTTTTTGGAGAAATAACGGTAAGGATGGGAGAGTAGTGAGGTCATGTTGAATTTAATCCTTGCAGCGATTGCCTTTTTCGGATACAATGCAAGGGGAATTGGACTTGCAGGAGCCCTTACAGGCGAAGACGCCGGTCCTCAGTCAGGTTATTACAATCCCGCAATGCTCTCATTTTCAAGAGCCCGTGGAACCTGTTTCAACATTCTCTACGCCGGATTGTTTGCTGGAAACAGCGCCTTTTCCGTTAACGACATAAACAATTACTTCCAGGAAGGTAAACTCCTTGACTCTGGAGACAAACGGTATTTGCTGGGTCGCATTGGACCGAAACTGAAAGCCGCAGGGAGGGGAGAGGTGTCCATTTTTGGCTTTAAAACATCAGGATTCGCCATCTCCCTTGAGGGATTCGCAGATCTGGACGCCAACCTCTATGGGAAACTCTTCGATCTTGTATTGAATGGAAACCAGCTCGGTTCTGTTTATCACTTTACAAAACTCAACAATTATGGAACCGCCTATATTACTCTCGATTTTGCTTTTAGTAAAAGTTTTGGTATTCACCTGTTCGGACCGGTAAAAAGGCTCTCCCTCGGTGCGGGTATCAAGGCAATTAGAGGTATAGCCTATGCCAGACTGGAAAACCTCGATATTACTTTAAGTACGGATACAAACTATATTTACATAGATGGAAGTGGGAGCTTAATCACCTCTATGGGTGGATCAGGTGTGGGGTTTGACATAGGATTTGGCCTTGAAACTGACAGGTGGAGTTTTGGCATTAGTATTCTGAACATTGGTGCGAAGGTAAAGTGGACAGAATCGGACTCCGTGGTGATCTTCACGGTTCATTCTGATTCTTTCACCATCGGTGAACTGATAGACAACCCGGACACGATTATCAAGGATACAATCTGGACTGAGCCAGCAGAGCCGTTCTATTCAAAACTTCCACTGGAGTTCAGAATGGGTTTGGGGAGCCGCATGTTCGGCGATAAAATCAGGGTATTTGGTGATTTTGTCTATCGTTCAGGACAAATTTACAGTGAGAGGAAACTGGGACTTGCCACAGAAATGAGGTACATACCCTTTTTGCCTGTGAGATTTGGAATGGCTTTCACGAACAGAGGTAACTATTACACGACGGGAGTGGGTCTAAGACTCTTGAAGGTCAGTATAGATGCGGGATTTGCCTTTTACAGGGGGATTTTCAATTCAACCAGAGGCTTAAAGGCAGGGTTGGATTTAGGAATTAATCTGCCCTGAGCGATCGAATTCGGGTTGAAGAGCTGTAAAGAGAAAGGTTCGGGTATTGACAGTTTGTGCTACAATGCTTGATTTTAAATGTAGAGATCAAAAAGGAGGTAGAACAATGAGGAAGGTATTGCACATTGCAGTGATACTGGTCACCATCCTGGGTGTTGGACAGGTCCAGGCTAAGAAGAAGTTCATCACCCTTGGTGCAGGATGGGTGACAGGCGTGTATTATCCCCTTGCAGGGGCTATGTCCAGAATAATGTATTTGTACGCACCTGATTTCAAACTCACGGTTGAATCCTCAGGTGCGTCAGTTGCCAATGCAAGACTCATAAGGGATAAGGAAGTTGACATGGCGATCCTTCAGAACGATATCGCCTACTACGCCTATACAGGCACAGAGGTATTTAAGAAGGAGAAGCCGGCGAAAAACATGAGGGGTGTTCTGGCCCTTCATAAAGAAACAGTGCACATTGTTGCAAGAAAGGATGCAGGTATCAAATCACCTGCAGATCTAAAAGGAAAGAAAGTGGCTGTTGGTCCACTTGGTAGTGGGACCGAGGCAAATGCCCGCCAGATCCTGGGCGTTTACGGTCTCAGCTTTGATGACATCAAGGCCGAGAGACTCAAGGCCTCTGAAGCTGCAGACTTCCTTAAGGACGGAAGGATTGATGCAGCATTCTTTACAGTTGGTCAGGGTGCGGCGGCCATCATGGATGTTTCCATCATCACACCCATTTCCATCGTTCCCATCGATGATGCCCACTACAAGATGTTGAAGAAGAAGTATCCATTCTATGCCAAGGATGAGATCAAGCCTGGAGTTTACAAGGGTGTTGACGAGCCTGTGCCGACAGTGGCAGTGAAGGCTCTCCTGGTTGCCAGGAAGGGTCTTCCAGAGGGAGATGTCTATAAGTTCCTCTCGGTCCTCTTTGACCATCTGGATCTGCTCCACAAGGCTCACGCCAGGGCGAAATCCATAACCCTTGAGACGGCACTTGAAGGAATGTCCATTCCTCTTCATCCAGGCGCAGAGAAGTTCTACAAAGAGAAGGGGATACTTAAGTAATCTTGTTGTGCGAATCAAAAAGTTGAGGTGATGTAAGACAAAATGGCAGGGGAACCAACATGGTTCCCCTGTCCAAATTTTATTCAAGACAGGAGTTAAACCATGGAAAATAAAGACATTCTCGAAATGTTTGAAGAAATCAAAGAAAAAATATTAGACTTAGATAAAAGATTAGGTACTGTTGAGCATCAATTAAGGCTTCAAACCCTACAGTCTCAAGCATATGAAAAGATATTCTCTTTGATAGTGCAAACGAATATAACTGAAGGAAATAAGAGCGACTATATAAAAGGAGGCTATGTAAGAACTGGAGAAGGTTTTAACTCAACAAGGAAAAAATGGGGTAAAAAACCATTATTCTAATCTAAGCAGATAGCTTAGACAAGGTGACATTAGGGCTTTAAAAATGGGGATGGAGAGGGTTGTTTTATCAATAGGATTGATTATTTTGTTCTCAATTTCTTTGTATTTTACGCTTAGAAGATTTTATAAAAAATCAGATATGATTTCTTTATACGAAATTATAACTGATCTTAATAAACATAACACTTTTGTGATTTTATCTGCTTCTTACTCTGTATTTGTTGTATCTAATGATGCTTTATTTAAGGTATTGTCACTAATATTTGTTTTAATTTATTTCATTTATCTGTATGTCTTATATCCTAAAATAACCATCTCTTCAGATAAATACAAAGATTTTTTGATTGTTAAATTCAACCCAAAATTTATCCTGCCTCTGAATTTTGGATTAGAACGCACAAAATCCTTTGAAATCTTTCGTTATCCAACCAATAGAACAGGGGAATTTTTACTTGGAAATTTACACATATTATCTAAACTTGGGGAACTTATCGTTTTATCGATTTTCCTAAACAATCATCCTGTGAGTATTCTCTGGTTTCCAGAAGTATTCCTTACAATTATTTTAACTATTATCGGGATAAAAAATTTCGAATTCTTGTTTTATGTATTGATTGTCATAATGATCTCAAGTACAAAACTTTACATTATTAATAGATACTTCTCAACTTACCGTTCAATGGTAACAGAATTATTGGACTCATTGGGTCAACAACAGCAAAAAAGTTTTGTTTATTCCTATAGAGATATACTGAGGTATGTCTTAGAAAACGGGATAAAACCTGAAATTTGGATTGGTATTAAAAGATTACTCCCTATTTAAAAAGGAGGAATTTATGGAAAAGGACATAAAATTTATCCTTAATTTGTTAAACTATGATCTTTTTTCCCGGTGGAAATTACTTAACGACGAATTTAACTTCGTCAGAAAGCTAACCAATTTTTATAGAGAAGATTCCACAGATTCTAAGGAATACCTTAAACTTGAGGAAGAATTTAACCTCTTATACTCTTCTGCACTAAAAAATATGGAAAAAAACCTAAGCCGAATAAACAAAAAGATCAATGACCTTAAGAGGTATTCTTCTGAATTGACAAATTCCCAAAAAATTTCCAATGACTTCTTGCCCTTTTGGGTATTATACTTTCAGAATTTCTTTGAAACAACAACAGGTATCAGAAGATGCCTTAATACATTTAATTTTCTACAAAGGAAATTAACAAGTTTGGTAAATGCTTATCCTACCTATTTTACTGAACCTAAATTACCTTCCTTTAGGGAAGTTCACATGGCTTACATTTATATACATCGTCTACTTGATGAATTTGGGAAATATATTGAAGAAAATGTCAGAAAGGATTCATACATATTAAAAACCATACCGAAAGATTACATATTCTATTGGGCTTTTAACAATGAAATTGAAACAGAAATAATAGGAGTTGATAATCCTCCTAAACAAGAAAAAATTTTAAAGATAAGTAGTGATTTTTTTACACAATATCAGTATTCTCAATGGATGGTTTTTTACCATGAAATTTTACACTCAGCTCTCGGTTCTTGTTTAAAAAATGCTAAAGAAAATCCAGAATGTTTGGTTTTAAATAACTACTTATCGACTATGATTATGAATATTTACAAAATTTTTAATTACTCAAATTTTCCTTTAAATGAATTGTTAAATCCTACCCCTCTATTACTTGACATACTAATTGACTTCCTACTTTCTTCTTCCTTCGGTATTTTTTACTTTATACCTGTATTTGTAAAACTTTTTATGTATGACCAAAACATGGATAGCTATGAATTATCTGACTTGGATTCAAATTACCCATCTTGGTATTTGAGATTGTCGTCTGTAATTAACATGCTTGATCAAAACGGCTCTATGGAATACCTTGATTTATTTAAACATATCATTCAAAAATTCAAAGAAATTCATATAAATTTTTTCCTTGGGACTAAAGGAAGAATCTTTTATCAACTCATGGATACAATACATGAATATATTACTAGCAGCTGGATTTCTGTCCTGAATGATAAAAACTTTTATAAGATTATTAAACCGTTTACAGATTTTGGAAATTATTGCAAAGAAAACGATCACGCAAAATGTCAAAACTTCTTTGCCTACAAAAATTTTTTAGATACTTATCATAAGATTTCAAATAATCTTCTAAAAATGGAGAATAGCGGTAACAAACAAGATATCCTATTTGAATATGAACTACTTAATATTTTAGAAAATTCCCTGTTAATATATTATCTCTCAAGAGCCGATTATAAAGGAAATGGATCTCAGATAAAATCAGTAGAAATCCTAAAGGTTTTAACATATAAGCATAGATTTGATAAAAAAGGAAAAATGTATCCTGGTAATTTAAAAGATCATCTTACCAATTTTGTTATCAATTGTGAAGATTTTATCAATATCAATATTAAGCATTTATATACAAATTTATATGACCTTAACATTAGTTATTTATCAAACAACTCTAATGCTTTAAAGAACTTTTTGTATGATATCAATGAAAATTATATGCTGAAAAACTTTTCATGGGAGAACTTTTTTGTAATTTTAGCTAAAGATTTTGATTTAGATTCTGCTAATTTTGATGAATTTATATCTAATAAAATTCTGATATTTTCTAAACTCTCTTTTGAACAAAAATGTCAATTATCTTCGTTTCAAGAAAACTTGAAAAGAATAGAGAATAAAATAAAACAAAAATACTATGGAGTTATTAAAAATGTAAATTACATTATTCTCGGTTCTTTGGATTGGTACTCCTTTGATTTATTGATTTTGCTGGAACCCAAAAAACAGATAAACTATGAATGTCTATCCCGGCTTCTTTATAACATATATTCACAAATGAATTGCGGCGTCACTTTAAAAAACCCTGTGGTTTACAGTGAATCTGGAATCTTTATTGGCAATAGTGTGTCAGACAAAATATCAATAGAATCCCCAGAAATACTTATAAGATTCTCAAAAGGAGCAAACTCCTACTGGGACATTAAAAGAGTAAAAAGTTACCTCAATAAATTCGGCAAAACAAAAATTTATCTCGGGAAAAGTGATTTAAAACTGACGCTATATGGACAACATAATTGTGATAAAATAAGAAACATTATCTACGATATAATAGATATCACTGACCATGTACTAGATATAAAAATAATTCCTTAACCCCGCTCACTTATACCTGTAAACTATCCTTCCTCTCGTCAGGTCGTAGGGGGAAAGCTCCACTGTAACCCTGTCTCCCGGGAGTATTCTAATAAAGTGCATCCTCATCTTACCAGAAACATGCGCAAGTATCACATGCCCGTTCTCCAGCTCAACGCGAAACATCGCGTTGGGCAAAACCTCTTTTACCGTTCCTTCAACCCTTATTACATTCTTTTTCTTCGCCATGGCTTTCCTTCAGTTTATATTTTTGTAAGGATTTCCGGACCATTGTCAAGTATCGCTATGGTATGCTCAAAGTGGGCAGAAAGAGACCCGTCCTTTGTAACAACAGTCCATCCATCCTTTTTCGTCTTAACATGAGGACGACCCATGTTGACCATAGGTTCAAGTGCCAGGGTCATCCCCCTTTTCAATAGAGGTCCCCTACCCGGAGGACCATAATTTGGAACAAAAGGCTCCTCGTGAAGTTTCAAACCCACACCATGACCTCCAAGGTCTCTCACCACGGAAAATCCAGCTTCTTCCGCAGTTTTCTGGATAGCGTGTGATATATCGGAAAGGCGGTTCCCCGGAACGGCCTTTTCAATTCCACGGTAAAGAGCCTTTTCCGTGGTTTCAACAAGCTTTTTCACCGAGGGCGAGACCTCACCTACTACGATCGTAATTGCTGCATCCCCTATGTAGCCGTTGTAAACGACTCCCACATCAACTTTAACGAGATCACCTTCCTTTATCCTTCTACTTCCCGGGATTCCATGTACCACTTCGTCGTTGAGAGAGATACAACTTGAGGCAGGAAATCCTCTGTAACCCAGGAAGGCAGGACGCCCTCCCTTGCTCTCTATAAACTCACGGATCTTCTCGTCAACTTCTCTGGTGGTAATACCAGGAACTACAATTTCCCGTGCAAATTGAAGAACCTCTGCAACGATCCGGGAGGCTTTCCTAATTCCTTCTATTTCCTCATCCGTCTTTATGATGATCATCCAAAAATCACTTCCTCGATGGCACTGGTGATCTTTTCCGGATCTCCCGTTCCGTCAACCTCCACGAGTAACCCTTTTTCTCTATAGTATCCAATCAGAGGTGCCGTCCGTTCTCTGTAAACATCCAGTCTTCTCCTGATGGTTTCAGGGTTGTCGTCCTTTCGTTGAACGAGCTTCGTCCCACAGACATCACAGATTTCGTCATTCCGTGGAGGATTGTAAATCATGTTATAAACAGCGCCACAGTTTGGGCATATCCTTCTGGCACTGAGTCTTTTTACGATCTCCTCGTCCGGAACATCAAGGAGTATAACGGCCTTCAGGGGAAGCCTTTTTCTGGCGAGGAGTTCATCCAGGCCCACTGCCTGTTTCACGGTCCGGGGGAAACCGTCGAGGATAAATCCTCTGTCAATCTTTTCAAGCTGCTCTTCAATGAGTCCAAGCATTATTTCGTCCGGAACAAGCTCACCTTTTTTCATGTAACCATCGGCGATCTTTCCGAGTTCTGTCCCGTTTTTTACGGCCTCACGGAGAATGTCACCCGTAGAAATTTTGACAAGTCCATGCTTTTTTGCAATTATTTCCGCTTGAGTGCCTTTACCGGCACCAGGAGGTCCGAGGAAGATAAAGTTCAGAACCGCCATCCTCTCAATCTCCCCTTCTTCAAAAGGCCTTCGTACTGCCTCATTATAAGCTGGGCCTCAATCTTCTGCATGATCTCAAGGGCAACACCAACTATTATCAGGAGTCTTGTTCCACCGAAGTAAAACGGTATGTTCGTCCACCTAATGAGGTACCAGGGAAGAATGGCGATTATTGCGAAGAAAACAGCTCCGGGCAGGAGAATCCTCGTCATTATTGTGTCGATATACTCTGCAGTTTTGGGTCCCGGTCTAACACCGGGAATAAATCCTGAGTATCTCTGGAGATTATCGGCAAGGTCCTTTGGATTCATAACAACAGCTGTATAGTAGTATGCAAAGAAGATTATAAGAGCGGCATAAATCAGGTCATAAATGAGATTTCCGGGTCTAAACCAGTTGGTAAAGTTCTGAGCCCAGGGGGCAGAAACGAATGTCGTAACAGTATTTGGAAACATCAATAAAGCCTGGGCAAAAATGATGGGGATCACGCCTGCGGTGTTGACTGTCAGGGGCAGATATGACGACTGGCCACCATAAACCCTTCTACCAACGACCCTCTTTGCATACTGTATGGGTATTCTTCTCTGGGCTTCGGTAACGGCCACAACAGCAGCAGTTACACCCAGCATCACAATGAATACGAAAAGAAGGGTTATCGGAGAAATACCACCACTCTTCAGGAGTCTGATGGTATTCATTATCTCGTTGGGGACGGAGTCCAGCGTGCCGGCGAATATTATGATGGAGATTCCGTTACCTATTCCGAAGTCCGTGATCTGTTCGCCGAGCCACATGAGGAAGATGGAGCCGGCGGCAAGGGAAATAACTGTCAGGAATATAAATCCCGGGCCAGGGTTGGGGACAACAGGTGCACCCGTGGGACTTGTGAGCCTCTGGAGAAAAATGGATACGCCAAAGGCCTGAATACCTGCAATGAGTATGGTAAGGTAGCGGGTGTACTGGTTGATCTTCCTCCTTCCGTGTTCGCCTTCTTTCTGGAGTCTTTCAAGATAGGGCCAGGCGGTCGTCAGGAGCTGTATGACGATCGAAGCGGAGATGTAGGGCATGATCCCGACCCCAAAAATGGCGGCTCTCGAGAGGGCGCCACCAACGAAGATGTCGTATAACCCAAAAACGGTGCCTCTCAGCTGGTTGAAGAATTCACCGAGTGCCCTTGCGTCAACACCGGGTAGGGGAATATGAGTTCCAATTCGATAGACGAAGATGATCAGGAGTGTGTAGATTATCTTCTTTCTCAGGTCACTGATTTTTACTATGTTTCCAACACTTTGAAGCATTCCTTATTCCTCTTTTGCTTCGGGTAAAATGACTTTACCACCTGCCTTTTCAATCTTCTCCTTTGCTTTTTCGCTAACGGCATCTACTTCCACTTCCAGTGCCTTGGTGATCTCACCCCGGGCAAGGATCTTAACCGGCTTTTTAGCTGAGCGAATGAGCCTCCTCTTTTCAAGCTCTTCTCTGGTAACCCTCTCACCCGCCTCAAATTTGGCCTCTAACTTATCAAGGTTGACCACCTGATAAACGACCTTAAAAGGATAGTTGGAAAAACCCCTCTTGGGCAGTCTTCTGTAGAGGGGCATCTGACCACCCTCAAACCATCTGGGCTTTGCACCTCCGGAGCGCGATTTCTGGCCCTTGTGACCGTATCCGGCAGTCTTTCCGAGTCCTGATCCCGGACCCCTGCCCTTCCTCTTTTTCTCTTTAACTGCACCATTTGCAGGTGCCAGGTTGGAAAGGTCAAACATCGTTTATTCCTCCTTTTCTATCTCTTCGACTTTCACAAGATGCTTTACAACCTCAATCATACCCCTGATCTGGGGAGTGTCCTTTTTAACAGTGGACCTGTTAAGTTTTCTCAAACCCAGAGCATCAAGAGTTCTCTTGGCCTTCTTGTTCTGGTCTATTCTGCTCCTCACCAGTGTGATCCTCAAGTACCTTTCTTTCACGGCCATACCTCCTTAAAATTCTTCTCAATGGTACACCCCTTACCCTGGCAACTCTTTCAGGATTCTTGAGTTTTAGAAGTCCATTCAGGGTAGCCTTGAGCATGTTTATGGAATTGTTTGAACCGAGGGATTTTGTCAGAGCGTTTTCGTAACCCGCTGCCTCGAGGATGGCACGGACAGGCTGGGATGCAATGATTCCCGTACCGGGAGCTGCCGGCTTAAGGAGTATCTTGCTTGCACCCTCACGACCTATAACCTCGTGTGGAAGTGTACCGTTCAGAATGGGTACTTTGACGAGATTCTTCCTTGCTTTCCTCGTTGCCTTCTGTATCGCCTCGGGTGTTTCCTGCGCTTTTCCGTGACCTATCCCCACTCTACCCTGTCCGTCTCCCACGACAACCCAGGCAGAAATTTTAAAGTTTCTACCACCTTTTGTTACTTTTGTAACCCTTTTTAAGACAACCACGCTTTCTGTAAGTTCTGTGACGCCTCTTTCTGCCATAGTTTCACTCCTTTAAAATTCGAGGCCGCCTTCCCTGGCTCCGTCGGCCAGAGCCTTGATCCTACCGTGATACTTGTATCCGGCTCGATCAAATGCGACTTTTTTGATTCCTCTGTCAAGTGCCCGCTTTGCTATGAGCTTACCCACTTCCCTCGCTTTTTCGATCTTTCCTTTCATCTCCTTTATGGCATCTCTTATCTCGGGAGAAAGGGAAGATGCACCTGTAATCACACGGGATGGTCCAATAGGGGGATCAACAACGATCTGTGCCCAGATATGTTTATTGGATTTGTAAACGACGAGTCTGGGTCTCTCTTCCGTCCCTTTGACCTTTTTTCTAACCCGCAAATGTCTCCTTTTTCTTCTCCAAACCTTAATCTCTGGTCTCATATTCTCACCTCACGCTTTAACGCCGGCTTTTCCTGCTTTCCTTCTAACATGTTCACCAACATATCTGATACCTTTACCCTTATAGGGCTCTGGCGGCCTTACCGCCCTCACATCGGCAGCAAATTGCCCCACCTTCTGCTTGTCAATCCCTTCTACGATAATTTTATTCTGTCCTTCAACCTTCACCGTAATACCTTCAGGTGGAGTTATAACGACATCGTGAGAAAAACCGACCTGCAAAACGAGATTCTTACCCTCCATCTTTGCCCTGTAACCTGTGCCTTGAACTTCAAGCTCTTTTTTGAATCCTTCTTTTACCCCGATGATCATGTTATTTATAATCTGTCTCGTGGTTCCGTGAAGTGCTCTGTGAAACTTTTTGTCAGACGGCCTTTTTACGAGAATCTCTTTATCTTTCATTTCGATTATCATGTCAGGGTGAGGTCTGAACTCCAGCTGGCCTTTCGGTCCTTTAACGGTGATCAAACCATCTTTATACTCGACTGTGACACCATCTGGAATCTGTATGGGCATCTTTCCTATTCTTGACATTCTTACACCTCCTTACCATACAAATAGCATGAGCTCGCCACCGACTTTTTTCATACGGGCTTCACGGTCAGTGAGGAGTCCCTGAGAGGTAGAGATAATGGCAATACCCATACCGTTTTTAACCCAGGGGATGCTATCGGAACTCACATATATCCTTCTCGAAGGTTTAGAAACTCTCTGCAGGTCTTCAATAACCGGTTCACCATATTCGTCGTACTTAAGAACCACCCTGATTTTACCGCCTTTCTCTTCAGATATGACCTGGTAGTCTTCAATAAATCCCTCACGCTTCAAAATTTTCAGGATCTCGAGCTTTAGCTTCGATTTCGGCTCGATAATTACATCCTCTTTCTTGATTCTTACGGCATTCCTGATTCTGGTGAGCATATCGGCAATTGGATCAGTATTCATTCTCCAACCTCCTCACCAGCTTGCCTTTTTAACACCGGGGATCTCTCCCCTCAGTGCAAGCTCTCTGAAACAGATACGACAGAGTCCGAATTTTCTTATGTAACCGTGGGGTCTGCCGCATCTTTTGCATCTGTTTCTGTGTCTCACTTTAAACTTGGGCTCTTTCATAAATGTCTTTACAACTTTCGCCTTCCTTGCCATTACGACCTCCTCTCAAATGGGAAACCAAACTCCTCAAGGAGTCTCATTGCCTCCTCATCGGTCTCCGCTGTTGTAACAATTGCAATATCCATTCCGAAAACTTTTTTCACCTTATCAATGTCGATCTCCGGGAAAACCGTGTGTTCGTTAAGTCCAAAGTTATAGTTTCCTCTTCCATCGAAGGAATCTCTTGGTAACCCTCTGAAGTCTCTCACGCGGGGCAGGGCAAAGTTGATGAGTCTATCAAGGAAGTCGTGAGCCATTCTGCCGCGCAGTGTAACCTTTAAACCTATGGGCATTCCTTTCCTGAGGTGGAAGGCGGCAACCGCTTTCCTTGCCCTCCTTATCACAGGTTTCTGGCCGGTGATCATGGCCAGATCCTCAGCAATAACATCCAGCACCTTAGGATCCTGAACAGCTTCGCCCACACCCACATTAATCACAATCTTTTCAATTTTCGGAACCTGGTGAATATTTTTGTATCCCAGTTCCTTCATCAACTTCGGCCTTATCTTCTCGTTGTATTCCTGCATGTACCTTGACATCACTCGATCACCTCACCGCATTTTTTGCAGTATCTCACCTTTCTACCGTCTTCGAGAAATTTAAAGCCCACACGGGTAGGATTCCCGCAGTTTGGACAGATGAGTCTGACATTGGAAACATGAATAGGTGCCTCCATCTCTATGATTCCATGGGGCTGTTCTGGTGAAGTTCTCCTCTGGTGCTTCTTCACTTTGTTAACATCTTCGACGATAATCCTGTTGGTTTCCGGGAAAACCTTGATAACTTTACCGATTTTGCCCCGGGTTCGGTTGTGGTCGCCTTTAACAACCAGGACTGTGTCACCTTTTTTTATCTTCGCAGCCATTTAGACCACCTCCGGAGCAAGTGAGACGATTTTCATAAACTTCCTGTCTCTGAGTTCCCTTGCAACGGGACCGAACACGCGGGTTCCTTTGGGATCGTTGTACTGGTCAATGAGAACGGCGGCGTTATCGTCGAATTTAATGTATGTTCCATCCGGTCTTCTCATCTCCTTCTTCGTTCTGACTATTACGGCTTTAAGAACATCACCCTTCTTTACAGGCGACCCTGGAACTGCCTCTTTGATAGTTACAACAACGACATCGCCAACATAGGCGTATTTCCTTCTGGAGCCTCCAAGGACCTTGATAACCATTGCCTCCTGGGCGCCTGTGTTATCTGCTATCTTTAACCTCGTAAAATCCTGGATCATTTTTCCTCCTCCTTGTTCAGCAGATCTTCCGGTCGCTCAGCCTTTCTTAATATTTCAACGAGTCTCCACCTCTTTGTCTTTGAAAGGGGTCTTGTTTCCATTATCCTCACAATATCACCCTCTCTGGATTCGTTGTGCTCATCGTGTACATAGTATTTCTTTCTGACCTTGATGTACTTTTTGTAAAGAGGGTGCTTAACTATCCTCTCAACGACCACAACGCGGGTCTTGTTCATCTTATCTGAAACGACCCTGCCAACCCTTTCCTTTCTGAAACCGCGCCTCTCTTTCATTTCGTCTCACTCCCCTGAAGCTCTCTTTCTCTTAAAATGGTGAGTATCCTCGCGATGTCCTTTTTGATCATTTTGAACATGTGGGACTTCACCTCGGCCTTCTGTGCGTGCTGGAACCTGAGCTGGAAAAGTTCTTCTTTGAGATCGCTCAGCTTCTGGCGGAGTTCTTCGTCTGTCAGCTCTCTGAGTTCTTTCGCCTTCATTACATTCCTCCTTCCTTAAGAGACACGAAACGGGTCTTAATGGGCAGTTTGAAGGATGCCTTTCTGAAGGCTTCTCTTGCTTGCTCTTCCGTCACGCCTGCAAGTTCAAAAAGTATCCTTCCGGGTTTAACTACGGCAACCCAGTGGTCAACATTACCCTTTCCTTTACCCATTCGAGTCTCGGCAGGTTTCTTGGTCACAGGCTTGTCCGGGAAAATTCTGATCCAGAGTTTACCGCCCTTTTTAAGGTATCTCGTAATGGCGAGACGGGCGGCTTCTATCTGGTTACCTGTGATCCAGTGCGCCTCCAGCGCCTTTAATCCGTATTCACCAAAAGCGATGTAATTACCAGACATCGCCTTTCCTTTCATCCTTCCCCTGTGCTGCTTTCTGTACTTTGTCCTCTTTGGCATCAACATAACTAATACACCTCCTCCTCTTCTCCACCTTTCCTGGGCAGGATTTCACCTTTGTATATCCATACTTTAACGCCTATCGTACCGTATTTTGTGAAAGCAGTTGCCTCGGCATAGTCAATGTCTGCACGAAGGGTCTGAAGGGGAACACGGCCCTTTCTGTACCACTCTTTCCTGGCGATTTCGGCACCTCCGAGTCTTCCTTTGGTCTGAACCTTTATACCCCTGGCTCCCATTCTCATCGCCATGTCCACCGCTCTTTTCATGGCTCTCCTGTGAGAGACACGCTGCTCTATCTTCTGGGCTATGGACTGGGCAACCAGTTCAGCCTCAATTTCTGGTATCCGCACCTCGTGGACATTAATGTTTATATCCCTCTTACCGGTAAGCTCCATGAGCTCCCTTCTTAATACCTCAACTTCAGAGCCCCTTCTCCCGATGACCACACCGGGTCTTGAGGTGTAGATGTTGATACTCAGCTTTTCTGCAGCCCTATCTATAACGATATTTGCAACCTGAGCATCCTTCAATCTCGTTTTCAGGTACTGTCTTATCTTAAGATCTTCCTGAAGGTTTGCCTCAAGATCTTTCCCTTCGGCAAACCAGTGAGCCTTCCAGTCTTTGGTAACTCCCAATCTAAATCCAATCGGATGAACTTTCTGACCCATAGTTCCTCCTATTCAGAAACCTGAATGGTTATGTGGGATGTCCTGTGCCTGATTAACACAGCCCTGCCACGCCAGGCAGGTCTAATTCTTCTCATCGTCGGTCCTTTATCAACCTTTGCCACCACGATTCTGAGGCTATTCTTATCCACAGGGTGTTTCTCGGTATAGGATGCAACAGCCGCCTTGAGGGCCTTTTCAATAAACCTCGCCGCTTTCTTTCTGGAAAATGCAAGAACAGCTTCAGCCTGGGGTACTGATTTTCCTCTAACGAGATCCATGACCGGTTTTACCTTCTTGGGTGAAATCCTCTGATATTTCAGAATAGCTCTACCCACCATGGTTTCACCTCACCTTCCCTTTCTGAGCTTTTTTCATGTCCTTGTGTCCTCTGTAGGTTCTCGTAGGGGCAAACTCACCAAGCTTGTGTCCCACCATGTCCTGATGGATGTAAACCGGTATAAACTTTCTTCCGTTGTGAACTGCAATTGTGTGTCCTACGAATTCGGGCAGTATGGTAGAGCGTCTCGACCAGGTTTTTATTACCTTTTTCTCGCCCTTCTCGTTAAGTTCCTGAATCTTCTTGAGAAGTTTGGGATCCACATAGGGTCCTTTTTTAACGGATCTACCCATAATTATTTCCTCCGCTTCCTGGCAGTGCGTCTTTTAACGATGAATCTGTCAGAAGGTTTCCTCTTTTTCCTGGTTTTCTTACCGTCAACGAGGCCCCACGGACTGCTGGGTGGACGACCACTCTTTGATCTTCCCTCACCACCGCCGAGTGGGTGATCTACCGGGTTCATAACAATTCCTCTCACATGTGGGCGTCTTCCCATCCATCTCTTTCTACCGGCCTTACCTATGTCCACATTCTCGTGATCAACATTAGAAACTCTACCTATCGTGGCAAGGCACTTCTGATTAATAAGTCTCACTTCACCTGAGGGCAGCTGGACATGGGCATACTTGCCTTCCTTTGATAGAATGACTGCTGCTGTTCCAGCTGACCTCACGAGCTGACCTCCTTTCCCTGGAACGAGCTCAATATTGTGTATCTCCCAGCCCTCGGGAATCTCCGAAAGTGGAAGGGCATTGCCAACCTTGAGCTCCGATCCGGGACCGGAAACCACTGTATCTCCGACTTTTAATCCGTCAGGCGCTATAATGTACCTCTTTTCACCATCAACATACTGCAGGAGAGCAATCCATGCTGTCCTGAATGGATCGTATTCTATGGACTTAACCTTTGCAGGGATTCCAAACTTTTCTCTTCTGAAATCAATAATTCTGTACTTCCTCTTATTTCCGCCACCTCTAAATCTTACGGTGATACGCCCCAGGTTGTTTCTTCCACCTGTTTTCGGAATGGCGATTGTGAGTGACTTCTCCGGCTCCTTTTTTGTCAACTCGCTGTAATCCACTGTTGTCATGAATCGCCTTGACGGGGTATATGGTTTGTATTTTTTAATTCCCATTTTTAAATCACACTCCTTCCAATCCTTCTATTCTTTCACCTTTCTTTAGTTTGACATAGGCCTTCTTGTACGAGCGCGTATAACCCGGTGCCCTTCTCAATCTCCTCGGTTTGGGTTTCACATTCACGATCTTCACATCCTCCACCTTAACCCTGAAGAGTTCTTCGACAGCCTTCTTTATCTGAGGTTTGTTGGCATCCTTTGCGACCTCAAAGGCGTAGTAATTTCCGAGTTTTTCCCTCAGAAAGGTCATTTTTTCCGTTAGAATAGGGCGTATAATAATATCTCTCGGGTCCTTCATGTCAACCTCTCCTCAAGCTTCTTAAGGCCATCCTGTTCCATTACCACATAGTCATGGTTCAACACATCCAAGGCGTTTATGTCTTTTGCAAGTTTCACATCAACTTTTGGAATGTTTCTGCCGGAGAGATAGACATTTTTCTTATAATCACCGAGTACAAAGATCACCTTTTTACCTTCCAGACCGAGTTTATTAACAAGAGCCACCATGTTCTTCGTTTTCGGGGTCTCGAAGTCTATACTTTCAACGAGGTAGATTCTATTAGCCATTGCTCTGTCGTGGAGTACCATTTTGAGGGCGAGTCTTTTGACCTTTTTTGGAACGCTGTAGCTGTAGTCACGGGGTTTCGGGCCGAAGGCCTTGTATCCACCAACGAATATGTTTGCAGATCTGGATCCATGGCGTGCCCTGCCAAGGCCTTTCTGAGGGAAGAGTTTGGCTGTGGAATAAGCGAGCTCACCTCTGGACTTCGTCTTGTGGGTTCCTCTTCTCCTGTTTGCCTGGTACATGCGGGCCACTTCCCAGAGTACAGCTTTTTTAGGTTTTTTCTCACCCACTACCTCTCTGGGGAGTTCGATCATGTCTACCTTCTCGCCGCTGGAATTAAAAAGTGGCGCCTTCATTCTTTACTCTCCTCTTTTTTGGAACCAAGGGCGTAAACGACAGGCCTGTTGGGTTTGGGCCTCTTCGCTTTCCTGATTACCACAATACTACCGTTAGCACCTGGAACAGCGCCTTTAACGAGGATTATGTTTCTATCAGGATAAATCTTAACTATCTGGAGATTCTGGACTGTCACGCGTCTGTTACCCATGTGACCGGCCATCTTTTTACCTTTCCACACTCTTCCCGGGTCAGTGGTCTGTCCTATGGAACCTGGAGCTCTGTGGAACTTGGATCCATGTGTCTTGGGGCCTCCGTGGAAGCCCCATCTTTTCATAACACCCTGGAATCCCTTACCTTTTGATGTCCCTGTTACATCCACAAACTCGTTTTCTTCAAAGACATCGGTGACTTTTATCTCCTGCCCTGGTTTGAACTTGGATGGATTTTCCACCTTGAATTCAGTGATTTTTTTAGCGGGGTAAGTCTCTCTATCTTTACCCAGGGCTTTAACAAGTTCACCAAGAAGAGGCTTTGAAAGCCTCTTCTTGGGAACCTCTCCAAAAGCCACTTTGACTGCGTTGTAACCGTCCTTCTCAACGGTCTTCCCCTGAAGGACATAACAGGGGCCGGCTTCAATAACGGTAACAGCCGTTATTGAGCCGTCTTCGGTAGGGATCTGGGTCATTCCCAGCTTTCTACCAATTATTCCGTTCATTTTTATACCACCTTTATCTCAACATCTACTCCAGCTGGCAGGTCCAGTCTGGATAGTTTGTCAATAGTTTCCTGTGTCGGCTTCCTGATCTCTATAAGTCTCTTGTGTATTTTTAGCTCAAACTGCTCCTGAGAACGCTTGTGGACATGAGGTGACCTGATAACTGAAAATAGCGTCCTCTTCGTGGGAAGAGGGATGGGACCAGACACCTCAGCCCCCGTTCTCTTGGCAGTCAGCGTTATCCTCTTTGCCGACCTGTCTATCAGGGCCGGATCAAATGACTTTAGTTTGATCCTGATCTTTCCTTCGATCATTTTACTCGATTATCTCGGTTACTACACCAGCACCCACCGTTCTTCCACCTTCTCTAACGGCGAATCTCAGTCCTTCCTCGAGAGCAACCGGCTCGATGAGCTCAACTTCAAGGTTCACATGATCACCAGGCATCACCATTTCACGACCCTCCGGAAGTTTTATGGTTCCTGTCACATCCGTCGTTCTGAAGTAAAACTGAGGTCTGTAACCTGTAAAGAATGGAGTGTGCCTACCACCCTCCTCTTTCTTCAAGACATAGACCTGAGCCTTGAACTTCTTGTGAGGTGTGATTGAACCGGGCTTCGCTACAACCATCCCTCTTTCCACATCGTCTTTCTTTATTCCTCTGAGGAGGAGACCCACATTGTCACCTGCCCTTGCTTCATCAAGGATCTTTCTGAACATCTCAATGGATGTAACCACGGTCTTGAGAGGTTTGTCTCTGAATCCGACGATTTCCACTTCCTCTCCAGGCTTGAGAATTCCACGCTCCACCCTGCCTGTGACCACTGTACCACGACCTGTAATTGAGAAGATATCCTCGATTGCCATGAGGAATGGCTTGTCGATCTCCCTCTTGGGCTCAGGAATGTATTCGTCCATGGCGTCGAGGAGCTCTTTGATAGCCTTGTTCCACTCACAATCCTCGCTTTCGCATTCAAGGGCTTTAAGGGCAGAACCTCTGATGATGGGCACTTCGTCACCGGGAAACTCATACTGATTCAGAAGATCTCTGATCTCGAGCTCAACGAGATCGAGAATCTCGGGATCGTCAACCATGTCAACCTTATTCATGAAAACCACGATGTAAGGCACATTAACCTGTCTCGCGAGGAGGATGTGCTCCCTCGTCTGGGGCATGGGTCCGTCAGTTGCAGCAACAACGAGGATGGCACCGTCCATCTGTGCTGCACCTGTAATCATATTCTTAATATAGTCAGCGTGACCGGGGCAGTCTATGTGTGCGTAGTGTCTTTTCTCTGTCTCGTACTCTATGTGAGCGAGGTTGATGGTGATTCCACGGGCCTTCTCTTCAGGTGCCTTGTCGATGGCGTCAAAGGGAATGTACTCCGCAAGTCCCTTGAAGGACAGGTACTTGGTTATAGCACTCGTCAGAGTGGACTTACCATGGTCAACATGACCGATTGTACCAACATTTATGTGTGGCTTCTTCCTTTCAAATTTTGGCTTAGACATATCTTACACCTCCGTTCCTTATTGTAATACTAAAATTTTTTCCAGCTCCTCCTCTGGCACAGGCGCAAAGTGGGAAAGCTTCATCCAGAAGTTCCCACGCCCCTGTGTCAGAGACCTGAGAGTGGTTGAATAGCCAAAAATCTTCCTCAGGGCGACTTTTGCAACTACCTTCTGCAAAACATCGCCCAGAGCCTCTATCTTAACAAGCTCTCCACCCCTGGCACCAAGATCTGCGACAACATTCCCCACGAAGTCCTGGGGAAGGATTATCTCCAGATCAACAACAGGCTCAAGTAAAATAGGCTTACCCTCTCTCAATCCGTCCTGCATAGCCCGCAGGACCGCAAGCCTGGTTCCCAGGGGAGTATATTCCTCACCTATTAATACCTTTAATATTTTAATGCAAACATCCACAACTTTGTAGCCCATTAAAGGACCGTAGTAAAGTGCCTCTTCTATGGCCGACCTTAAAACCTCCTGAATCTCACCAGGGATACCCTCAGCAAGAATCTCAACCTTATTACCTTCACCCATCTTTCTGGGCGATATCTCGATTTCAACACTCCCCCTGTGTCTCACGCCGCCGATTTCCTTATCAATGCTTCTTTCAATCCGCACAGGCTGTGTTATGGTCTCTCTGTAGGCAACCTGAGGTTTTCCAGTTCTCACCTCAAGTCCAAACTCCCTCTTTAGGCGGTCAACGATAATGTCGAGGTGAAGTTCTCCCATTCCTGAAATTAAAAGCTGACCCGTTTCCCTGTCCCTCTCAATCCTGAAAGTGGGATCTTCAATGGACATCTCCTGTAAAGTTAACTCGAGTTTCTCTTCGTCTCGTGCAGATCTCGGTTCAATTGAAAGGGAGATAACAGGCTCAGGAAAACTCATGCCCTCAAGAAGAATGGGGTGATCCGGATCGGAAAGAGTATCTCCTGTCTTGGCAGTTTTCAGCCCCACGAGCGCCACTATCTCTCCTGCCCTCGCATAGTTTACTGGCTCCTTCTTGTTGGCATGCATCAGGTAAATTCTCGTGACTCTCCCGATCTCCCCGCTGTTATTGACCAGAACCTTTTTGTTAACCCTCAGGGTTCCAGAGTAAACCCTGGTCAAAAACAACTTATTGGCATGCTTATCAAGCTGAATTTTGAAAACAACAGCTGTAAAGGGTTCATCAGGGTCAGGGTGTCTTTCCAGCTTCTCACCTGTTACGGGATTTGTTCCCGTAACAGGAGGCATATCCAGTGGAGATGGCAGGTAGTAAACGATAGCGTCAATCAGGGGCTGTATTCCCTTATTTTTCAGTGATGAGCCCATCAAAACCGGGACAAACTTCTGCTCAAGGGTTCCGACTCTTATTGCCCTCCGGAGTCTATCCGGGTTCACCCTTCTCTTTTCTTCAAATTCATCGAGAATTCCCTCATCTATGTCAGATAGCTGGTAAACCAGCTCTTCATAGGCTTCAGCCAGATCTCCAGAGAGCTCCACTTCCTCGATCCCGTACTTTTCACCTGTGGGATCAACCTCGTCGCTCCATGTGTATTTTTTGAGTTCTACGAGGTCTATGACACCGGTAAAAGAACTTTCTATACCCACAGGGAGCTCGAGGAGGAGTGTGTTAACCTTGAATCTATCCTGGATCATTTTGACGACTCTATCAGGATCTGCGCCCAGCCTGTCGAGCTTGTTGATGTATGCGATTCTCCTGACCCTGTACCTATCAGCCTGATGCCATACGGTTTCTGATTGTGGTTCCACTCCTGCAACGCCGTCAAAAATAACGATAAGTCCGTCAAGCACTCTCAGGGATCTTTCCACTTCAGCGGTAAAATCAACATGTCCCGGGGTATCGATTATGTTGATTCTGTAACCTTTCCAGTAAACTGTGGTAGCGGCACTGACAATAGTGATCCCCCTCTCCTTTTCCTGAACCATCCAGTCAGTGGTGGCACTCCCTTCGTCAACCTCACCTATGCGGTGAACCTTCTTCGTGTAATAAAGAATACGCTCCGTGGTTGTGGTTTTGCCCGCATCGATGTGAGCGGCAAAACCGATATTTCTGATCTTACTGAGTTCATATTCATTATGCGGTTTAGTGCCACCACTCATAAATGATCACCACTTGAAGTGGGCGAATACTTTGTTGGCTTCTGCCATCTTGTGTGTATTTTCTCTGATCTTCATTGCTGCGCCTGTACCCTTTGACGCTTCAATAAGCTCGTTGGCAAGCCTTTCGTACATCCTCCTCTCGCCCCTGTTCCTTGCAGCTTTTATAATCCACTTAATTGCGAGAGAAAGTTGCCTTTTGGGCCTTACCTCAACGGGAACCTGGTAGGTGGCACCTCCAACCCTTCGAGGCCTCACCTCTAACTTTGGCTTCACATTTTCGATGGCCTTCTCAAACACCTCGTAACCGTTCTGGCCGGTCTTTTCCTCTATGTACTCAAGGGCTCTGTAAAAAATCCTCTGGGCGAGGGCCCTTTTACCATCCCACATGAGGTTGTTGATAAACTTTGCAGCGATAACTGACCCGTATTTCGGGTCAGGCGCAATATGTCTTTCAGGTGCTCTTCTTCTTCTCATAGTATCATCTCCCGGGGATTATGAACGAGGTCTTTTGGTTCCGTAGAGTGATCTTGAATTTCTTCTTCCTTCGACGCCTGCGGCATCGTACTTTCCTCTTACGATGTGATACTTCACTCCAGGAAGATCTTTAACACGGCCGCCTCTTACCAGAACGACGGAGTGCTCCTGCAGATTGTGTCCTTCGCCAGGTATGTAGGCCACGACCTCTTTCCCGTTGGTCAGTCTCACTTTCGCCACCTTTCTGAGAGCGGAATTCGGCTTTTTCGGGGTTGTGGTATAGACCCTGATACACACCCCGCGTTTTTGAGGGTTTCCCTCAAGAGCCGGTGATTTAGACTTCTTTTTCTTGGGCTTTCTCGGATGCCTTATCAACTGATTGATTGTTGGCATATAATTCCTCCTTTACCTTCAAGTAAGGTTAATTAATTAACCGATTTTTCAGTTACTGTCAAGTAAAAGCCCGCTTGAGAGGGGGATACTGGCGGGCAAAAAAGGGCGGGCATTTTGCTCCGCAAAATGCCCGCCCCCATTATTATCCTATCCTGCTGCCTGAAGTTCCTCTCCCCTCTCTTCTTCCTCCGGTACCTCTCCAACAACTATGTCTCTGTACTCCCTCAATCCTGTCCCTGCAGGTATCAGGTTACCTATAATCACATTCTCCTTCAACCCTCTCAGTTCGTCCACCTTTCCGGCAATGGCAGCATTGGCGAGCACCTTCGTCGTCTCCTGGAAAGACGCAGCCGCTATAAAGCTATCCGTGGCAAGTGACGCACGGGTTATACCAAGTAATATAGGCTCATACTGTGCGGGCCTTCCACCTCTCTTCCTGACCTCCTCGTTCTCCTCTATCACCTTGATGAAGTCAACGATGTCACCCTGTATAAATTTGGTGTCACCCGGATTCTCAATCTTCACCTTTCTCATCATCTGACGCACGATAATCTCTATGTGCTTATCGTCTATCTTCACGCCTGAAAGTCTGTAAACCTCCTGAATCTGATCGAGGAGGAACTCCTGAACATAGTCCTTACCCTTGATCCTCAGAATGTCGTGGGGATCAACGGGTCCGGTGGTCAAGGGCTCACCTGCCTGTATCCTCTCACCGTTACCCACGAGTAGATACTTTCCGAAGGGGATAAGATATTCCCTGGGCTCTCCGGCATCAGGGATAACCCTTATTCTGAAGTATCCCTTCTCAGGTGGATTGATCTCAACAGTTCCATCAATCTCTGCAACGATGGCTTTGTCCTTCGGAGATCTGGCCTCAAATAACTCTTCGACCCTCGGAAGGCCACCTGTAATATCCTTCGTCTTTCCCGCCTCCCTTGGCACCCTTGCCACGACCTCACCGGGATACACGGTCTCTCCCTCTTTCACAGCAAGTCTTGCCTCGTGAACAAGAGGAATCTCTTCAAGAACCTCATCTGTCTGAGGATCAACCACGAGAACAGTGGGGAAGTAGCGTTTATGCTTATCGATTTCTATGACCCTCTCGATCTTACCTTCCTCAAAGGTCTCCCTTAAAGTTATTCCTTCAACGAGGTCTCTGAACTTAATTTTACCGGATCTCGTTGCCAGGATCGGGAGAGAGTACGGCTCCCACTCCACGAGGGCCTGTCCCTTCTTTACCTTCTGACCGTCCTCAACGAGAATGTTGGCACCATAAGGGACGCCAAACTCCCTTACAACTTCGTCGTGTTTAACAAGTATTTTTCCTTTCTTTGAAAGGGAAACAACAGAGCCGTTATTGCGCTTAACGGTTTTCAGGTTAACAAACTCGACCACGCCGTCGAAGGGGGCG
>Ga0256833_1000708_pt1 | contig 25525 bp, 29 predicted proteins | sample 356284metaG_FD_190535 | JGI IMG/M metagenome (GOLD analysis project Ga0256833, IMG submission 190535) | Hydrothermal vent microbial communities from Mid Atlantic Ridge, Atlantic Ocean - 356-284 | ecosystem: Environmental > Aquatic > Marine > Hydrothermal vents | place: Atlantic Ocean: Mid... | reverse complement strand
ACTATAAAGGCTAGTATAAATAGAGCAACTATGAGGTACCAGCTGAACTTAAAGACTTTCTGTGAAAGGGAGCTCTCCCTCTTCCTGTTTTTGTAGTAGTCCCTGTCGTAAATTCCCATTTCTTAAACTCCTTAAAGTTTCCTGTAAACGGTTCCCTGTGGCAGGTCCTCAAGGGCTATTCCAAGCTCTTTTAGTCTGTCCCTTATAAGGTCTGCAAGCTGGAACTCCTTTTTCTTTCGGAGCTCTCCTCTAACTTCAATTAGGAGCTCTATAAGCTCCTTTTCTATCCCTTTAGAGCTCTCACTTTCCAGTTTAAAGCCGAGGGTTTTTAAGGAGCTCTCAAGGAACTCTACTGCGTCAAGGAGAAAGCTTTTCTCTTCTTTACCGATTTCTCCTCTCTTTACTGCGCTATCTTTAATAAGATTGGCCTCCTTTACTAGCTCAAATAAAACGCCCAAGGCCTTTGCAGTGTTAAAGTCGTCGTCCATTGCCTCTTCAAAGAGGTTTTTGTAAAAAGAAACGCTAACTTTAACTTCCCCTTCCCCTCTAACTGGGAGCTCTAACATTACCTCCTTCGTCCTTAAAAAGTTTAAGAGCCTTTCAAGTCCCCTTTTTGCTTCCTCTAACCTCTCAAAGGAAAAGTCTATGGGACTTCGGTAGTGGGTAGAGATTAAAAAGAGGCGCAAAACGTCCGGAGAGAACCTCTCTAAAATCTCCTTAACTGTAAAGAAGTTGCCTAAAGACTTGCTCATCTTCTCTTTGTTTACCATAACAAAGCCGTTGTGAATCCAGTACCTTGCAAAGGTTTTCCCCGTATAAGCTTCAGATTGGGCAATTTCGTTCTCGTGGTGGGGGAAGATTAGGTCAAGGCCTCCTCCGTGAATGTCCATAGTTTCCCCCAAGTACTTCATAGACATTACGGAGCACTCTATGTGCCATCCCGGCCTTCCAAAGCTCCAGGGGGATTCCCAGCCGGGCTCCCCTTCCTTACTCTTCTTCCAGAGGGCAAAGTCAAGGGGATTCCTCTTCTTTTCTCCCGGCTCTATCCTTGCTCCTGCGCGGAGCTCCTCAATTTTCCTCTTTGAGAGTTTCCCGTATTCTGGGAACTTCTCAACACAGAAGTAAACGTCCCCTCCTGACTCGTAGGCGTAGCCTTTCTCTATAAGGCCGTCTATCATCTCAATTATTTCTCTTATGTGCTGGCTTACCTTAGGTTTGTAGGTAGGTTCCTTAACGTTAAGGGCTCTCATGTCCTCTTCGTAAGACTTTATGTATTTTTCAGAGACCTCCTGCCAAGATAGTTTTTCCTCTCTTGCCCTCTTAATTATCTTATCGTCAATGTCTGTGTAGTTCCTTACGAAAACCACCTTATATCCCCTGTATTCAAACCACCTCCTTATAACGTCAAATGCGACGGCGCTCCTTGCGTGTCCTATATGGGCGTGGTCGTAAACTGTAGGGCCACATACGTACATCTTTACCGTTCTATCTTCAAGTGGTTTAAATTCTAACTTCTTTTCAGTTAGAGTATCGGTTATCTTTATCAAGGCTCACCTCTTAAAAAGTTTTGCCACTTAAATATACTTCAAAAGCAGGAGGGTAAGTTGAAAAGGTACACCTTTGAGGACTTGGTTAAGGTTATGGAGAAGCTCCGCTCTAAGGAAGGGTGTCCTTGGGACAGGGAGCAGACCCACAAGAGCCTCCTTCCCTACCTTATTGAGGAGTGTTATGAGGTGGTTGACGCTATAGAGAAGGGAGACGACGAAGAGTTAAAAGAAGAACTTGGAGACCTTTTACTTCAAGTAGTTTTCCACTCACAGATAGCAAAAGAAAGGGGAGCTTTCACGATTGAGGAGGTAATAGACTCGTTAGTTAAGAAATTGATATTCAGGCATCCCCACGTTTTTAAAGGCAAAGAGGGAGTGGAGACTCCCGAGGACGTTTCAAGGGAGTGGGAAAAACTCAAGGAGAAGGAGGGGAAAAAGAGGGAAAGTCTTTTAGACGGGATACCTTTCTCTATGCCCTCTTTAGACAGGGCTTATAAGCTTCAAAAGAGAGCAGAAAAGGTTGGTTTTGACTGGAAGGACTTTAAAGGGATAAAGGAGAAGATAACGGAGGAGCTTAAGGAGATTGAAAGCGAGGTTGAAAAAGGAAACAGGGAGAAGTTGGAAGAAGAAGTAGGGGACCTTCTCTTTATGGCGGTTAACTTGGCAAGGTTCTTAAAGGTTCACCCTGAGGTGGCCTTAAGGAAGGCCAACGAGAAGTTTGAAAGGAGGTTTAAGTATATGGAGAAAAGAGCAAGGGAGGAGGGAAAAGAGCTAAAGGAAATGGACATTAATGAGATGGAGGAGCTCTGGCAGGAAGCAAAAGAGAGGGAAAAGTATAATAATTCTGGCCTATAAATACTTTGTAAGGAGGGAAAATGCCCCTTTTTAAGAAAATACTATACCCCACTGACTTTTCAGACCTTGCAGAAGTAGCTAAAGACTACGTTAAAAAGCTAAAAGAGGCAAACGCAAAAGAGGTCGTTATCCTTCACGTAATTCACCCTTTAGAGTTCTCTCTTCCTCAGTTTGACGACCCTTTCGCTTTAGACGTGGCAACCCTTTACGCTCACGTTCCGGAAATAGAAAAAGCGATACTTAAGAGCCACGAGGAGAGGTTAAAGGAGATAGAGGAGGAGCTTAAAAAGGAAGGCTTTAAGGTAAAGAGCGTTCTGACTGTAGGTGAGCCTAAAGAGGAGATATTAAGCGTTGCAAAACAAGAGAAAGTTAACCTTATAGTTATAGGCTACCACGGCAAAGGTCTCCTTGAGAGGATTTTAGAGATAGGGAGCACTGCAAAGGCAGTTATAAAGAAGGCAGAGTGTCCGGTTCTCGTTGTAAAAAGGAGGGAAGATGAAGATTAAGGACATTAGACCTTTAAAGTGGACCGGGAGCTCCCTTTTACTCTTAGACCAGAGGAAGCTTCCCTTAAAGGAAGAGTGGGTAGAGTGTAAAGATTACGAGTGCGTTGCAAAGGCTATTGAGGATATGGTTGTAAGGGGAGCTCCTGCAATAGGTGTTGTTGCAGCCTACGGAGTCGTTTTAGGTGCAAAAGAGGTTGCAAGGAGTGTAAACAGCTACGTTGAGTTTAAGGCAAAGGTTGAGCTCATAATAAACAGGCTTGCTGCTACGAGGCCCACTGCAGTTAACCTCTTTTGGGCTTTGAAGAGAATGAGGAGGATAGTTGAGGCGGGCTCTAAAATTGAGGACATAGTTGCTGCCCTTGAGACTGAAGCGGTTAACATAGAAAGGCAAGACGTTGAAACCAACAGGAAAATAGGCTACTTTGGAGCAGAGCTCCTTTCAAGTAGAGAAGTAATCCTTACCCACTGTAATACGGGAGCTCTCGCAACTGCCGGTTATGGAACTGCTTTAGGCGTAGTTAGAGCTGCCGTTGAGATGGGAAGGGAGATAACGGTCTTCGTTGACGAAACTAGGCCCTACCTTCAAGGAGCAAGGCTTACAGCCTGGGAGCTCCAGCAGGAGGGAATTCCCTACTACCTTATAACAGACAACATGGCAGGCTACTTTATGTCCCTTGGGGAGATTACCTGCGTGATAGTTGGAGCAGATAGGATAGCCAGAAACGGGGACGTTGCAAATAAGATAGGCACTTACTCCCTCTCAGTCCTTGCAAAAGAGCACGGAATACCCTTTTACGTTGCAGCTCCCACCTCAACCTTTGACCTTTCAATAGACTCTGGAGGAGAAATCCCCATAGAGGAAAGGAGCTCTGAAGAGGTAATCTACTGCCACTGTAGAGACTGTAGGATTGCCCCCTACGGAGCGAAAGTAAAAAACCCTGCCTTTGACATAACTCCCCACGAAAACATTACCGGGATAATAACTGAAAAGGGAGTCATTAACTCCCCTTCAGAGGAAAAGATAGTTGAGTTCTTCAAGGAGTGGTAAGGGTTTCGTTCTCTTTATAGTTCTCCTTATAGTCTGGGCCCTTTCGGCCTTCCTCTTTTCCCTTTACTACCTTTCACAGTCAAAGTATAAAGAGGCAGAAGGCATAAGAGACTATGTAGTTGCTTATCACGGAGCCGTCTCTGCCGTTAAGATTGCCCTAAAACTCCTTAAAGAGGACAAAAACTCCTACGACGGAGAAGGGGACGACTGGTATAGTCCTTTTACCTACAACTACAACGGGATAGTTATCTCTGTAAAGATAAGGGACGAGTGTGGAAAGTTAAACGTGAATAAGATAACTGACCCAAGGCTTTACGGAGTTCTAGAGAGGCTTTTAGACGAGATATCCGTAGATGAAGAGGTTGCAGAGGTTATAAGGAAGAGGGTTGAGAAAAAGCCCTTAAGGAGCGTAGGGGAGCTCTACACTTTAAAGGGAGTTAACTTTAAAACTGCCAAGAAACTTTCCCGCTACTTAACGGTTTACGGGGGCTCAAAACTGAACGTTAACTCTGCTGGGAAGGAGCTTTTAGAAGCCCTCTCGTTAGACCTTTCAGAAGAAGGAGTAGAGAGCATTTTAAAGGCAAGGCCAATAAAGGAGCTCTCACAGCTTTTAGACCTACCCGGGATAACCAAGGAGACCTACTTTGAAGTAAGGCCCCTTCTAACTAACAGGTGCAACTACTTTAAAATTGAGGCTACGGCTTCCTACAACGGCCAAGTTAGCCAAGTAGAAGCCTATACCAGCAGGTATAAAGTTTTAGAGTGGAAGGTAGTTAAATGACGGGAGTTGACTGGGGAAGTAAGGAGGTAAAGTGGTTTAACGGGAAGGAGTTTGGTCTTGGCACTCCAAACTCTAAGTCGGCGGTTTTAGGCCTTTCCTCTTACGGACTTTTAACCAAAGAGGCAAGCTTCCCCTTGTGTAAGGGAAGGGAACTTGAAAAGCTTGTTTTAAACGAGGTAATTGCAGACCTTGGCGTAGAGAAAGAGGAGGTAGCGGTAGCCTTTTGTCCGATAAAGAGGGAGAAGGTAGGTTGCACTTTTCACCTCTTTATTGAAAAAAGAGAATCTTTAAGGGCAATTCCAGAAAAGTTAAGGGAGAGCTCCCTAATCACCTCCGACCTAATAGGAGGGGCAACTGCCTTTAATCTCCTCTACGGCGAGGAAGAAGGGGTTATCCTTGATGCTGGAAGTTCAAAGGTAGCAGTTTATAGGGTTTTAGGGGGAGTTCCTTTAGAAGTTGAAGTTATTAGAAAGGGATTTAAGGAAGTAGAAAGGGAAGAGCTTTTAACTTTCCTAAATGGAAAGAAGTTCCTCTTAATCGGAGGGGGAGCTTTAAACGGAGAGTTTAAGGAGAAGTTAAGGGGACTGGACTTTGAGCTTCCTGACTTTCCTCCCTTTGGTAAAGAGGCTCCCCTGTACTTTAACGCTTTTGGTCTTTATAACTTTAAGTCCTCAAGGTGTAGGGCCCTCTTTCACAGGCCAAGCTTTTTCTCTTTAGAGTTTCTTGAAAGGCACGGAGGTAAGTTAAAGTTCTTAGCCTTTTCTTCAGTTTTCTCTCTCTTCTTAATTACAGCTGGCCAGTTTATAAGGCTTGAAGCTGCAAAGAGGGACTATTTCTCATTAAAGAGCGAAATTAAGAGGGAGCTCTCAAGGATAACAGGTGAGGAAATCCTAATACCTCAAGTCCAGATTCCGGAAAAGGTTGAAGACTTAAAGGAGCTTGAAAAGCTGTTAAAGGTAAATGACAAAAGCGTTTTAGTTTACCTAAGGGCCATATCTGAGAGCGTAAAGGGCAAAGTGAATGTTTTGGAGGTTAAGGGGAGCTCCCTTTTAGACCAGTTTACCGTGGTAGGAAGGGCAGATGACGAAAAGAGTTTTAGGGAGTTTTTAGATTCCCTAAAGGGGAAGTTTAAAGAAGTTTCAGTCTCTTTAAGGGACAAGGGTAAGTTTAAAGTAAACTTAAGGGGTATAAAAGTTGGAGCTAAATAGGTTAAAAGAGGAAGTAAACGGCTACCTCTCTTCTTTAAGTCAAAGGGAAAGGTTAATACTCCTTTTGGGACTTCCCCTCCTTTTCTTTATCCTCTACTTTATAGTATTTGTCTTTCCCCTATTAAGTAAGACCCAAGATTACATAAAAAGGAGAGAGCTCCTTATAAAGAGCCTTAACAGTTTAGAGCCCCAGATAAAAGAGCTCCTTAAACTAAAAGGGAAAATCTCTCCGATAATGGAAAAACTAAGGAGAGGAGAGAACCTTGACGTTGCCTCTTACGTAAAGACCGTTGGAAGGATGATAGGGCTTAGTATTGACAGCGTTAAAGTTGCTCCAACCTCTACCCAAGAGAACATAGAAGTTGACAGAGTCTCTGTAGGCTTTAGTGAGGTTCCCTTAAACAAGGTGTCAAGGCTAATATTTAAACTTGAAAACGGCAGTTATTACTTTAAGTCAGATTCAATTTCCGTTTCAGATTACGACCAAGACGGTTTGGTCTCGGGGAAGATAACCTTTTACTTCTTTAGGAGAAGGGAATGAAAAAAATTTTATACGGACTGCTCTTTGTTCTCTTAACCCTTTTTTTCACTTACATTACATTTCCCTTTGAAAGGTTAATATCAAGGGAGCTCTGTAGTAAGCTCTCTTATCAAGCCCTCTCCTTTGATAGGTTTCCTCCAAAGTTGACCCTATACGGTTTAGAAATACCAAAAGGCAGTTTAAAAGTTGACTACCTTGAACTAAAGCCAATTTTCCTTTCCCTTTTAAAGGGAAAAAGGGAGTTTAAATTTAAGGGAGCCCTCTGCAGGGGCACTTTTAACGGAGAGGCAAGCTACCCTGTAAGTAAAGTTTCCTTTAACCTTTTAGATATAAGGTTAAGTAGGTGCTTAAACTCTGTTCAAGGGAGCCTATCGGGTAAGGGAGAGCTCCTTTTTAAAGGGAAAAACTTAACGGGAGGCAAAGGAGACTTTGTAGTTAGCAACCTTAACCTTCTAAACCTTAACTTTGGTCTTTTTAAGTTTACCTCTTTAAACTTAGGGAACTTAAAGGCCAGCTACAGCATAGAGAGAGAGAACCTTATTAAGGTTAAAGGGAAAAGTTCTGGAAACGACGCCTCTTTAAAGTTTAAAGGAGAAGTCTTTTACAGACCTGAAACTCCTTTAGACTCTTACGTTAACCTCTCTGTTAAGGTAAAAGTTAAAAGGGAACCCTTTAACGGAAGGGAGTTTAGCTTTTCAATAAGGGGAAACATAAGGAACTTGGGTATTTAAAATGGTTGAGTACGTAAAAGGAGAGTTAAGGGAAAAGGGAGAGAACTACGCAGTTATTGAGGTGGGAGGTTTTGGGATAAAGGTTTTAGTCCCTAAAATAGGGGCTGAAGAAGGCCAAGAGGTAAAACTTTTTACCTTCTTAATACTTCCCCCTGAAGGAACTCCTACCCTTTACGGTTTTGAAAGTAAGGAAGAGAGGGAGTTTTTTAAAAAGCTTCAAAAGGTTCAGAAGGTAGGCTCAAAAGTGGCCCTTTCTATTTTGGCTCACCTTAGCGTTAGCGAGTTAAAAGAGGTTATCCTCTCTGGAGACTACGAGAGGCTTTCGCAAGTTCCAGGCTTAGGGAAGAAGCTCTCAAGGAGGATAGTTGTAGAGCTAAAGGGGGAAGTAGAGGAGAAGAAAGTGCCGGAAGAACTTTACCGTGCTCTAAAGTCTTTAGGTTTTAAGAGGGAAGAAATTACCCAAGCTGTAAAAGGGATAAATTTAGAAGGGTTATCTTTGGAAGAAGCTTTAAAGGAGGCTTTAAAACGCCTTTCAGGGAGCTAACTTGATAGAAAGACCTCAGAGCCTTTCCCAATTTATAGGTCAAGAAAAGGTTAAAAGCCTTTTAAAGGTTGCCGTAGAGTCTGCAAAAAAGAGGGGAGAGCCTTTAGACCACATCCTCTTTTACGGTCCTCCGGGAACCGGTAAGACTACCCTTTCAATGTTAATAGCCAACGAGCTTAACAGGGAAATTAAGCTTGTTTCTGCTCCGACGATTGAGAGGAAGGGGGAGCTCCTTGGCCTTTTAACTACCCTTAACGAGGGAGACATACTCTTTATAGACGAGATACACAGGCTAAACAGGGCAGTAGAGGAGACCCTTTACTCTGCAATGGAAGACTTTAGGGTAGATGTTGTAATGGGAGGAAAGAGGGCAGTTTCAATAGAGCTCTCTCCCTTTACCTTAATAGGTGCTACGACCAGGCTCAACATGATTACCCCTCCACTAAGGAGCAGGTTCGGCCTTGTCTGTAGGCTTGAGCTTTATAAAGTGGAAGAGCTTGTGGAGATAGCAAGAAGGGGAGCTAAAAAGCTTAACTTAAATCTTACCGAAGGTGCCCTTAAGGTTATCGGGAGTTGTTCAAGGGGAACTCCGAGGATTTTAAACCAAGTCTTAAAGAGGGTAAGGGACTTTGCAACTGTTAAAGGGTGGGAAGTTGTTGGGGAGGAAGAGGCCCTTGAAGTCCTCCACCACTTAGGAATTGACGAAAACGGCCTTAACAGGCTTGACAGGGAGATATTGAAAACCATAGCTACCCTCTTTAAAGGAGGTCCCGTTGGCTTAAACACCCTTGCAACAGTTTTAAAGGAAGAGCCCGATACTATAGAGAACCTCCACGAGCCTTACCTTATAGAAAGAGGATACCTTTTAAGGACTTCAAGGGGAAGGAAGATAACCGAGGAGGGGCTTAAGGTTATAGGTATGGAGAGGGAGCTCCCCCTCTTTAAAGGGAGCTCTTAAAGGTTAACCTGCTTTACTTCCAATATCTCCGGTATTTCCTTAATTTCTGAAATTGCCTCTTGTGGAACGTCGTCGTCAATTAAGATTACTCCCTTTGCCTCCTTACCCTTTTCCTTCCTTCCAAGCTGAAATCCTGCGATGTTCACCTTATACTTCCCTAAAATTGAGCCAAGCTTCCCTATAACTCCCGGAACGTCGTAGTTCTTTATAAGTAAGAACTTCCCTTCAGGTTTCAGGTCAAAGAGGAAGCCGTTTATCTCAACTATTTTTGGGAACACGTCGTCCATAACGGTTCCTGCAACTGAAAACTCTTCTCCGTCTTCCTTTTTGCAGACTACCTTAATTAACCTCTTAAAGTTAATCCCTTCAGGCCTTCTAACCTCAACCAGTTTAATTCCCTTTTCCTTTGCCAGGAAGGGAGCGTTTATTAAGTTTACCGGTATGTCAACTACCTTCTGGAGGAATCCTTTTAAAAAGGCTGTGGTTAAAGGCTTTAACTCCTCTCCCAAGTCTCCTCTAAATTCAAGCTCTATCTCTTTGCTTCTTGAGCAGGCAACTTGAACTGCAAAAAGCCCCAGCTTCTCTGCAAGCTCCATAAAGGGTTTTAAATTTTTAGCTGCCGTCGTGTCCTCGTAAGGAGCGTTTACCGCAAACTCTACCTCTTCTCCCCTTAAGGCGGCAAGCACTTGGTTTGCAATTATCACTGCAACGTTTGTCTGAGACTCAAAGGTGTTTGCTCCTATGTGGGGAGTGACCACTATGTTTGGGGCGTCAAGTAGGATGTTGTCTGTGGCAGGCTCTTTTGTGAAAACGTCAACTGCGGCAGCCCTAACTTTACCGCTTACCAAGGCTTCGTATAGGTCTTTCTCGTTTATTATCCCTCCCCTTGCTATGTTAAGGAGGATTACTCCGTCTTTCATCTTCTCTATCTCTTTCTTTGTTATCATGTTCCTAGTTTCCTCTGTTAGGGGAGTGTGAACGGTAATGATGTCTGAACGCCTTAAGAGCTCCTCAAGCTCGTCAACCAGCTCAACTCCCAGCTTTTCTGCCTTTTCCCTCTTTATGTACGGGTCGTAAGCTATAACCTTCATGTCAAAGGCCTTTGCCCTTATACCAACCCTTGAGCCTATCCTTCCAAAACCTATAATTCCTAAAGTTTTCCCTGCAAGCTCTACTCCCATAAACTTCTTCCTTTCCCAAACCCTCTCTTCCTTTAAGGACTTGTGGGCATAGGGAATCAGCCTTGCCGCCGCTATCATCATTCCCATAGTGTGCTCTGTTGCTGCCAGAGTGTTTCCGGTAGGGGCGTTTACTACTAAAATCCCTCTCCTTGAGGCTGCTTCAAGGTCTATGTTGTCAACTCCCACTCCTGCCCTGCCAACGACCTTTAACTTCTCTGCCCTGCTTAAGAGCTCCTCGTTAACCGGCGTTCCGCTCCTTGTTATAAGGGCGTGGTAATGAGGGATGATTTCAAGGATTTTCTTAAAGTCCCTAAAAAGCTCCGGCTCGTAGGTTATCTCAACGTCAGGCTGTTTCCTTAAGAGCTCCACCCCCGCTTCTGCTATGTGCTCGGTTATAAGGACCTTAAACTTCTCCATTTTTACCTCCATAGTGCCTTGTGAGGCTGATTATACAACTGCCGAAAAGAGAAACCTTAAAACGTTGGTGGCGTAAGCTCCTTTTGGAAGGGAAAAGGAGAGTCGGCACCCTCCTTTAAACTCTCTTAAACTAAGGTCTTCAACTTTAATAGAGCTCTTCCTCTTAAAAGAGTGGAAAAAGGGAGAAAGCCCTTTAAAGTATTCCCTTGTAATCCCCAGTTCCTTTAAAAGGGGGTCGTAGAGCTCAACTTTCGGCGTAAAAACAGGTAAGCTTTCCGGGAGGTCAACTTCTTCAAGTGGGTAGATGAGAGTTCCGAGCTTATACTTGAACTTTAAACTCTCCCTTCCCCTTTCCCTAATTAACCTTGAAAGGAGGGAGTTAAAGAGGAAAGACTGTAGAACGTTTACCTGAAACTCTAACTCTTCCTTTGGAATTAGCTTGAGAGCTCCCTTGTGGCCTCCTCCCCTTAACAGGTAAAGTGCAACTTCCCTTCTCCAGCCCTTTAAGAAGGGCAAGGCCTCTTTAAACTTACCCTCTAAAAAGAGCCTTTTCCCTTTCCTGCTCTTTGAGTTTTCCCACCCTGCAGGTTTAAAGAGAAGCCTTATAAACTCTTTAGGCTCTTTATAGTGTAGAATAGGAATCTTTCCCTCTCTAACAGGAGTAAACCTTTGCTCCCCGTAGTAGTTGGGAATTCCCTCTTCTTTTAATTGGAGAACTCTTCTTTCTTCCGGCGGTGAAACGCCGTAAACTTTTATCTCAAAGTGGTTAGCCTTTAAAAGTTCTTTAGGGGTTAGGTTGTGAAACCCTTTAAATGCAACGGTTAAGTTTTTCAATTTAATCTCTTTAACCTTAAGCTCCCTGGGAACTGCTACATACTGCCAGGTTTCACCTTGTTTGTCCTTTAAACCTCCGTAGAGTATCTTCCCTTTTTCTACTTTCCAGCGTTTACTTATCTCTTCAAGGGCTTCTTGAGTTTCAAGTCCCCTCTTCTTTAAGAGGAAGAACTTAAACTTCCCCTCTTTTTTAAGGGGCTCTTTTAATACCTCTTTTACCTTAAAGTCCCTGTAGGAGGACTTTATTCTCACTTTCTGCTCCTTTAAAATAAAATCTAAATACTGCTTTTGGAGGGGAAATGAAAGTTTACCTTATAGTCTTTTCTCCAACCTGTGCGGAAGGGACCTTTATGTTTGCAGAGGAGCTCCAATTTGTAAACGACGCCCACGTTAAGGCAACGGGCTACTTCTCTTACAAGGAAGACTTATCAGAGTATTTAAGGTTAAAGAAAGAGGGCGTCAAGAAGAGGACTTTGATAATCCCCCAGAGCTCCTATACCTTCATAGAAGAGCTTGAGGTATAGGTTTTATGGAAGGAGTGGTTATAGAGAGGGCAGGTCAAAAGCTAACGGTTTTAGTTCCCGAGCAGAAGAAAACTTACAGGGGAATTCCCTTAGGGAAAGTTAGGAAGAGGGAAAAGCTCTTTGCAGGAGACTTTGTTGAAGGAAGAGTTGTTGACGACCAGACCTTTGCGATAGAGAAGTTAAAGGAGAGGAAAAATCTACTCGTTAGGCCTCCTGTGGCAAACGTTGACAGGGCAGTTATAGTTGAAACTATTGAGAACCCGCCTTTTAACAACTACCTCCTTGATAACCTCCTGGTAGTTTACGACCATTTAGGCCTTGATGTTGTGTTGGTCTTTAACAAGGTTGACCTTTTAAGCGAAGAAGGTAAAGAGGCCCTTAAGAAGTGGAGCTCCGTTTACGAAGACGCAGGCTATAAGGTCATTAAGACCAGCGTTAAAACTGGAGAGGGCCTTAAGGAACTGCAGGAGGCGTTAAAGGAGGGAACGAGCATATTTGCCGGGCCTTCCGGAGTTGGCAAGAGCTCCTTAATATCTGCTATTACCGGCGTTGAGCTTAAAACCGGCGAGGTAAGCAGTAAGACAGAAAGGGGGAAGCACACTACCAGAGAGGTAAGACTTATCCCCTTTAAAGGGGGATTTATAGGGGACGCTCCCGGCTTTTCAAGGGTTGAGGCCTTAAACTTTATGGATAGAGAGGAAGTTAGACTCCACTTTCCCGAGTTCTTACGCTACTCCTGTAAGTTTTCAGACTGCCTCCACATTGAAGAAGAAGGGTGTCAGGTAAGGGAGGCGGTTAAGAGGGGGGAGCTCTCTTGTGAAAGGTATAAGAGCTACTTAAAAATGCTAAACGAGTTTGTCCCTTGGCTTTCAGATGTTAAAGACTGCTCTTAGGAGGCTTTATGGCTACAACCGTTTCAACCTTCCTTGAGAAGAAAAAAAGGGGAGAGAAGATAGTTATCTTAACAGCTTACGACTACATAACTGCCAAGCTCTTAGATGAGGCGGGAGTTGACGGGATACTCGTTGGAGACTCTTTAGCGATGGTTGCCTTGGGCTACCCTTCAACCCTTCAGGTAAGTATGGAAGAGATGATACACCACACAAAAGCTGTGGTAAGGGGAGCAAAGGAGGCAATGGTCATCTTTGACATGCCCTTTCTCTCCTATCAGGTAAGCACGGAAAGGGCAGTTTTAAACGCCGGAAGGGCACTTAAGGAAACCGGATGCTGTGCAGTTAAGCTTGAAGGGGGAGTTGAGCAGGCAGAGAAGATTAAAGCCATCACCGGCGCCGGCATTCCGGTTATGGCACACATAGGCTTACAGCCTCAAAGCGTTAACCTTTACGGAGGTTATAGGCTTAGGGGAAAGGGAGAAGAGAGGGAGAGGATTTTAGAAGATGCAAAGGCCGTTGAAGAGGCGGGAGCTTTTGCTGTAGTTCTTGAGAAGATACCTTCAGATTTGGCAAAAGAGATAACAGAGTCTTTAACTATCCCTACCATAGGGATAGGTGCAGGTCCTTACTGCGACGGGCAGGTTCTCGTCTTCCACGACCTTGTAGGTCTCTTTACAGACTTTAAGCCCAAGTTCGTAAAGAGGTACGCACAACTTGGAGAGATTGCTAAAGAGGCCGTTAGGGAATTCATTAAAGAGGTTAACTCTGGTAAGTTTCCAGACAAGGAGCACAGTTATTGAGGGAGCCTTTAATTGAGGTAAGGGAGGTTAAGAAGCTCTACCCTTTAAGGAGAGACTTTTTAGGGCGGGTTAAAGAGTGGCTCTCTGCCTTAAACGGCGTTTCCCTTTCCGTTTACCCTGGAGAGTGTTTGGGAGTTATCGGGGAAAGTGGCTGCGGCAAGTCAACCTTGGGGAAAATTATCTTAGACCTTGAAAGACCGGAAGAGGGAAAGGTTCTTTTTAGAGGAAAAGAGCTTAGGAAGTTGAAGGGTAGGGATTATAAGGAGTACAGGAAGAGCGTTCAGGCGGTGTTTCAAAATCCCCAGAGCTCCCTTAACCCGAGGATGAGAGCTTGGGAGCTGGTGGTTGAAGGTCTCAAGATAAACTATGCTCTCTCTAAAGGGGAGCTCTTAAGTAGGGCAGAAGAGCTCTTAAAGTTGGTTAACCTTCCCGTTGAAGTTCTTAACAAGTATCCCCATCAGCTTTCAGGGGGGCAAAAGCAGAGGATAGCAATTGCAAGGGCTTTAGCCTTAAAGCCGGAAGTTATAGTTGCAGACGAGCCTACAAGTGCCCTTGACGTTTCAGTTCAGGCCCAGATTGTAAACCTCTTTCTGGAGCTCCAGGAGAAGTTCAACCTCTCCTACCTTTTTATTTCCCACTCCCTACCTGTAGTTGAGGCAATAAGCGATAGGGTAATAGTTATGTACAAAGGCTACGTAGTTGAGGAGGGTAAAAACGAAGAGGTTTTTACAGAGTTTGCCCACCCTTACACTAAACTCCTTATCTCTTCAGTTCCCGGAAGTAGCGTTAGCTTTAAAGAGACCAGAGAGCAAGAGATAAAAAAGGCTCAAGGATGTCCCTTCTATGGCCGATGTCCTTACAGGAAAAGGGAATGCTTAAGCTACGACATGAAGCCCTTTAAACTTAGCGACACCCACAAAGTAGCATGCCTACTTGTAGCTTCTTAGTGGCGTGTAGGCAACTGTATATACAAAGACCTTTTCTGCTCCCTTCTCTTTTAAGAGCCTTGATATCTCGTTTACCGTTGCTCCCGTCGTAAAGACGTCGTCAAATATTAGAATCCTCTTTCCCTTTACCTCTCCGTTTAGCTTAAAGAGTCCCCTAACATTTTCCCTTCTTTCCTTAAAACTCATTGAGGACTGCTTTTCCCTGTAAATAGGCTTTTCAAGTAGGTTTTCAAAGTGAACTCCCGCTCCTTTTAACATCTCCTCGCTTTGGTTAAATCCCCTCTCCTTTAAAGTGTTTCTGTGCACCGGAACGGGAACTACAGTGTCTATGTGGTTTTCGTTAATGAAGACCTTTAAACTTTTAGAGATTTCCCTTCCTACTTGGTAGGCAAGGGGTTTAAGCTTGCTAAACTTAAGCTCAACTATAGCTTTTTCGGCTAAGCCTTCGTAGAGGGTGTAGTAGGATACTTTGTCAAAGTAAAACTCCCTCTTTTCTTCTAGGCACCTCTTGCAGAGATGGCCTTTCCCCGGAAGTAAACTAAGGGGATGTCCGCACTTTATACACTTTTCCCCTTTAAACTCCCTAAATTCCCTCTCCCAACACTTTTTACAAGCTATAACTTTGTGGTCTAAAAACAGAAAAGAACCACATAGACAGCAAAATTCCGGAAAGAGAAGGTCTAAAAGAGCGTTTAAAAGCAGTTTCATGGAGAGATGAACTTTTCAACCACTTGAAAGTTATCTTTAAGCCTCTCTTTTAAAAACTCCCTTAAAATCTCCCTTGTATCTTCCGGAGAGTGTGCTATGACCTCTTTTCCTAAGTTTACTACCTCTGACGGCAGGGAGTTTGCTTTACAGAACTCCTCAAACACCTCGTTTAAACTCTTCCCCCCTCCAACCACCTCCTCTGTAAGAGCCTCTTCAACGGCCTTTACCCTCAAGTAGAGGGAGTTTCTCCTAATCTCCTCAAGGAGGAACTTAAACTTCTCTATGGGGGTGGTTTTGTAAGTGTAGAGGATAACTACTACGGGCTTTTTGTCTTGGGACTTTACCTTCTGTAAGAGCTCCTTTAGCTCCTCGTCTCCTCTTTCTTCGCTAGTTTTTAAAATTAAAAAAGGTCTTAAACCTTCAAGTTCTATTCTCTTAAACTTCCTCTTTTCAATTTCTATTAAGTTAAACCCTCTTTTTCCGTTTTCTGCCTCGTCAAAGGTCCTAAACTCGGTTGAGCCTGGGTAAGAAAGGATTCCTCCTTTTACCTTTTCAACCCTATAGGTGTGAAGGTGGCCTGCGGCGTAATAGGTAAAGTTCTTTGGAAGTTGGGTTATGAGGAGCTCGTAAGCTCCGTTGTAGGGTAGGAACTGGTCAACTGCTTGGTGGAAAAGGAAAACAGAAGCTCCCGCTTTCTCTGCCTCTTTCTCCCACTTTGGAAAGGCCCTTTCTCTTACATAATCTATGTACCTTGCAGGAGTATAACCAAAACCTGCTATGTAAAGGTCTTTTATGTGGAGCTCCCCGTGGGGTTCAAGTAGCTTTAAAAGCTCCAGCCCCTTTAGTAAAACTTGAGGGGGCTTTTTGTCCTTCCTTAAAGCCTTGTCGTGGTTGCCGGTTATGGCTACAACCTCTATTCCCTTGTCCTTTAACCTCTTAAGCTCCTCAACAACGAAAGAGAGGCTCTCAACGTCTGGGTTAAAACTCTCAAAGAGGTCTCCTGAGTGAACCAAAAGGTCAACTTCCAACTCTAAACACTTGTCAACTATTTGCCTAAAGGAATTGAAAAAGTCCCTCTTCCTTTCGTACAGGTTATACTGCATATATCCCAAGTGGGTATCTGAAACGTGTGCTACTTTCATTTTACTCTCCTACTTATAGTCAACTATAACCACTCCTCCAAAGGCTCCAATCCTTATTATGTGTCCCCTATCGTCCTTAAAAGTTATTACTCCCGTGTGCCTTTTATTGTTATCCTGCTCAAACCACACGTACCCGTTTCCGTGGTATTCTCCCACAAGTTTTCCTCCGTTATAGACCTTAACGGTAAACTCCCCTCCGGTTACCTTTAAAATCTGCTTTTCCACCTTAGTTTGAAGCTTACAGGAACACCCTGAGAAAAGTAAAGGAAGGAGTAAAATTAGAGCTCTCTTCATTCTCCTCTTAACTCCCTTAAAACTTCAATTAGTTTATCTATAAAGAACATATTTTCTCTCATTGTCCCTATCGTGACCCTAATGTGGGTTGGAAAGCCGTAGCCGTCCATAGCCCTTACTATTACGCCCTTCTTTAAAAGTCTGTTAAATACCTCTCTGCTGGGGTATCCTGTGTTGACCAAGATGAAGTTTGCACAGGTTGGAACATACTCAAGGCCGAGCTTTTCAAACTCTCTGTAAAGATACCTTTTCCCTTCTTCGTTTACGAGCTGAGAGTGTTTTATGAATGCCTTGTCCTCTAAGGCAGCTGCCCCTCCAACCTGTGCAGGCCTCGTGACGTTAAAGGGTTGGCGAATCCTGTTAAGGTCTTCTATTATCTCTTCCTTACCTACTGCGTAGCCGAGCCTTAAGCCTGCAAGGCCGTATATCTTTGAGAAAGTCCTGGTTATTAAAATGTTCTTTTCGTAGATGTAGTCTATCCCGTTTGGAACTTCAAAGCCTGAAGCTACGGCATACTCGTAGTAAGCTTCATCTAAAACTAAGAGGACATCTTTCGGAAACTCTTTTAAAAACTCCTCAAACTCCCTTTTGCTGAAAGCTGTTCCAGTTGGGTTGTTCGGGTTGGCCAAGAATACTACAGCCGTTTTCTCGTCTATTGCTTCAAGGTGAGCTTTTAAGTCCATGTAGTAGTTGTCCTTTGCTTTAACTACTTTGTGCTCTGCTCCTGAAAGCTGAACCACTATCGGATAGACTGCAAACGACTTTTCGCTGTAAACTGCGTTTAGGCCAGGTCTTAAGTATGCCCTTGCAACCGTGTCAAGTGCTTCGTTGGAGCCTAAGCCTAAGAAGATGTTTGAAGGCTTTACTCCTAATTTCTCAGCAAGTTTGTTCTTTAAGTGGTAAGAATTCCCGTCAGGGTAGCGGTTTAGGTTTTTAAGGTCTTCTATTATGGCCCTTACTGCTGCCGGGCACGGTCCTAAAGGGTTCTCGTTTGAGGCAAGTTTTACTATCTCCTTTAGGCCAAGTTCCCTTTTAAGCTCCTCTTCTGGTTTTCCTGGTTCGTAAACTTTTACCTCTTTTATGTGTTCGGGAAGGGAAAACATACCGTCCTCCTTTTTTAGTGGACTAAAATTATAACTTTAGGGAGGAAGCTATGGCTGTGGAGTTTGAGTTAAAAGAGCTGTTAGTTGAAAAGAAATTGAAGCTCTCAACTGCTGAAAGTTGCACCGGGGGATTGGTTGCAGCAAGGGTTGTAAATGTTCCTGGGAGCTCCGAGTACTTCATGGGAGGCGTAGTTGCTTACGATAACTCTATTAAGATGAAGGTTTTAAGTGTTAGTCCTGAGACTCTTTTAAGGTTTGGTGCAGTTAGTAAGGAAACTGCACGGGAGATGGTTTTAGGGGTTAAAAAGCTTATGAATACAGAGTGTGCAGTCTCAACTACCGGAATAGCCGGCCCTACTGGGGGAACCCCTGAAAAGCCGGTAGGATTAACCTACATAGGAGTGAGCGTTAAAGACAGGGTTGAAGTTTTTGAGTTTGTCTTTAAAGACTCTAACCCTGACCCCGTTAAAAGGAGAAACGCAATAAGGAAGAAGGCTGCAAAGAAAGCTCTTCAGCTTCTTTTAAGGCTTTTAAAGGAGAGTTAATGGAAGCCCTTTTAATACTTGGTAGCAACTTAGGAAACAGAAAGGAGAATATAAGGAGGGCTATTTCTCTAATAGAGAGGTTTGTTGGGAAGGTCTTAAAGGAGAGCTCCCTTCTTGAAACTGCCCCTTTTGGAGTGGTAAATCAGCCTCCCTTTTTAAATAAGGGGGTCTTGGTTGAGACCTTCCATCCCCCCTGGGAGCTCTTAAGGCTTTTAAAGTGGATAGAAAAGAGGGTAGGCAGGTTTCCCACCTACAGGTGGGGGCCAAGAGTTGTTGACGTTGACTTGGTCCTTTACGGGAAAGTAAAGGTAGATACTAAGGAGCTTAAGCTTCCCCACCCTGGCTTAAAGGATAGGTACTTCTTTAAGGAAATTTACGGGGAGGTTAAGCAAAAACCTCCTCCCCTTCCCTAACAGGCTCTAGGTCGTCAAGCCACCCTGCGTTTGGAGTTAACGCCCTCTTAAACAGTTTCCCCACCTTTTTAGGGTCTTTGCACTGGTGGTACTTTAGGAATATCTCTTTACCGATTATCCCTACTATCTCTATCTTCCCCGTTTTGTGGGACATTATGTACTTGAACCTCTTGGCGTGGCCGTCAAGCCTTTGCTTTGCCTTTTCAACTATCTCATATCCTCTCTTTAGTGGAACCTGAAAGTGTGTTTTTACCCTCTTTACAGGCCTACACTGGAAGAGGTAGTAAGGAATTACCCCTGCAGAGGTTATCTCCTTCATTAAATCTGCTATCGTTTGTGGGTCGTCGTTAACTCCTTTGAGTAAAACGGTCTGGTTGCTAACGGGAACGCCGCTTCTTATTAAAGAGTCAACAGCCCTTCTTGCCTCTTTAGTTATTTCCCTTGGATGGTTAAAGTGGGTGACTAAGTAAACTCTCCTTTCGGGGGTTGAGTATTTGGAAAACACCCTTAAGAGCTCTTTATCTTCGTAAATTCTCATTGGGTAGAAGACGGGAACTCTACTTCCGAATCTTATAAATTTAAGGTGGGGGATTTTTGAGAGCTCCTTTAAAAAGTACTCAATTACCTGGGTTGGAAGCACTAAAGGGTCTCCTCCTGAGATTAAAACGTTTGTAATTTCCGGGTGCTCCTTAATGTACTCAACTGCACTGTCAAAGAGCTTTAAGGTTTCGTTTGTGGGAATTCCTACTAGCCTCTTCCTAAAACAGTGTCGGCAGTACCCGGCACACCTATTGGTTATAAGTAAAAGTGCAGTTTCCTTGTACTTGTGTTGAAGTCCGGTTAAAACTGTGTTTTCCTTCTCTCCACTTGTGTCGTAAGAGCCCGATACGTCAAGCTCGTCAATACTGGGAAATATTAGGTTCTTAATTGGGTCTTTAGGGTCTTCCCAGTTTATCAGTCTTGCATAGTAATCTGGTATAAACATAGGGTGGCGGTTAATTACTCTTTTAAGTTTCCTCTTTTCCTCTTTGGGAATTTTGACTTTAAAGTTGGCCTCTATCTCTTCAAGGGAAGAAAATCCGGGTATTTCCATAGTAGTCTCCAAATTGGTTTTTAGGGAGATTATGGATAAGGATGTAAGTATTAAGTAATTTAGGAACTTGAGAGTTTTAGTCAAGCTAGTCTAATATAGTTAGTTTCTAATCTTTTAAATAACTCCAACAGATATTACGTAAACTGGGAGCTCTTTCCTTTTAAGGCCTAAGAATCCTTGAAGGTCAAAGTCGTAAAAGGCTCCTATCCCGCAAGCTCCACAGTTTAAAGACTCTGCACTTAGGTATAAAAGCTCCCCTAAAGCTCCTGCCTCAAGGAGAGCTCCCCTGTAGTCCCTACACCCATCTCCCCTTTCAAAGTCGTAGGTGAAGATAACGTTAAAGTTAGCAAGGGAGACAAACCTTTGAGAGAGACAAAGGGAGGATATTTCCCTAGAAAAGTCCCCGTATGCTAGAGGTTCCAACATATTCCCTTTAAGGGAGTAAATTCCGTCGGGGACTCCTTCAACTTTTCTTGTCTGGATGTAAGTTGTCAGCTTTAAACTTCCCCAATCTCCCGGGAAACACTTTAAGGAAGAGTTAACTATGTGATTAAACAGGGAAAGGGACATCTCCTCTCCTTTAAAGTCCCTCCTTGAGCGCCTCTTTCTTAAAACTTCTATTAGAGGGAGTGATTTTATCTTGGGCCTTTCCCTGTAAGCTGTTTCCTTAAACTCCCTTTCAAAGTCGCAGTTTTTAAGCTCCCCTAGAGCGTGTGCCTCCTCTATTAAGGGAGCTCTTATCTCTCTTCTGACTACAGGTTCAGCTTTGGGAAGCTTATAGTTAATGTTTGCCTCCCCTTTCCCCTCCTTTTTAATTGGCCTCTCTGCCACTAAAGAGCACAAAACAAACTCACTCTTTCCGTCTAAGCCTAAAAGGCCGTTAACTAGAGAGTCTTTAAATAGTGAAATCGCTCTTCCTTCAAGTCCTAAGCTTTTGAGGAAGGGAACTCCGTTTCCCGCCATGTGTCCTGCGTCTAAAAGGCAGTACCTATAAGCTCTCTCCCTGTATTTCCAGGCACTCCTTGCGTAAATCGTTGAGATAAATGCTGCAACGTTAGTTGAAAGCTTACAGCATAAACCCTCTTCAACCTCCTTTTTAAAGTTCCCTTCAGCTAAGAGCTCCAAAGAGTGGTTGTAGGGCTGGTAGTGGAATATCCCCTCTGGGAGCTCTTTTATCCCCTCAATGTAGAGGTAAAGCTCAAAAGGGTAGAGAGCTCCCGCCGAAGGCGTTGCCCTAAAGCCAAAGAGCTCCCCGTGGAAGTTCTCAACCTTCGTAATCCCGTTCATAGAAAAGCAAAGTCCCGAAACCTCGTAAATTCCCAGTTTCTTTAAAGGACCAACCTCACACAGGCCGTAAAGGGTGCTTAAGGTGTCCGTGCTCTTAATCTCTACCGGTGGAAGGCTAAAAAACTCTACATCACTGTAAACCTTAAAAGGACTGGGATAGTTGCTCCAGTCAAGGAAGTGGGGCCTTCTTACGCTGTAGTAGGTGTGGGCCGTTTTAGCGTGGTAATCGTAGCAGTCTTTCATCTCTCCTCCTTCTTTTAATTCTACTAACTTTCCACAAAGTATAAAAAAATTCTTTAAATTACCTTGACTAATCTTTTAAATGACCATAAATTTGGAGTTAGAAAATATAAAACATAACAGGAGGATTTATGAACTTAACTCAGCTTAGGGAAGTTCAGGCTTTAAATACGCTTGTTTTTGAGACCTTAGGTCAGCCTGAAAAGGAGAGAGAGTTTAAGTTTAAGTCCCTTAAAAGGTGGGGACTTGACCTTATACTGGGTAAGAAAGGGGGAAAGGAGACCTACTTTGTAGCCGATTACGGAGCTCGCCAAGCAGGGGATGTTTACGAGGAGGAGGGAGTTAAGTATGAAGTAAGCGAGGTTCTCTCTGAACTTCCTAAGAATAAGAGGCTCTTTGCTCACATTGAAATGGAAAACGGAAGGGCTTACCTTGTAGGTGAGTTAAGGGAAGGGGAGGAAAACCTTGAGATACTCAGGCTCCCTGCGGCATCTTTACTTTTAGCCTACTTTAAAAAGCACAGGCTTCACCACCTAATAGAAGCTTTAAGAAACGTTGGGACTGCAACTGAACTTGTAAAGCAAAGGGGACAGGAGGGAAAGCCTTATCCCTTTGAGAAGCTTCCAAACGTTGCAAGGCGGTTTTTAAGGGAAGCTAAAAAGGTTGAAAAAGAAGCCGGTTTTGGAAGGGTTGCCCTTGCCTATTTCGGGGAAAACAAGGACGGAGACCCGAGATTCAGGGTCTCTTGGCTTTTGCCGACCATAGCCTTATTTGAAATAGACATTGCCGAAAAGGCAGATAAGATACTGGCGGCCTTTAAGTAGGAGGGAGGAGTGATGGAGCTCTTAACTTGGACGCCGGTAATATTTACGAGAAACGGTTTTCCCCGGGATGAGGCGGGTAAGCCCTTCCTCCCTGGCAACTTAATAAAAGAAGCTATAACGAGTGCCGTAATCTACTACTACATAAAAAAGGATAGGGAAATAGAAGCTAAGGTAAAGAATTACCTTCTAAGAAAGGGCTTAAAGCCGAGCGAGGTAATAGAAAGGGTTAAAGAGATAATAACAGACAAATACCCTGTTTTAAGCGACCTTGAACTTCCAGAGAGAATAGACCTTTCCAGTGGTGAAGTTTACGAAACGAGGGCTGAAGTCTTTAACCTTAAAAGGTGGGAAGACGAGGGAAGCTTTAAGGTTGAGGTTTTTAAAGGGACGGTTAAGCTTCCCATATCCTCTCCTTACTTAGACAAGCTAAAAGCCGCTGGCCATTCTTTCTGCGAAGCCCTTGCGAAAATGGAGATGTCTATGCTCAAGGAGCATCCCCTTGCAGATAACTTCTATAAGCCCCTTTTAAATGACATTAAAAAGTGGGAGATACCTTTAAGGGTCGGTATGTGGACAGAGGTCAAGTTTAAAGGAAATCTCCTCTTTTTCTGGAGGATTAAGGAAGTTAGAAACGCCCTTATGGAAGAACTCAAGGTGGACATTAGGCCCACTAAGGTTATCTACCTTCCAAAAGAAAAGTGTACTACAGGTTGGTGTGAATTAAGAGTTTAAATAAACCAAATTAATAGGAGGTGTGCCATGGCTGTAAAGAAGGACGAGAAGAAGATGGAAAACCTCACCAGACAGCTAAGGAGCATAATTGCTCAGATTGAGGCTCTAAGGGTAGAAATTGCCCAGCTTGACGTCTTAATCAGTGAGTACAGAAGCACAATTACTACCCTTAGAAACCTTAAAGACCTTGGAGCAGGTAAAGAAGTTCTCCTTCCAGTTGGAAGGATTGCTCAAGTTGGAGCTAAACTTGAGGACGTTGACAAAATCGTAATAAACATTGGAAGCGGCATATCTGTGGAGCTCCCATTTGACGAGGCAATTAAACAGATTGAAAAAGAGATTGTGGCAGTTCTCGCTTTAAGAGAAGCCCTTGAAAAGGCTATGGTTGAGCTCTACGCAAGGGTTGAAGAGCTCTCACAGAAAATAAGGGAGCACGGCCACGCTGAAGCTTCCGGGGAGGCAAAAGGTGAAGGAGAGAAAAAGTAAAGAGGAGCTCGTTAACTTTATAAAAGAGCTCCCCGAAGGTAGGAAAATCTACTACTCCTTTGGACCTTTAATGGTAGAAGTAAGTAAAGAAGAAGCCCTAAAACTGCTGGAAGAAAGGGAAGGCCAAAGTTAGGCCTTCCCTAAATTTTAAAAGGAGGGAGAGATGAGAAAACCTGCGTCGTTATTGGTTCTAATTTCTTTTATTATGCTCTTTTTAGGGTGGGTAATAGGGACATTCTTTACCCAAAGGACAGTTGCTAAAGTTGTAGCTTCAATACCGGCCTCTCCAATTGTAGTTAACGCTAAGTACGATAGGGAAAAGCACGCAATCTACTACTCAATGTTAAACCCTGGGGGTATGCCTTTAACTGTTGTTGAAGAGTCTTTTGTCTTTACCCCTGGGAAAAACAGCAAAGAAAAGGGCTACATACTCTCACACATTCCGGTTCACGTAGTTCTCCTTCCGGGAGCTATAACACAGGTTGAGCTTAAGCTTAAAGCTGGAACTCAAAAACTCCAAGTGGGAGATGCCGTTCTTGCAACCTTTACCTATACCCATCCCCTCTCAAAAGACATCTATACCTTAGTTCACCCCTTTACTATGGGAGTAAAACAAACAAAAGCCAAAAAAGAGGAGGGAGGTAAGTAATGAAAAAGATTGTCTGGTGGATAACCCTAATTCTTTTTACATTAATTGTAATTCTGGGAACCTTTTTCTTGTCAACCCTCGTTGCTGCAAACCCTGAAGCTGTAGCTTTCCTACTTGGGTTCTTAGGCTTTTGGCTGTTTGCTAACAGGTTAATATTTGCCTTTTCCCAAATAGCTAACGCTGCAAGCTCTGTAGCTTCCGGAGAGGTAGTTGAAAAGGAAGAGATAGCTAAAAACCTCGTTAAGAGAGAAGAAGAGGTAAAACTGAGGAACTTAACAGAGCTAAGCGTTGCTGCCCTCCTTTCAATGTGGAGGGGAGCCCTTGAGCCCTTTAAATACGCTTATTACTTAGCCTTTTTCCTTCTCCTTCTCTTCTCTGTCCTCTTTGAGTTAAACATTATCTCCTCCTTAGTTTTTGGCCCCATCGTTGAGGCCTTAACCCTTGGGGCGGCTATACCTACCCTTTTAGTTTGGGGGCTAGAGCTCCTTTCAGACTACTACTTATCTAAAGCCGTTATTGAATCTCTTAAAGAAATTTCTGAAGAGCAAGAAAAAAAATAGATAAATTTAGGAGGGGGGAATTTCCTTTCCCTCCTCCCTACCTTTTCCTATAATTCCATATGTAAATCTTTTCTTGGGAGCAGGTTTCTTGAAAAAAGAGAATAAACAGGAAGAGAGAGAGTACTTTTACTATGAAGACGACGAAATAGACTTATACGAACTGTGGCTTATCTTAAAAAGAAGGAAAAAGATAGTTCTTGGAACTACATTACTGTTTTTGGTAATAGCGTTAGCTGCGTGCTTTATTCTGCCTCCTGTTTATAAAACGGAAGCTACTTTAATGCCTTTAGGGGGAAGTCAGGCTGGAAGGTTAAGTTCGCTACTTTCGTCTCTTCCAATATCATTGCCGTTGTCAACTTCTAAATCGGGTATAACGGTTGAAGCTGTTTTAAAAAGTAGAACCTTAAAAGAAAGGATAATAAAAGACCTTAATCTCCTTCCTAAACTATTTCCTAAACAGTGGGATAGTAAAAGTAAAAAGTGGATTTCACAGGAAGACAGACCTACCATTTTGGACGGGGTAAAAAAGCTTGAAAAGCTAATGTCAGTTTCAACTGATAGGAAAACGGGAGTAATTCAACTAGAAGTTGAATTTAAAAACGACCCTAAAACAGCCTATGATATAGCAGAAACTGCCATAAAGGAGACGGAGAACATCCTTAACGAGAAATCTTTTACTATAGCCAAAAGGTACAGACTCTACATAGAGAAGCAGTTAGCCATTGCAAAAGAAAAGTTAGCAGAGTTAGAGAAAATTTATCAAGAGTTTATGGAAGGTAAGGTAAGAAAAGTTCCTTTTATATTTGGAAATGATATTAGGGAGTATGGCAGACTTGAAGGCGAACTCTCTTTAAAAGAAAAGAAACTGGAGCTTCTTAAGAGTGCTGGAAAGAGTACTCCAGAGGAAATTTTTAAATTAAGAAAAGAAATAAAAAGACTTAAAGAAAGAATTCACAACTTCCAAAAGAACGCCAGTTTTGTTTCCCTTCCTGCTTATCAGTTAAACTTGGAAAACCTTCAGGTTCAAATGGAAATTGCTCAAGGACTTCTTGAAACTCTTATAAAGGAGTATGAACTGGCAAAAGCTAATGAAATGAAAGAGCAGATATCTTTTCAAGTTATAGACCCTCCTTA
>Ga0256833_1000707_pt1 | contig 25531 bp, 24 predicted proteins | sample 356284metaG_FD_190535 | JGI IMG/M metagenome (GOLD analysis project Ga0256833, IMG submission 190535) | Hydrothermal vent microbial communities from Mid Atlantic Ridge, Atlantic Ocean - 356-284 | ecosystem: Environmental > Aquatic > Marine > Hydrothermal vents | place: Atlantic Ocean: Mid... | reverse complement strand
ACAATAGCTTTTTTTACAACAAAAGGTTATTGTATTTTGTAAAAAACTATTTAGCAGATTAAAAAAACTTTATTAGTTTTATTATAAAAATAACCCCGAGATTTATCTCGGGGAATAACACCTACTAAAATTACAAAACTCTTAATTTTACATAAATAACGTTATTTTATGGTGCAATTTTTCATCTCAGGAAACCACTCACAACTTAAAAATGTTCCTTCTATTGTTACTTTTTTATTATTATCTTGTGCTGCTTTTAATTTTGCATTTTCTTCTTCGGTTAGTTCTTTAAGCATATGACAACCAACGTTAGGGTTTTCTCCTTCTAACGCACCTTTATTTATATCGTAAAGATCAACTCTAACGTCAATAGTTGTTCCGTCTGATTTTCTAGACATAGTTGTTCCGTTATAAAAACCGGTAACATCAATTTTATCTTTTTTTGCAAAAGTTTCGAAATGATTAAATAATAAAGTTCCTAAATCGCCACAAAAAACAGGTTTCGATAAATCTAAATCGTCTAACGACGTTAATTTATCATACGAGTCGGATTCTAAGTCAACAAATTCTGCATCGTAAACGTCAAAATAAAAACTATTTCCCCACTTGCTATCAGACAATCTGTATCTTATTCTAAGTGTTCCTTTAACAGCAAATAATTTATGTGTTTTTAAAGATTTATTATCAAAACTATTTTTAAATGTTATTTTTACTTTAAATTTAGAATCGTTAACGCCTTTGCCCTCTATCATTTTAAAATTATTACTCGATTGATTAGAAATCGTATCTTGACTGTAAGCATAAGGATATCCTACTAATATACATTTTTTCTTACCTAAAAAACACAATGCTCTATTAAGTTCTTCTACCGTAAACGAGTTTTTCTTTGCCAAATCGCTTATTCCTGCAAATTCTTTAACAGGTTCAACTTTTGTTTCTTTAACGGCGGTTGTGTCTGTAGCGACATTTTCGTCGGTATTAGTGTTTTCTTTGTCTGAGTTTCCACAAGAAGCCAAAGCTAATGTTATTGCTAACGAAATTGTTAAATATTTTATTCTCATAATTTTTTAGTTTAAATTTTATACAAATGTATATTTAATTATTTTAACTTAAGTAAGTAAAATCCCGTATTTTATTATTTAATAAAATATATCATAAATTTACAAACCTACTGTATGTTAAAAAATTGTTAAGTTTTTATTAAGCCTTTTATTATGTTACTTTATATTTCTAATTTTGTCATACAAATAATTAAAATTTATTTTAAATATTAAGAAATATAAATATGAAAATATTAATTTTAACAATTTTAATATCTGTTATTAGCATAGGATTATCGGCAAAACAATTATCTGATTCAACAAAAAATCAATTACCTTTGATTATAAAAAACACCGAAATACACGGACAATGGTTTTTAGTTTATCAACGGGGATATAGCGACTCGTTATATAATTATTTTACAATGCGTAGAGCATATTTAACAATTAAAACAAAATTATCAAAAAATTTAACATCCCGCATAACACAAGATTTAACATTCGACGACGAAGGTGACGACAAAGGAAATATAGAGTTGCGTTTTAAATATCTGTATATGCAATGGAATTTACCAGAGTTTTCTAGTGTTTTAACAAATTCATATTTTGAGTTTGGACAGGTTCACCGTCCTTGGCTCGATTACGAGGAACATATAAACGCTTATCGTGTCCAAGGCAAAATGGCAACCGAATCGTTTCATCTTTTTAACTCTGCAGGTTTTGGAATTACATATAATGCTTTGTTAGGAGGAAAACTAAATAAAGAACAATTAAAAAACATTAATCATCATTATCCCGGTAAATACGGTAGTTTTGCTCTTGGAGTTTATAACGGTGGCGGTTATCATGCTATGGAAAATAATTTTTCTAAAAATATCGAAACGCGTTTATCATTACGACCATTTCCCGATAAAATATCCGGTTTACAAATATCGTATTTCGGAATATTCGGAAAAGGAAACATAAAAACTGACCCCGACTTTATGTTAAATGCAGGTTTTTTATCTTTTGAGGCAAAAAATATTGTATTAACAGGACAATATTTTACAGGATTAGGAAATTCGTCGGGAACATGGATTAATACAAATAATAAATCTACACCATTCTCGGGATATTCTGTTTTTGCCGAGTTTAAAATTCCAAAATATAAAATATCAGCTTTTGGACGTTACGATTATTTTAATTTGCAAGAAACTAAACCTACTGAAAAAAACAGATATATAGCAGGTTTTGCTTATAAATTTACTAAAAAATCAAAAGTAATACTTGATTATAATTTCGATAGTGCAAATAAATATTTTACAGAGATTGCTTTAGAAGTTCATTTTTAGAATTAACATAAAAATTAAACCGTTAATAATTATTAACAAATTTACAAGTTATTAAATTATAGCAAATAATAAATATTTCTGTATTTTTACAGAAATATTTTTTTATGAGCCAATTTAGACCAACAAGTTATAGGACACTTCCTCCGGTAATTAAAAATCTTTTAATTATAAATATTTTATTTTTTTTAGCACAATATTCCATTCAATCGGTATTTCATATAGATATTATAAATTATTTAGGCTTACATTATTTTTCGGCTGAAAGATTTAATCCTTTACAATTTATTACATATATGTTTTTGCACGGAGGGTTTACACATATACTTTTTAATATGTTTGCTTTGTGGATGTTTGGTAATGTAATGGAAAATATTTGGGGCGGTAAAAAATTTTTGTTTTATTATTTATTTACAGGTATAGGAGCAGGTTTAACACATTATATTGTTTTTTACTTTCAAGTATCACCTGTTTTACATAATATAAACAATTTTTTAAACAATCCATCTCTTGTAGATTTTAAAACTTTTATCGAATCAAATAATTTTCAAGTAATTTCTTATGATATTCAAAATCATTTTAATAATTTTTTAACACAATACAATAATTTTGTAAACTCGGGGCACAACAGTCAAGCTCTTTCTTTAGCAGTAGATTTTATTACTCAATATAAAGCTGATTTTCTTAATACGCCTGTCGTTATAGGAGCGTCGGGGGCTGTATTTGGAATTTTATTAGCTTTTGGCATGACTTTTCCAAACTCGTTAATTTATGTTTACTTTGCTATTCCGGTAAAAGCAAAATGGTTTGTAATATTTTATGGAGCATTAGAGTTATACTCGGGATTCTCGAGTAGTGATAATGTTGCACATTTTGCTCACCTTGGAGGTATGCTTTTTGGATTTATTTTATTAATGATATGGAAAAAAAATCAATTTAAAAATCACTATAATAATTTTTAAATGGATATTTGGGAACAAATAAAACGCGATTTTCGATTTGGTAGTAATCTTACAAAACTTATTTATTTAAATATTGCAGTTTTTTTAGTAATAAAAATTTTATACATTTTTCTTTTTCTTTTTCAGATTACCGATAATAATATAATAGTTTACTGGTTATCGCTGCCATCAAATTTTTCATTGTTTTTATTACGACCTTGGAGTATAATTACATACCAATTTTTACACGAAGGATTTTTACATATACTCTTTAATATGCTTTGGCTTTATTGGTTTGGTAAAATCTTTTTAGAGTTTTTATCACAAAAAAAATTAGTAACAATATATTTGCTTGGAGGCATATTCGGTGGGTTATTTTACATTATTGCATTTAATATTTTTCCTGCCTTTTCGGCTTATAAAGACTATTCGGTTGCACTTGGAGCATCGGCATCAATATTGGCAATAGTTACAACAATATCTTTTTATGTTCCAAATTATACAATTAGATTAATGTTTATAGGAAATATAAAATTAAAATATATAGCTTTATTTTCGATACTTTTAGACATTATAAGCATAGCCGGAGAAAATTCCGGAGGACATATAGCTCATTTAGGAGGAGCATTTTTTGGCTTTGTAGCATATTTGCAATTAAAACAAGGAAAAAACATAAATTTTTTTGATAAAATATTTTTGGGCTTTACAAATTTTTTTAAAACAAAACCCAAAATGAAAGTAAAATATAAATCAAAAAAACCACCTCGTAACGATTACGACTATAACAAACAAAAAGCCGAACAACAAAAACAAATAGATATAATTTTAGATAAAATATCAAAATCGGGGTATAACAGTTTAACAAAAAAAGAAAAAGAAATTTTATTTTCTGCAAGCAAAAAAAATAAATGAGACGATTCTTAAACAAGATACTTGTTGTAATATTTTTTATAATAATATTTTTTCAAATATTATCGTATTTATCAATATATTTAAGTCCGTCTAAATATTATTTATTTGCATTTTTCGGATTAGCATACCCTTTTATATTTTTTTTAGGATTTGTATTTGCAATTTATTGGTTTATACGTAAACGTTACAAATTACTATATGTTTGGTTGTTTATATTTTTTGTGGGATTTTCGTTTTTTACCGATTTTTTTCAATTCGATAATTTTTTTAAAACAAAATCCGAAAATAAAAAATCGTTTAAAATATTATCTTACAATGTAAAACAATTTGGTTTATACGATTGGAAAAATAATAAAAAAATACGCAATAAAATTTTTAACATTATAAAAAACGAAAACGCCGATATAATATGTTTGCAAGAATTTTATTACGACATTACAAAAAAATTTAAAACATTAGATACATTAATAGAATTTCAAAAAGCAAAAAATTATTACGTTGCCGATGCAAATGTAAAACGTAATGCTTTTCATTTTGGATTAATTACCTTATCGCGATTTCCTATAATTAACTCAGGCAAGATAAAATACCCCGATTCCAGAAATTTTACAATTTTTTCTGACTTATTAATAAATAATGATACCGTAAGGGTTTTTAATAACCATTTACAATCGATTAAATTTGCAGAAGACGATTACAAATTTATCGACAGTTTAAATTTATCGATAAACAAAAAAGAAATATCAGGAGCAAAAAATATTTTTAACCGATTAAAAATTGCATTTAAAAAAAGAGCCTTACAAGTTGACAAACTATCAAAAAAAATAAAAAACTCACCTTACAAAGTAATTGTATGTGGCGATTTTAACGATACACCTATTTCTTATACCTATCACAAAATAATATCAAACAACCTTTTAGATGCTTTTTGCGAGTCGGGAGTAGGAATAAGTAACACATATTCCGGAAAATTTCCATCGTTCCGAATAGATTATATTCTTTACAGCAAACAATTATATTCTTTTAATTATAAAGTAATTAAAAAAGAATATTCCGATCATTATCCAATATCTTGCAAATTTATTATTAAATAATAATCTATTTTTGTATCTTTACAAGTTAATTAAATTAAATTTTTTGAAACAAATAAGAGAAATAATATTTATTTTGTTATTAATTTTAAGTTTTTCCGGCTTAAAATCACAAAATTATTATTACGATTTATATAATTCCGAAAACGGATTGTCTCAATCGCAGGTATTTACTATGATTCAAGACTCGTTAGGAAAAATATGGTTTGGAACCATAGGTGGAGGTATAGATATTTACGACGGACAAAAATTTAACAACCTAAATACAAACTCAGGATTACCAAATAATATTGTTTACAAAATATTTACAGACAATAAAAATCGTTATTGGATTGGAACAAACGATGGATTAGCTCTTTACAATGGAAAAACATTTAAAAAATTTACTACAAATGAAGGCTTGCCAAATAATTTAATTTTTGATATAACACAAGATAAAACGGGAACAATTTGGGTAGGAACATATAGCGGAGCTGCTAAATTTGTTAACGGAAAATTTAAACGAATAGACGAAAATCCAATATTAAAAGAATTTAAAATATTAAAAGTATTTTTCGATTCAAAAAACAGAGGTTGGTTTGGAACAGAACGCCATGGTGTTGTAAAATTAGAAAATAACAAATACACCACATATACAAAAGATAATAACTTGGGTAACAATACAGTGCGGTCGATAATCGAAGATAAAAAAGGAAATATATGGTTAGGAAACGACCATTGTATGAATATATACCACAACAACAAATTATATGTATATAATAAAAAAATGCAACAAACATTTACTTCTGCAGCAAAAGATATAAATGGTAATATTTGGTTTGCAACATATTACGGTTGGCTTATTAACTATAAAATACCCGAAAAATTTGATTCCTTGTCAGATTATTTAACATCAAACAGCTCAAAAATGTTTAATGGCTTTAGATTTAGAGCAATATTTATTGACAGAGAAAACAACTTTTGGTTAGGCTCAAATTCGGGGCTAGTAAAAATTCCTCCATTTCCGTTTATAAACTTTAATTCAAAAGACAATATTATTAATAATAACATAACATATTTGCTAAATGTTGGAGATACAAATCTATACATAGGAACCGACGGAGGCATATCAATTCTAAAACCAACCCATACCGATAAAGCAATAATAAAAAATCTTTCTCCTCGAAAAACAAGTTCATCTATATATTCAATGATAGCCGATAGCGACAAAATATGGATTGGGTCCGTTTCGAGACTATCGGTGTATTATCTATATCAAAAAAAATTTTTTACATATGTAAGAGAACTTCCGTCTCGTAAATTATCCAATATAAATTACATTGTAGACTCAAATATCGTAAGCTCATCAATAAGATGCTTTTATAAAGACAGAGATAATAAAATTTGGTATGGAACAAACTTGGGAATAGGAATAATAGACAATAATAAATTCATAAACTTTAATAAACAATTTCCTGATATTACTCCAAAAGAAGTATTATATATAACTCAAGACTTTAAAAATAATTATTGGTTTTGTACAGCAACCGACGGAGTTTATAAATATTCATTTGAAACAAAACAATTAAATCATTTTAACGAAAAAAACGGAATAACATCAAGTATATCAAAGATTGTTGAAGATAAACAGCATCAGCTATGGTTTGCAACGCGCAAAGGAATATATACAATGGAAGCCGACTCGTTTATACAATTCAATACAAAACGAGGATTAGCCAGCGACTATATATACTCAATCTACATCGACAAAAATAACATTCTTTATATAGGCTCCAGCAAAGGAATCGACTATATAAACTTGACAGATTATCATAACTCGCATAAGTTTAGCGTTACTCACATAAGCTCAAAAGAAGGGTTTATTGGACAAGAATGTAATCGTAATGCAGTAACATTGTTTAAAGATAAAATATGGTTTGGCACGGTAAAAGGAATAACAGGCTTTAATCCTAAAGAACTAAAACGCAACTTAGTTGCTCCAAAAGTTATAATAACCGATGTGCAAATAGATTTTGCAACATTCGATTGGCAACATTACGTATCAAAAAAAACTCTTACTTTACCATACAACAAAAACCATTTAACTTTTAAATTTATAGCAACGAGTTTTGTCAATCCAAAAAAAGTTAAATACAGATACAAGCTTGTAGGACTTAACGAAAATTGGTCTCCGCCAACAAGCAAAACAGAACAAGACTATCCTGTTTTACCGCCTGGCGAATACACTTTTTTAGTTAAAGCAGCAAATAACGATGGCATTTGGTCAAAAAATAACGCATATTTTACTTTTGTTATCGAAAAACCAATTTACGAAAGATGGTGGTTTTATACTGCCGTAGGGTTTTTAATTCTTTTAATAATTTACGGATATACAAAATATCGAGAGTCAAATCTTAAAAAAGAAAAAATAAAACTTGAAAAAATAGTAAAAGAACGAACACAAGAAATTGTAAAACAAAAAGAAATTGTAGAACAAGTTAACAAAGATATTACCGATAGTATAAACTATGCAAAAAATATACAAGAAGCCTTGTTGCCAAAACCACAAGAATTTAAAATACTACCCGAAAGCTTTGTGTTGTTTAAACCCCGAGATATAGTAAGTGGCGATTTTTATTGGGTTCAACAAAAAAATAATATTTTATATATTGCAGCAGCCGATTGCACGGGACATGGTGTTCCCGGAGCTTTTATGAGCATGCTGGGGATAGCTTTTCTCGACGAAATATTAAATAAATATGACGAACTGCAAGCAAGCGAAATATTAAATAAATTACGACAAAACGTTATAATATCGTTGCATCAAACCGAGGAAGAAAGTAAATCAAAAGACGGAATGGATATTGCTTTATGCAAAATAAATTTCGATAAAAAAACAATTGAATTTGCAGGAGCAAATAATCCTCTTTACCTTATAAGAGACGGCGAATTTAAAGAATTTAAAGGCGACAAAATGCCTATAGGATTCCATTTTAAAACCGACAATTTTAAAAATAATTTAATAGAATTTAAACCAAATGACAGATTATACATATTTTCCGATGGATATGCCGACCAATTTGGCGGACCAAAAGGAAAAAAATTTAAATACAAAAAATTTAAAGAACTACTATTAAAAATACATAAAGAACCAATGTTCCGTCAACGAATTATTTTATACGATACCTTAGCCGAATGGTCAAAAGGCTACGAACAACTTGACGATATATTAGTAATAGGAATTAAATTATAAAATATAAAAACTATGAAAACAAAAATAATATTTATTATGCTTATATCCATAAGCATTATTGCAACAGCTCAAAAACAAAAATACAAAACCTACGAACAACCAAAATTTACAATAGACGAGGATACTAAAATGATAACATATTCCGGTGTTATAGAATTAAAAGGAACTCCCGACGAACTGTATGATAAAGGTTTATCGTGGTATAAAACATACTATAAAAATCCAACAAATGTTATTAGAAATCAAGATAAAGCAACACACAAAATATTAGGAAAAGCTCGATTTAAAATACTAAACCCTCCAAATAAAAAAGGACTTAAAACAATGGCGGGAATTATTCAATACACAATAAAACTTGGGTTTAAAGACGGAAAATATCGATATATTATAGATGATATTAACCTAAAACAAACATCAAAATACCCTATTGAACGTTGGTTGGCAGACAAAGGTCCATACTACAAACCAAACAACAACTTTTACCTGCAACAAATCGATGAATATATGAAAAAAACAATAGACAATTTAAAAAAATATATGGCAAAGCCTAAAAAGCAAACAAACGACGACAACTGGTAATAATATAAAAACATAAAAAACTGAAAAAATGTCAGAGCATTTTACAATGGTATGTATATTGTAATTGCTCAAAATACCTATGATAATAATTATAATAGCAATAACAACATTAATATCTATTACAGCCTTTAAAGACAGAGGACTGTTTAACAAATTATTATTTAGTCCATATATTATTCGTCGCAGCAATCAATTTTACAGATTTATAACATACGGTTTTTTACATGGCGATTATATGCACTTATTTATAAATATGTTTGTATTATTCTCTTTCGGGAGTGCTGTTGTATCATATTTTAATTATTATTTGCCGTCAAAAAACCCTACACTATTATTTTTAGAACTATACTTTGGAGGATTAATACTATCAAGTATATACGATTATTTTAAACATAGCGACAATTACGGATATAGTGCCGTAGGAGCATCAGGAGCAATATCTGCAGTTTTGTTTGCAACCATATTCTTTGCACCAATGCAACCCGTTTATTTTTTTGGAATCTTGCCTATTCCGGGAATAATATTTGGAGGATTATATCTGTTTTACGAATATAAACTATCAAAAAAAAATAGCGATAACATAGGACATGCAGCTCATATATCAGGATCAATATTTGGATTTATTTTTCCGTTATTAGTTAAAACAGAATTAATACAAGTTTTTATAAACAATTTTTAATTAAACAAAAACAGTGGTAAACAAAAAATATTTATTAATAATATTATTCATTTTTTTATCAACAATTATATTTGCTCAAAAATATACAATAAGCGGATATGTTAAAGATAACTCAAGCGGCGAGGAACTAATAGGAGCCAACGTTTACATAAAAGAACTATTAAAAGGAACAACATCAAACCAATACGGATTTTATTCAATTACATTACCAAAAGGTAAATACACACTACAAGTATCTTTTATAGGATATCAAGATTTTTCAAAAGAAATAGATTTAACAAAAAATGTAAAATTAAATATTAACGTTAAGCCAAAAATAATACAAACAAAAGAAATAGTAATAAGCAGCGAAAGAGGTAAAAATGTCGAAAGCACACAAATGGGAGCGGTAAAATTACCTGTCGAGAAAATAAAAGAACTTCCTGCATTTATGGGCGAAGTTGACGTTTTAAAAACAATACAACTACTTCCGGGCGTTCAATCGGGAGGCGAAGGAAACACCGGTTTTTATGTGCGAGGCGGAGGACCCGACCAAAACCTTATTCTACTCGACGAAGCAACCGTTTACAACGCATCACACTTATTTGGCTTTTTCTCGGTATTTAATGCCGATGCTATTAAAGACATAAACTTAATAAAAGGAGGAATGCCGGCAAACTATGGAGGAAGATTATCATCGGTGCTCGATATATCAATGAAAAACGGTAATATGAAAAAATATCAAGCCGATGGAGGAATAGGGCTGATATCGTCGCGTTTAACAATACAAGGACCAATAAAAAAAGATACAGCATCGTTTATTATATCGGGACGCAGAACATATGCCGATATGATAATACAACCATTTATAAAAAAAGATGCTAAAGCAAAAGGCAGCAAATACTATTTTTACGATTTTAATGCCAAAATAAATTATAAATTATCAGAAAAAGACCGATTATATCTAAGTGCTTATACCGGACGCGATGTGTTTAAATTTACAAGCCCGTCGGGTGGATTTTTAGCAGACATTAATTGGGGAAATGCAACAGGCTCGTTACGTTGGAATCATTTATTTACCGATAAATTATTTATGAACACAACATTAATATATACAAACTACGATTTTAGCTTTGGAGCCACACAAAACGATTTTCAACTTAAATTATTTTCGGGAATAACAGACTACAACGCAAAAATAGATTTTACATTTTTCCCTACAATACGCAACAATGTAAAATTTGGAATAAATTATATTTTTCACGAATTTCAGCCAAGTAGCGTATCGGCAAAAATTGGCGAAACCGAGTTAAATCTAGGAGGAATTATTAAAGAATATGCAAACGATGGAGCAATATACATAACCGACGATTTTGATTTAACCGATAAAATAAAAATAAATGCAGGAGTTCGTGGAACATTATTTCAACAAGTAGGACCATTCGACCGATACATTAACAACGAACTAGGTCAAGTAAAAGATACAATACATTACGACAAATGGGAGAACATAGTTATATACAAACATATAGAACCCCGCTTGTCAATACGTTACAGCTTGCCTTACAACTCGTCGTTAAAAGCATCATACACACAAAATTATCAATACATACACCTTGCATCTGCATCGTCAATGTCAATGCCTGCAGATTTATGGGTGCCAAGTTCTACAGTTGTAAAACCACAATTCGGGACACAATATTCCGTAGGATATTTTAAAAACTTTAAAGACAACGTATTCGAGACATCAATAGAACTTTATTATAAAGATCTTAAAAATCAAATAGAATATGCCGACGGGTCGATGCCGGGCGAAGATGTAGGACAAAATGCCGATAATAGCTTTGTGTTTGGAACAGGAAAATCATACGGAGTAGAACTTTTTATAAAAAAACGATTAGGAAAAACAACAGGGTGGATTGGCTACACTCTATCAAAAACAACAAAAACATTTCCCGACCTAAACTTAGGAGAACCCTTTCCCGCAAAATACGACAGACGACACGATGTTTCATTTATAGCAACACACGAGCTTAATAAAAAATGGATATTCTCAGTTGTTTGGGTTTATGCAACAGGAAATTCATTAACTTTACCTATAGGTAGATATATAATTGATGGCAGAATTATTAACGAATACGGCGACAGAAATTCATACCGTATGGCTCCATACCATCGTATGGATATATCAATAACATATAAGCCAAATCATAAAAATAAAAAAATACATTCAACATGGAATTTATCGGTATATAACGTTTATAACAGACATAACCCATATTTTATATATTACGAAACAACAGGTAGTTTAGTAGAAGGAAACCTCGATATAAAAGCAAAACAAGTATCACTTTTTCCAATATTACCATCAATAACATGGAATTTTAATTTTTAAAAAATGGAAAAAAAATTATTTAAAATATTATCGTTAATTTTTATACTAATTATTACATCTTGCGAAAAAGATATAACTGTTGACTTGCCAAAACCCGAGGATAAAATAGTGTTAGAGGGAATTATCGAAAACGGACAATACCCATATCTTTATGTAACAAAAAACATAGCATACTTCGATAAAGTCGATACAAACACTTTAATTAATATGATTGTTATAGATAGTAATGCAGTAATAACCGTTACTCACGATAATATTATAGACACAATGCACCTTGTTGTTGATTTTAACAGTTTTATACCTATAAAATATCAAGGAAACATAAAAGGAGAAATAGGAAAAACATACAAACTAAAAGCAATAATTAAGGGAAAAACATACACTGCAACAACAACAATTCCAAACCCTGTTCCATTAGATAGCGTTAAATTTAAATTACGATTTCCGAATACAGCCGACGACTCAACAGGATTTTTGTGGATGTATGCTACCGACCCCGATACAATAGGAAACTATTACAGATTATTTTCTAAAACAATAGGAAAAGATAATGTATTTGTTCACCCTTATAATTCGGTTGCCGACGACCAATACTTTAACGGACAGAGTGTAGAATACCAAATATCACGAGGATATAATCCTGCAACAGGCGAAGAAAGTGACCAAACAAAAGAAGCTGTCCCGCGTTGGGTGTTTTTAAAAGGCGAAACCGTTGTTTTAAAATTTTGTTCGCTTGATGTAGAACATTATAAATTTTGGTATTCGATAGAACTGCAAAATGCTACTGACGGAAATCCATTTGCTTCACCCGTAACAGTTAAAACAAATATAAAAGGAGGAGCTTTAGGTGTATGGGGCGGCTATGGAGCAGCATTTGATACTGTATATATAGATAATTCAATAATAATAAATTAAAACACAAAAAACTATGGCTTTTTTTCAAAAAATGGAAGGTTTAGATGATAAACCGCAAAAACAAGAACTAAGTAAAGAAATAGAAAAAATAAAATGTTTAATAATCGGTTCGGGACCTGCAGGTTATACAGCAGCGATTTATGCAGCACGAGCAAACCTAAAACCGGTTATGTATCAAGGTTTAGAACCCGGAGGACAACTAACAACAACAACCGAGGTAGAAAATTTTCCCGGATATCCCGAAGGAGTTACCGGACCTGTTATGATGGACGATTTAAAAGCTCAAGCCGAACGCTTTGGTGCCGAAAGTCGCTGGGGAATAGTATCGTCTGTAGATTTATCGAAACGTCCGTTTAGAGTAATTGTTGACGAAAAACATCAAATCGATGCTCAAGCAATTATAATAGCAACCGGAGCAACAGCAAAATATCTTGGATTAGAATCAGAAGAAAAATTTAAAGGCTCGGGAGTTTCGGCATGTGCTACTTGCGATGGATTTTTTTATAAAGGAAAAGACGTTGCAGTTGTAGGAGGCGGAGATACAGCTGCCGAAGAAGCAACATATCTTGCAGGATTATGTAATAAAGTATATATGATAATCCGTAAAGACTATATGAGAGCATCAAAAGCAATGATAAAAAAAGTAGAAGAAACTCCAAATATAACTGTTCTTTACGAACACGTTACAAAAGAAATTATAGGCGATACAGTTGTTAAAGGTGCTATACTCGATAACAAAGGAAAAGAAGTTAAAATAGATATCGACGGATTTTTTGTTGCAATAGGTCATAAACCTCAATCACAACTATTTAGCAAATGGATTGAGACCGATAACGAAGGATATATAAAAACAATAGGAACAAGCTCAAAAACTAATGTCGAAGGAGTATTTGCCGCAGGCGACGTAATGGACCCAACATACAAACAAGCTATTACAGCTGCAGGTTCGGGTTGTAAAGCCGCTTTAGATGCCGAAAAATTTTTGTCATAAATATTAATCATATAAAAAATCATCTTAAATTTGCCTGATTAACTTGTAATAATAAACTTAGCAAGTTAAAATCAGGCAATTTTTTAATTAAATATTATGACAGACTATATTAAAACAAAAAAAATTAACAACATATCTCCAACAATAAAATCAGGCGGAAATAAAAAATTATATATCGAAACATACGGTTGTCAGATGAATGTTGCCGATAGCGAACTTGTTGTGTCGATATTAGCAGATAACGGATTTTCCACAACCGACGATATAAACTCAGCCGATATTATTTTTATAAACACTTGCTCTATACGCGATAATGCCGAACAGCGAATAAGAGGCAGATTGCAAATTTTTAAAAAAATAAAAAAAACAAAACCGTATTTAATAATAGGAGTTATAGGCTGTATGGCCGAACGATTAAAAAATAAATTATTAGAACAAGAAAAACTTATAGATATTATAGTTGGACCCGACGCTTACCGCGATTTGCCAAATCTTATAAAAATTGCCAAAACAGGACAAAAAGCCGTTAATGTTCTTTTATCACGCGAAGAAACTTATGCCGATATATCCCCTGTGCGTTATTCGTCTAACGGAATAACAGCATTTATATCAATAATGAGAGGTTGCGATAATATGTGTTCCTATTGCGTTGTTCCTTTTACTCGAGGACGAGAACGTAGTCGTAATCCCGAATCTATAATCGAAGAAGCTAAGGATTTAGTAAAAAACGGATACAAAGATGTTACTTTACTCGGACAAAATGTAGATAAATATAATTGGGAAGATACCAAAACCGGCAAAAAGGTAAATTTTGCAAAACTTTTAGAACTAACAGCAAAAGTAAGTCCGTCTTTGCGAGTACGATTTTCTACATCATATCCTCAAGATATGACTGACGAGGTTCTTTATACAATGGCAAAATATAAAAATATTTGTAAGCATATACATTTTCCTGCTCAATCGGGAAGCTCGCGAATATTAGAAAAAATGAAACGTGGCTATACTGCCGAATGGTATAAAAATAGAATTTTAAAAATTAAAGAAATACTTCCAGATTGTGCAATTACAACAGATATTATTTCGGGTTTTTGTAGCGAAACCGAAGACGATCATAAACAAACTTTATCGTTGTTGGAATTTGCACAATTCGATTTGGGATTTATGTTTAAATATTCGGAACGTCCAAATACCTATGCTGCCCGAAATTTTAAAGACGATGTGCCCGAGGAAATAAAATCGCGAAGATTAACCGAGATTATTAACCTTCAAAATAAAATATCAAAAAGTGTAAAACAAAAAGATATAGGAAAAACTTTTGAGGTTTTAATAGAGGGAACATCAAAAAAATCTACCGAAGAACTTTTTGGACGAACATCGCAAAACAAAGTTGTTGTTTTTCCTAAAAAGAATTATAAAAAAGGCGATTATGTAAATGTAAAAATTACCGATGCATCGTCGGCTACATTAATAGGAGTTACAATATAATTAAAAAAATACGATATTTTTTTTGTATAAATAAAAAACAACATTATCTTTGCAACCGCTTTGGGAGTTTAGCTCAGCTGGTTCAGAGCACCTGCCTTACAAGCAGGGGGTCACTGGTTCGAATCCAGTAATTCCCACCAAATAAAAAAGCTACCTTTAAGGTAGCTTTTTTTGTGTATTTAATCAATAAATAGTTATTTCTTTTTAAAAGTATCCATTGTGTTGTCGTAATTTAAGAAATATTCTCCTTTTTTTAATTTAGAGACATCAATTTTTGAACCATATCCTTTTAATACTAAGTTTCCGTAATTATTGTATATTTCATACATTGTTTCGCCGGTAAAATTAATTTCGGTAGTAACTTTCTTTGGCGAAAAAGTTATTGGAGGCGATAATGACCTAAATTTTGCTTCTTTTGAGTAATGAGGTTTTTTGGTAAAATCAATTTGCTTAACTCTAAACCTGTTATTTCCCGAATGTGGGTGCACCGTTATTGAGTATGTATTAGACCCTGCCGTTCCTTTTCCGTTAACTTTACCTATTTTTACCCATTTATTCCATCGGTATTGTTCTACAATGTATGGTAATTCACCTGCTTCGCCGGTAGTTGTCCATGTTAGTTTGTTGTTATTAACACCAATGCTAACAGTATTAAAAGTACTTTTTGGTTTTAAAACCTCAGGGTTTAAAACTTTTGGCATACAATTTTCTTTATGTTTAATTTTTACAACAAGTTTGTCGCCTATTTTAAATTGAAAAACCGATAAGTCAATCTCAAAGGCACTTGAGTTTATTTCGTCTGTAGTTACTTTTCCGTTAACTGTAACCTCGTATACGCAAAAACCAACTCCCGAAGACGAAAAAGGATTCATAACATACAAGTTTTTACCTTGAAATATACCGTTAAGAGTTATTTCTCCGGCAAACGAAACTAGTGAAAAAATTATAAAAAGAAAAGAAATTATTGTTCTCTTCATGCTTAAATTTATTAAAAATACAATATTATGCTAATATAATATGTTATTTTTTAAAATCAAAAAAAGTATTTAAAATTTTAACAAATTATTAATTTTTTAATTTAAATTCGCCTAAAATCGGCTGATGGTCGCTGTTTTCAAAATCTAAATTTATTGTTTTTATTTCGGTATTTTTTATATTAGGACTTATCAGAAAAAAATCTATTATTGTTTTTTTTGTAGTATTTTTATTATATCTACTTGATAATGAGCGATTTGTTGGTGTTTTGGGGTCAAAAATCCATTTCCAATCTTTTGGCATAAAATTTTTATTAATGGATTTTAATTTTAGTATTTTATATTTTTTGTGTTTTATTTTGTTAAAATCGGGAGGATTTTCGTTCCAATCGCCTGCAACAATTACGTAATTACCTTTGTTATATTCTTGGGTTATAAATTTTTTTAAAAAATTAAGTTGTTTTTGTCTTAGATTTCCGTTTTTATCGTAGGCAGAATTATGTGTATTTATTATTATTAATTGTTTTCCGTTGTTAACAGGATATCTGTTACAGATAAAACAGCGGTCGAGTAAAAATAATTTTTTTGGCCAATTATAGTTTCCGGGATATTTATATCTTACTGATGATACAGGAATGTTTTTGCTGTATGTAATTAGCCCTGATTCGACTTTGCCTAAAGGCGAACTTATAGGAAATGGTATATATTGAACTTTGTAGTTTGTAGCAAAAAACGATATAAAATTATCTAATTGTTTGCTAATGGTATCTTTTTCGTTTATGTAATACGAACGTTTTGAGTTTACGTCAACTTCTTGTAATAGTATAAAATCTACATACGAGTAATCGTCGAGTATAGTTTTTATTTTGTTTAAGTTTTTTAATGTTTGTTGTTTTGTATCTTTAACTTTTTTTCCGCCATCGTAAAAAAAATCCATATTATTGCCAAGTCCGGCATAACCTATATTCCACGATAAAATAGTTATTTTTTTATTTTCTAAAGGGGTTACATTTTCGCCTTGCGAGATAATTATTTTTTTGTCGGGATTGTAATCGGATATTGTAAAATATAATGTTATTATGGTTATAATAATGATTAATATTATTATTATTTTTAATAATATTTTAAAAAGTTTTCTCATACGGTTTATTGCTTTATAATTTTTTTTAAATATTAATTTATGCTATAAAGTTATAAATTTGTTAATAAAAAAAGGGTTAAATAAAATTTTATTTAACCCTTTTATATATAAAAGTCTAAAATTGTATTAAAATTTATGTCGAGGTTCGTCAGAAACTGATAATTTTTTTCTTCCTTTTGCTCTTCTTGAAGATAGCACTTTTCTTCCGCTAACACTAGACATTCTTTCTCTAAAACCGTGTTTGTTTTTACGTTTTCTGCGTGATGGTTGAAATGTTCGTTTCATTTTTATTAAATTTTAAAATATGAGGTTGCAAAAGTATAAACATTATTTTAATATAAAAATTTTTTACATAATTTATTTTTGATTTTTATAAAAAATAAGTTTTTTTGTTTCAAAAAAAGGTTCGTTAAAATAGTCTGATATATTTATAACTGTTAGTTTATTTTTAAATTTATTTTCTTCGTTGCTTGTATCTCCTCCTTTTAAATAAATTATTCCGTTTTTAATTTTGTTGGTGCTTTTTTGTTGTTTTAATTTTTTTGTGTTTTTAACAAAATCAGTAAAATTTGTAACAGCTCTACTAATAATAAAGTCGTAACTAAGTGATAAATCCTCTATACGCGAGTGTATTGTTTTTATGTTTGTTATTTTTAACGACTTGCATATTTCGTTTACAACTTTTAGTTTTTTATTTATACTATCTACTAAAATAAAGTTTGTATCGGGAAACATAATGGCAAGAGGTATGCCGGGCAATCCTCCTCCTGTTCCTACGTCTATTATTTTTGTGCCGGGTTTAAATTGTATAAATTTTGCTATTGATAATGAGAATAATATATGGCGTTCGTAAAGTTTATCGATGTCTTTACGCGATATAACATTTATTTTATTGTTCCAATTATAATATAAGTCGAATAAATTTGCGAATTTTTCTTTTTTTTGAGAGTCGATATCAGGAAAATATTTTAATATTATTTGCATTAGTTTTTGTTATATTTTTTTTTTGCAATTTTTAAAAATATTGTATAATAATTCTTTGGCTCTAAATAATTGGGCTTTTACTGTTCCTATTGGTATATCTAATTCTTTTGATATCTCGGCATAAGAATATTCTTTAAAGAATCTTAATTCTATTAAACTACGATATCGTGGTTTTAATTTTTTAACCAAATCTCGCATAATAATTTCTTTTTGTTTTTTTATAAGTTTTTCCGACGGGTCTAATGCTTGTGATTTTAAATCGTAGTTATAATTATTATCGGTATCTTTAAAGTCGTTATCGAGTAATAAAAATACGTTTCGTTTTTTTCTTAAAAAATCTATACAATTGTTCGAGGCTATTTTAAAAAGCCATGTGCTAAAAGCATATTTTGGCGAATATTGGTCTATTTTTTTAAATGCTTTTCCAAAAGCTTCAATTGTTAAGTCTTCGGCATCTATTGGGTTCGATACCATTTTTAAAATCATAAAATAAATAGCATCTTTATATCTGGATAGTATTTCAGAATAAGCTTTTTCGTTACCTTTTACAGCTTCTAAAACTAAAATATAGTCTTTTTTTGCTTTTTCCGAAAGATTAGGATTTATTTCCATTTTAAATGCTTGTTAAATTTTAGATTTATAAAGATTAATAAATTAATAAATGGTAAAATAAAATCAATAATTAGCGAATATAATAATAAATCGTTATCTCGCAAAATACTTAGATTTTTTTTAAAAATTATAAATTTTACGACTAATACCGTTAATAAAATTAATAATAAAAGTAATAGATTAAAATTTAATAATATAAGCCAAATTATTGTTAATAACAGTATTCTCGATAGAGGTTCCGATATTAATATAAATTTATGAAAAGGTTTATATTTATGTGCGGTTGATAAGTGTCTGGATTTTTGATTAATCCAGTCTTTAAATGTTTTTTTTGGTTCCGACTCTGTAAAACTGTCGGGTGATATTTCGATTATTGTATTTTTATTGTTAGATGTTTCGTTAACAAATAAATCGTCGTCGCCTGATGCTAATTCTAAATGCGAAGCAAAGCCCTTGTTTTTATTAAATAATGTTTTTTTGTAAGCTAAATTTCTGCCAACTCCCATATAATTAATTTTACGTAACGAAAACGATAAATATTGTTGTGCAATAAAAAAGGCATCAAAACGTATAATTTTATTTAATAATCCGCTGTTTTTTTTATATTTTCCGTAAAGCAAAACAATTTCTTTTTTTTGCAAAAAACTGTCGTTAATTTTTTGTAACCATTGGTTAGATACAGGGTAGCAATCGGCATCGGTAAAAACAAGATATTCGTTTTTTGCCGATTTTATTCCCAAAGTTTGTGCAAATTTTTTACCGTTTTTTAAACGGTTACTTTTAGGAACGCTTGTATGCCTAAGGTTTGTATATTTTTTTTCCAGTTTTTTTAATATATCAACAGTATTATCGTCAGATGCATCATCGACAACAATAACCTCGAATGTTGTGTAATCTTGATTTAATATTTTTGGTAAATTTTTTGATAAATTATATTCCTCGTTTTTTGCACAAATTATTACCGATAATGGTAATTGTTTTTTTTGTGATGTTTTTTTTTGATTTTTTAATTGCAGATAAAAAAACAGATAATAAAATATTTGTATTGTCGATGCAAGTATAAACAAACATAACACTGTGTATTTTAATATAATCATGTAAGTCAGGTAATAAAAAATTTTTTTTGTAAATTACTTAATTTTTCATAAAAATATAAAGCATATAAAATTTATTTCTATTTATCTTTATATTTGAATTTTATTTTACTTTAATATTGATTATTATTTATGAAATTTAATATATATAACAGCGATAAAAAAACAAAAGCACGAACCGGCGAAATTATAACGGACCACGGAAAAATAGAGACTCCTATTTTTATGCCCGTAGGAACTGTTGGCTCGGTAAAAGCCGTTCACCAGAGAGAACTTGTTGATGATATAAAAGCACAAATTATTTTAGGAAATACTTATCATTTATATTTGCGTCCGGGAATTGATATTATAAAAAAAGCAGGAGGGCTTCATAAATTTATAAATTGGGAAAAACCAATTTTAACCGATAGTGGAGGATATCAAGTTTTTTCGTTATCGGCAAACCGAAAATTAAAAGCCGAGGGGGCTTATTTTAATTCACACATCGACGGGTCGAAACATTTATTTACTCCCGAACGGGTTGTTGATATTCAACGAGTAATAGGTTCTGATATAATGATGGCTTTTGACGAATGCACACCATATCCTTGCGATAGAGAATATGCTAAAAAGTCGATGGAATTAACTCATAAATGGCTTGCCCGTGGCTGGGAGCATTTTAACAATACGCAATCTTTATATGGATATAAGCAAAGTTTTTTCCCTATTGTTCAAGGTAGCACATATACCGATTTACGAGTTGAATCGGCCGAAACAATAGCAGAATATAATAGCGACGGTAATGCAATAGGAGGTTTGTCGGTTGGCGAACCTACCGATAAAATGTATGAGATGTTAGGTGTTGTAAATAATATATTACCAAAAGAAAAGCCACGTTATTTAATGGGGGTGGGAACTCCTGCAAATATTCTCGAAGGAATTGCTTTGGGTGTTGATATGTTTGATTGTGTTATGCCTACACGAAACGGAAGAAACGGAATGTTATTTACAAAAAACGGAATAATAAATATTAAGAACTTAAAATGGGCCGACGATTTTTCTCCTATCGAAAAAGAAGCGTCGTCGTATGTAGATTCGTATTATTCAAAAGCATATTTAAGACATTTATTTCATGCAAAAGAATATCTTGCAGCACAAATAGCTAGTATTCATAATTTAAGTTTTTATCTTTGGCTTGTAAAAGAAGCTAGATATCATATTAATGCAGGGGATTTTTACGAATGGAAAAATATAATGGTTAAAAAATTATCTACAAGGTTATAAATGTTAAAAAAACTTGATATATATATTATTAAAAAGTTTTTAGGAACTTTCTTTTTTTCGATTTTACTTATTTTAAGTATTGCCGTAATATTTGATATATCTGAAAAAATAGACGATTTTTTAGAAAAGCAAGCTCCGTTGCAAGCTATAGTTTTTGATTATTACTTAAACTTTATACCTTATTTTGCTAATCTTTTTAGTCCCTTGTTTGTTTTTATATCGGTAATATTTTTTACGTCTAAAATGGCTTTTAATACCGAGATAATAGCAATATTAAGCAATGGTGTAAGTTTTAAGCGAATGATGTTTCCTTATTTTTTGTCGGCTTTATTACTGGCTTTAATGACATTTTTTTTAAGCAATTTTATTATTCCTAATGCCAATAAAACCCGGTTAGCTTTTGAGCAGAAATATATAAGAAATCCGTATAGAAATTTTAACAGAAATATTCATAAACAAATAAAACCAGGAGTTTTTGTTTATTTTGAGAGTTATACCGTGGAGAATAAAATAGGTTATAAGTTTTCTATAGAAAAATTTAATCATAATATTTTAGTGTCAAAACTTAATTCTAATTATATACAGTGGGACTCTACAAAAAATGTTTGGACTGTTCATAATTATTATATACATAACTTTAACGGAACAAAAGAAACAATAATTAAAGGTAATGAATTAGATACCAGTATTGTGCTTATGCCTAAAGATTTTGTTCAAAGACTGAACCTTGTTGAAACTATGGATTATTTTAAATTAAATAAGTTTATAGAGGAACAAAAGTTGCAAGGTTCGGAGAATATAGACTCGTTTTTAGCCGAAAAATATAAACGTTTTGCCAATTCTTTTTCTACATTTATATTAACATTAATAGGAGTATCTATATCGTCGCGAAAAGTAAGAGGCGGAATTGGTTTGCATTTGGGAATAGGTTTAATGTTGAGCTTTTCTTATATCTTATTTATGCAATTATCAACAAATATTGCTTTGGGAGGTTCTATGCCTATATCTTTAGGGGTGTGGATTCCTAATATTTTGTATGCTGTAATTGGTATTTTTCTTTACAGATCGGCTCCAAAATAATTATATTTTTATAAATCAATAATTTAAATAAACTATAAATATTCCGTTGTTATTAAATTTTAACAAAAATCTATCAGTAAGCGATTCGTTTAGTGTTCCCATCCACCATCTTGATAATTTAATATTGTTTAGCGGATATTTTAACCCTTCGGATTGTATTTTTACGTTTGGTGTTAATGTAAAAATAGAAATTTGTTGTCCGGCAAATGATTTAAATTCGGTAGTTTTTGTTATAGGAATAAATTCTCCGTAATCGGTAATAATTTTTAAGTTTAACGATTTAACATATTGTCCGGCTAAAGAAATATTTGCAATTGTGTGGTCTTCGCGGTTGCCTGTAGCTCCAATAATAACAATGTTGTTAATTTTATTTTTAACGCACCAATTTACGGCTTTTGTTAAATCGTTGGTGTTTTGGTCGGGGTCTTTTATTATTATGTTGCTATATTTTTTTTTAATTTCGGAGGATAGCGAATCCATATCGCCAATTATAATTGTTGGGTTTAATCCAAAATCGATTAATTTTTTTGCAGCACCGTCGCAACAAATTATTTTATCGGCAGATTTTAAAATATTTATTACTTTTTTGTTAGACGGAAATTTACCGTTTGCCAATATTATTGTTTTATTCATTTATTTATAAAGTTTATTGTTTAGTTTTTTGCATTTGTTTTTTCCATTCTATAAATCCCACAAAAGCAAGTATTGTAAATACTAAGAACAAAAACGATGTTGGATATAATTTTTTGTAGATATATAAACTCATCGAAACTAAATCTACAATTATCCATATTATCCATTGTTCTATTAATTTTTTTGCTAACATCCACGTTGCAATTATGCTTAAGGCTGTTGTAAACGAGTCCCAGTAGGGTAGGGGCGAATCGGTATAATTGCTTAAAATATACGACATTATAAAAAATAAGAATATTGTTATAATAATAAGCGTTAAAGCTGTTTTTTTTGTTGTTTTTGATATTTTTAATTTTTTTGACTTTGATTTTTTATTTCCTTTATACCAATAAATCCAACCGTAAATACTAATTATAAGATAGTAAATTTGCAGGCTCATATCGGCATAAAATTTTGATGTAAAGAAAACTATTATATAAAAAGCCGATGTTACAATGCCTACAGGCCACATCAATAATTTTGCTTTTATCTCGAGAAAAATATATATTAACCCCGAAATTGTTCCGAAAATCTCAATAATTTCTTCCCAATGGTTTACTATCCAATTATACATTATTAATTAAAAATAATTAATATTCGTAATTGAATTTATCGAGGTTTTGTATGCAAGCGGTAAGCAATTTTATGCTTTCAATAACATCGTCGTTATGCACCGATTCTATAACTTGGTGGATATGTCGTGTTGGTATTGAAACGGCACCTGCAATTGCTCCGCTTTTATTCATTCGTTGTAGTTGAGCGGTATCGGTTCCTCCGGCAGGCAAAAGTTCGGGTTGCCATTTTATTCTGTTTTTATATGCAATATCTTTCATGTATCGAACCATTCGATAATCGGTAATTGTTGACGAATCCATAATTTTTATTGCTGTTCCTTTGCCGAGATAAGTAACGGCTTGGTGAGGAATCGAACCGGGAACATCGTATGCTATTGTTGTATCGAGAGCAAATCCAAAATCGGGGTTTATCTCGAGCGACGAAACTTGTGCTCCTCTAATCCCAACCTCTTCTTGCGATGTAAAAACGGCATATAAATCGAATGGTAATGTTTTGTTTTTTAATGCTTTAAGTGTTTCTATAAGTATGTAAACAGATATTCTGTTATCGAGAGATTTTCCGTTGTAGCAGTCGCCCATTTTTATAAGTTTACGTTCGCGAGTAATAAAATCTCCTATTTTTACATATTTCTCGACTTTTGCTTTTTCCATTCCCAAGTCGATAAAAAAATCGGATATTTCTATGTTTTTTTTCCTTTCTTCGGGTGTCATTATATGTATTGGTTTTGTTCCCATTACCCCTATTAAATCTTTTTTTCCGTGCACAATTACTCGTTGCGAAGTTAATGTTTTGGGGTCGAATCCTCCAAGTGGAATAAATCGTAAAAAACCGTTATCGTCAATGTAATTTACTATAAACGATATTTCGTCCATATGTGCGGCAATCATTACTTTTTTTTTGTTTTTACCTTTTTTAAAAGCAATAAGATTACCCATATTATCTATTGATATTTTATCTGATAATGGTTCTATTTCTTTTTTTATAAGATTGCGTATATGTTTTTCGTAACCGGGAGCTCCGGGTGTTTCGCTTATTTTTTTTAATAACTTAAAATCTACTTCCATTTTATATATTTTTTTTAATTGTTGTTATTGCATATAATGCAAGTGTTTAATTTTTTTATAGTATTTTTTATCTATTTCGGATATTAGTATAATATTTTTTAGACTTTTAATTTTTTTTATAAATTCTTGTTTAAATTCATAATTAATATTGTCGTATATTTGAATTAAAAAATTTATTTCTTTTAGTTGGTAAACTAAATAACCACCTTTATAATAGTTGTTTATAAATCTAAATTTACGATTGTTACATTCGTCGATATATTCAAACACGGGAAATTCTTTTTTTATTGTTTTATCGATTATTTTTATGTTCTCTTTTTGCGAGAAAGCGTAATTTAATTCGGAATTTATTTGTGATACTATTGTATAGTTATTTTTATCGGATACTATCCCAAATAAAACAAATTCCGATACAATATTTATTTTTTTTATTGCCAAAAATAATTAAGTTTTAAAATTACTAAATTAATATTTTTTTATTAATTTAATTTATTATTTTTTTAA
>Ga0256833_1000706_pt1 | contig 25537 bp, 25 predicted proteins | sample 356284metaG_FD_190535 | JGI IMG/M metagenome (GOLD analysis project Ga0256833, IMG submission 190535) | Hydrothermal vent microbial communities from Mid Atlantic Ridge, Atlantic Ocean - 356-284 | ecosystem: Environmental > Aquatic > Marine > Hydrothermal vents | place: Atlantic Ocean: Mid... | reverse complement strand
TGCCGGCTTGCCGAAGGGCTTCCTCACACGCACCTGCATTACTCTGTGCTCGTCCTCAAGCTCGAGCAACACACCCATCCCGTGGGCCCTGTGGCGGGCGTTCACGAGGTCGTCCAGTGACGAGCCCCTTGGCCTGGCCCCGACCTTGAGTGCGAAGTATATGGCGTCCACTATGCTTGACTTCCCGGCGCCGTTCTCGCCAGTTATTGCTGTGACGCCGTCGGTGAAGCTTACCTCGCTCCTCCCGTGCGATATGAAGTTCTCTAGAACGACCCTCCTCAGCCTAAGCATTACTGGCCACCCCCGATGAAGGCATCGAGCCCCCTACCACCTCTCCTCCTAACCAGGGAGGTAGTGAGCAACTCTGTCTTGACCACCCTATCCCATATCTTAAGAGACAGTATGTCGTCCACTAGCTCCTCGATCCTCTCCTGCTGGCCCTGCTGTGCGAGCGCATTCTTCAGCCTCACTATGTATTCAGCCGCCTTCCTAACCTCTGGGTCATCGGGGTTCCTCGGGTCAATTATCGAGGCTATTATCGCTACTTCATCCACCTCCGCACCAACCGATCTGGGCACTTCCTCCGCATGCCCCCTCTGAACCACTACCTTGTAGAGAGCCCTCCCAGCGACCGCCTTCTCTATCATCGAGTAGACATCGTCCTTGTAGTTCGGGGGAAGCCTCACCACTATGTTCATTAGTGGTTTATCGTACCTGCCCCAGTTACCGCGGGAGAGCTCCGCCTCGATCCTGGCCCTGACCCTCTCAACGGGCTCGTCTATCACTATGAAGGGCCTGGGCTCGGACCTGATGAAGTGGGTCTCCGGCACGTCCCTGTCGAGGTCCACTATTAGGAAGCCCTTCTCCTCGCCCTTCCTTACCTCCTGGGCGCTGAGGTAGTATAGGCTCCCTGGGTAGGCATACACCCTCCCGCCCTCGAGGGCCCCCTCTCTATGGCCGTGTATGTGGCCCAGGGCTATGTACCTGAATACTTGGGGGAAGAGGTTCACGTCTATCGAGTCCTCGGAGTTAGCGAAGACCTGCGAGATCTCCTGGTGAGCCAGTATAACGGCTCTATGCGTGCTGGCGACCTCGTTAGCCATAGAGCGCAGTGTACTAAGGTACCTGCTTTTCGACCTCTCACCGAACCTGAAGCGTGTCTTGTGCGCCCCACAGAACCCGTAGGTCTTCCCGCCAACCTCCTGCTTAACGCACCTCACGCCCTCGTAGCTAAGTACCGTGGCACCCGGCACCAGGGTGAGGGCTGCCTTATCTCTGACTTTGGGGTAGTCGTGCTCGCCGAGGACGGCGTATATCTTTATGCCCCTCTCCGCGGCAGGTTTCAGTGCTGTGACGGCCTGGTGAATGACCCGGATTAGGGGTCTGGGGGTGTCGAATATGTCGCCCGAAAGAAGGATTGCGTCAACCCTCTCCTCTATCGCCACCTGCACGTACTCCTTGAACAACTTAGCTATGTCTTCCTCAACCTCCAGGAATCTGTAGAGGTTCCTGCCCAGGTGGATGTCGGCGAAGTGGGCAACCCTCAAACCACTCCTTCCCCACCTTAGATGTTCTCAGCACATAAAACACGTGGGCGGGCACAGGCCTTGATCGGATATGTCACCTGGGTATGACCGAGAGAAGGCCCTCCATAGCCGCGACCAGTAAAGCAAAGGCTATGACAACACCTGCCTCTATGGCGATAATTGCCTTGAGGCCCTTGATACCTAGGACATGAGCTATCAGCGTCCCGGACCAGGCGCCGGAGCCGGGGATGGGAACGGCCACGAAGAGGGCCAGTCCTAGGTGACCATACCTCCTCACATAATCCGGAATCCTTCTCCTTACACCCCCCACGGCCCAATCATAAAGCCTGGCTACAGGCCCGATCACCGGGACACCCTTACTTTTCAGGAGGATCGCTTCAAGTCTGTCGAGTAAGGGCATGATCATGGGCGCTATGATTAGGTTGCCCACGAGGGCCGCGGCCAGTAGCATTGCCCTAGCCGCCCCGTCCGTCGGCTCCATCACGTAGGCCAGCGGCACCGACCCCCTGACCTCTATGAAGGGGGCGAGTGACACAACCAGTATGAGAAGGATCTCGTAGGGGCTCACACTCACCACCTCTCAAGCCTGTACCTAAGGATCGCCACCATACCTCCCAGCCCCTCGAGCCTCGGTGCGGCTGGGGAGTTGGAGGGCACGACAATGACTTTCGCTCCTTTTTCCTCAGCTTTGTTCAAGATCTCGTCCACCTCCTCAGCTTCCTCACCGCTCAGTAGGTCCTCTAGCACCAGGAGCTTCTTCACGGCGTTGGCCTCCACAGCAAACTTAACGTCTTCGATCCCGTACGCTATCATGGCCGGGTCCTTCGCGAGCCACTTCTCGAACTCGCTGAGGATCTCCTCAGCCGCCACAGCCGCTGCCTCGGCGTAGACCTTCTTTACGGAGTCCCTCCTCATGAGTTCCTCTATTCCCTTCCTACCCCCCACGGACACAGAGTCCACCACGACCGTCACCTTAGGGAGCCTTTCCCTCACCCTCCTGGCCAGTTCGTCCTTCAGGAAAGCTATTGAGGCTATCACGATTATGTCGGCGCCCTCCGACCTAGCTGCCTCCGCCACAACTTGAGCCACCTTGTCGAGGGCCCTCCCAAGGGACTCCGGCTCACGCTCAGTGACTCCGCCAAGCTCGACCTCCCTAACGTACCTGACCCCTTGACCGTAAAGGGACGCGACGGCGACCTCGTCTAGGTCAGCGGCTACGAGCAACACCTTCGCGTGAGGTCGGGGAGCCCTCTCAAGCCTTTTTAGGTCGGCCTTCCCCCACTCCTCCTTAACTATCGCCAGCCTGGAACCGACGTCCACGTTGAAGGTGTGGTGCTGCCCCTTCAGCCCGTACCCGTCAGGGGCCTCAACTATGACGCCGTGAACCCTGAGCCTAGTGCTGAACGGCTGAAAGTACACGTTCTTCACCTTAATAGCCAATACCATCGGGAGCCTCTTCTTGCCTCCCGAGCCCTCAACCTTGACGTCCCTCAGGGTCCTCGCTATGACTACGTCCCCCGGCCTGATGATGTTCTTTAGCACCCACAGATCGTCGGCCGTCTCGACTTGAACCTCGACATACCCCTTCCTTAGGTCCTTAGCCAGTACCCGCATCGCTGAGCACCTTTCACTCCTAATTACCTGTGTGTCTTGGTGATGAGGCATTAAGTTAATTGTTTCTTAGGGCCTATTATTCAGAATAGGTGGGTTACCATGCTCAAGCGATTACTGGGGATTGGCACGCTCCTGGCGATCACAGCGCCTTTCCTTCTTAATATTCCTCTTACGACGTCCTCTCAAGCACAGACCTTCGAGGTAAGCACTATCTGTGGATATGTTCTTGACTCCCTCGGCGACCCGATATATGGAGCGCTGGTCGAGGTATCTAACTCGAGTACAGTTCTCCGTAATATCACAGCTGTGGACGGTCATTACTGCTTCCCCAATTTATCGCCAGGTAACTACACAGTCACCTTCAAGAAATACGGGATGAAGACAGTCACCTACAACGTCGTAGTCATTGACAGCAGGATCGCGGTCCTCAACGACGACACAAGAAACATAACGAACGTGCTATCGGCCAAGGGGTACATAGTCACCAACTACGTACAGCTGAGCGACCTTATAGCGGATATGGGTAAGTACAGAGCGATAATCCTTAACCGCTTTGTAAGCATACCATCTAACCAACAGCTCCTCCAGCTCCTCGAGACAGCGAACACGAGCAACAAGCCCTTAATATTCCTCGACACGAACTCCAGCATCGTGTTCTTCGGTGGCACTAACACACCAACTAATCACGCAATACACATACTGAACTATAAGAGAAGCGTTATCGAGTCAGCAGGTTACCCCGCACCCGACAACATAAACGAGGGCGTGACAGGCAAAGAGTTCGTTTACGTTAGGGTAACTAACACGAGCGACCCAGCCTTCACTAATGTCACCTACGATTACCCCTTTGATAACAGCTCGTTCTACCTAGTCGATCAATCAGCGAGTTCCAGAGCATATTACTCAGGCTTCAGCTTCAGTGAGGCCAGCGTTCACCCGCTAGCAGAGCTTGTGGTGAACGGAACCGTCATAGGTTCGTTCGCCGCTTATTGGCTTACGCCCTCTGGAACACGCTGGTACTTCATCTCTGTCGCTCCATCACCCCTCATAACCTATTCTCCCGGAACAGACAGCGTGTATGACAGCTCAGCCGTCGATGTATTAGTGAACGCCGTTAAGGCAATTGCCCCGATACCGGATCCTTTAGGCAACGTCACGATGCAGCCAGCACCGGGCACCTACGTTGTCACCGCTACTGCCGCAATATCCTATGACTACTCCAGGGTTAGAGCCTACCTTAGGTTGGAAAACGTGAGTGACTTAACGGCTGAATGGCTCACTACGCCTAATAAGCCAGCAAGGATGTGGTTACCTGAAGGCTCATACTCGTTAATTGCGAGGAACCCTGTCTATGGTGAGACATACGCTTCTCTCTCCGTCCCCTACACCAGCAACATTAACGCCATCTTTGATGGAAAAAGGATCGCCGTTATAGGTGATTGGAGAGGAACCCTTACCGATTTTCTCAACCGAAGTATAGGGATGGTCATAGACAACTACAGTAGTATCACTGCGTTCAACAGCAACGCTGATCCGGCCTCTTACTCAGCTGTAATAGTTAATGCTTGGTATAATCCCTACACCGAATCAGCGCCAAGCGATTATCTTGACCAAATCGGTTCTCTAATGGACGCATCTTATAGTTACGGCTTTACAATAATCTACCTCGACACCTGGTTTTTGTTAATAACACCTAATGGAACGATAGTGGATGACGTAACCGGTGTTCAAGGACTTTACAAGTTTAGGAATGATATACCGTACCAATACGGGTATGCGGCTCCTGCTGGGAGAAATCAGGATTACGGTGAGGGTCATGTCTATATAATAATAAATGAGTCATCCCCTGTCTTTACCTATGTGGGCAACGTTGGCGATAAGATTTACGTAAACATTGATGATAACAGACAAGACTTTGCATGGGTGGGCACTCTCTATACCGGGAATAGGGTAGCTGAGGTACGCTACCTCGCCACTGTTGGTGCCGATAATCTACCTAGCGATACCGTGAGATGGGGCATAGTTGAGGTCGACTTAAACAACGCAGAGGGGACCAGGTGGTTCTACATAACATTCGCATCTGATCTCTGGCCTGGTGAAAGCTACAGTAACAATGGTGCCTATACTGATGCTACAAAGAAGATCATTCTCAATGCCCTAGCTACTGGTTTGGGGAATGAGGTACCGCCTCCGCCGATTCCCGAGCCGTGGTCGCTGCCTATCATGGTTGCACTAATTGCTATCGCCGCTTACTTTGTCAAAACCATCCGAGGCCAACGGCCTTAGCAAGCTTTTTCTTATATCTCTCCTCGAAATACCTTAGCGCCTGCTCTGGGAAGAGCGCATATGTAATGTAGTCCTCATATTTCTCTACATAGACCTTACTCAGTTCCTTCTTGGCATCTTCTAATGTCTTGACTTCAGCAACTTCCTTGGGTATATTCTTGGCCATTTCTTCAGCTCTTTTCTTCAGCTCTTTATTCACTGGTGCTGGCGGCCTCCCGTACTTGCCTAACAGGTAGTTTATAGTCTCGTTTAGGAGGATCTTGTACTTACCGCTCAACACGTTAACCACTGCCTGAGATCCGACGATCTGGGACATGGGTGTGACGAGTGGTGGCCACCCCAGGTCCTTCCTCACTCTCTGGACTTCTTCCAGGACCTCCTCGAGCTTATCCTCGGCCTTCAGATCCCTTAGTTGGGCGAGGAGGTTGCTTATCATGCCGCCCGGTATCTGGTGGTTGAGAACGTTGATGTCAACGACCCTACCTCTCTTGCTGTAGTCGAACTTACTGTACTTCGCCTTTATGCCCTCGAGAACCTTCGATGCCCTATAGAGCACCCTCTCATTTATCCCCGGGTCTAGGCCCAGGGATCTGAGGGCCTTAACCACTGGCTCGGCGGCTGGGTGGGAACTGAAGTGGGAGAGGGGGGAGAGGACTACGTCGAGGAGGTCTGCCCCGGCCTCGGCTGCTTTTATGAGCGTCATGGGTGCTATGCCCGACGTTGCGTGAGAGTGGACGTTCACCTTCACGCCCTGCCTCTTTATCATCTTAACGAGCTCCACTGCCATGCCGGGTGTCAGTATCCCGGCCATATCCTTGATTGTTATGAAGTCAGGCTCGAAAAGGGAGACGAACTCCTCAACAGTCTTCTCGTAGTACTCGATGGTGTGGACAGGGGATATGCTGTAGACAATGGCTATCTGGAGGAGGGCGCCGGAGTTCCTCACTGACTTGGAGAGTGATTTAATCACCTTGATAGGGTAAGCGAGGTTGTTCGGGTCGTTGAGGGCGTCGAACACCCTGAATATGTCTATTCCGTTCTCATAGGCCTTCTCTATAAAGGCCGTGATAACGTCCTCCGGGTAGTGCCTGTAGCCCACGAGGTTCTTGCCCCTCAGAAGCATCATGAGCTTTGTCTTAGTGACTACCTCCCTGATCGCCCTAAGCCTCTCCCACGGATCCTCCTTGAGGTAGCGAAGGGGTGCATCGAAGGTCGCCCCTCCCCAGACCTCCATTGCGTAGTATCCTGCGTTGTCGAGAATCGAAACAATCTTTATTATGTCATCCGTCCTCATCCTCGTCGCTAGGAGGGATTGCTGGCCGTCCCTCACTGTAAGGTCGTTAAGCATTAGCATTACCTCACCTTAGACAATTGTCTTGGAGGGCGTAATATAAGTTAGTGCTTTTCCTCATCATCCATGATCACTCCCCGCTCACGCCAAGGAACTTCTCGGGCCCTATCAATTTTACCAGCAAGAGAGCTAGGAGAGTCTTCTGATCCGTCGGGTCCTCGCTTAGCACGGTAGTTATTGCTTCGTCAAGGCTCATCCTAGCAACGTCTATTAGCTCACCCGGCTCCCTCCTCGGCTTATCCTCTCCCACGACCTCGGCGACAGCTATGTAGAGGCGCTCGCTGCTGTATCCCGGACATGGCACTGTTCTTATGAGTACCTCCACTCTCCCTGCGATAAGCCCCGTCTCTTCTAGGAGCTCTCTCCTCGCAGTCTCCTCTGGCGACTCCCCCTCATCAATAACCCCGGCAGGGGCCTCGAGGATCCACCCTACCGGCGCCCTGAACTGCCTGATTAGAGCGACTGAGCCATCGCTGAAGAGAGGGACTACCACCACCGCTTCACCAAACTCAACGATGTCCCTAACAAACTCTGTTCCGTCGGATCGGTAAACCCTCTGCTTGAGAACAACCCTCCTGCCAGAGCAGAGCACCCGCTCGCTCACGAGCTCCGGATTATTCACGCCTAACACCCGCTCCTCTCACGAGTACGGCAGACGCACCTATTAATAGTAGGGCCTCAGCCACCAACGCAACAACCCACCCGTTGCCGAGGGTGGCGAGGGGTATGTCTGACGGTCTCTCCAGCACGGGGGAGGCTGAGGACGGGATAAGCGATACTTTCACAGGAGTAGGTAAGATGGCTCCATCAGGCCTGGTCAGCCCCTCCTTGCTCGACCTACTGGCTAGATCGTCGGAGATGTTGGGGACGGATGCCCTGCCCATTGGGTCGGATATGTACCCTCCCTTCCTAATGTCGGGCTTCGCCCACACCCTACCCGATACTACGTAAACCCCCGCCTCGGTGGCGTTTCCAAAGAGTTCTCTTGGGAACCCAACAACCAACACTCCATTCAAGGCGTCATAGTAGGCCCATCCTCTCCCGACAGCCTGGGGAGTGTAGTCCCAGTCAATTATTGTGAGGGGCTCTGACGAAGAGACCCCTGCGGTCACATTTCCTGTTAAGCTCCCCTTGAGTTCGGGTGATGCACCATTGAAGAACGCCGCTACATCCCATTTTACCTCAGGCAGGGTCACCGCGTCGGAGTAGTATGGGATATCGGGGCTACCGCCTTGGGCTAGGTCGAAAGTTATGGTGAACCCAACGGAGCCGTCCTCCCCGAGGAGTGGGTAATGTAGCAGGTAACCGCCCTTGATGTCTGCCCCGTACCACATGCCTGACGTGATTACTGTCACATACACGTAGTTACTGGACGGGCAAAAATATACCGCCGCTATGTCAGTGCCCGGATCCTGCCCGGGCGAGAGATAAGTTAGCTCGTCACCGGTGATGTCACTGAGTCCTTCGCAACCCACTGGTGCGTACGCCGTTGTTGGGAGGACCGCTGCCAGTGCGGTCGCCAGAACGAGTGCCAGCAATACGCGCTGCAAGGAACCACCACCGTCAACTGTGGTTAAGGAAAATAGATGTTCTTTGATTACCAGGTTATGAATACGTTGATAACTGATTTAAGACGTGCACAACACTCCTTTCTACGGGGTCCAGGTTATGAGGAAGGAGCACGTGACGGTCCTGGCCATCGTCGCCGTGGTAGTAATCGGTGTAGTTGGTTACCTAGTCCTCAGCGGCTACCCACCGTTCGCCGGAGGATCCGCTAGCGAGGATGTCGTCGTGGTCTACACGTACGAATCTCTCCTGGCATGGGGCCCTGACCCAGACGCCACCTACAAGAAGGTGTTCGAGGGCTTCACTAACGCCACCGGGATAAAGGTGGAGATCAGGAAGTTCAGTGACGCTGGCGAGATGCTAGCTGAGGTGATCAGGCAGGTGAAGGAGGGTAAGGTGGAGGCGGACGTGGTGATAGGGATCGATAATATTCAGATAATCAAGGCGAAGGAAGAGGGAGTGCTGGAGCCTTTTACCCCCAGCAACATAGGGGAGATATATGACTGGCTCGTACAGGACTACGACCCAGAGCACTACGCTATACCCTACGACTACGGCGTCATAGCGTTCGTGTACGACACCAACTACGTGAGCCCTGACGAGATGAGCAACCTAACATTCGAGTCATTCTACGGCGACCTCGGCAAGACACTCGTCGTGGAGGACCCAAGGACCAGCAGCACAGGGCTGGCGTTCCTCCTGTACCAGATAGGCGTGTACGAGAAGTACCTCGGGAAGGACTGGACACAGTGGTGGAGGGACATCAAGCCCAAGGTCGTTAAGTCCTGGGGCGATGCCTACGACCTCTTCCTCAACGAACAGTACCACGTAGTCGTCAGCTACGGCACCGACCCAGCATATTCTTACTTCTTCTACAACTCAACCAGGTACGGCGCCGCACTAGCAACCTATAACGGCAAGCCCCTCGCCTGGCTACAGATAGAGGGCATAGGTATAGTAAAGGGCGCTCCGCACAGGAAGGCCGCAGAGAAGTTCGTTGAGTGGTTCCTCAGCAAGGAGGTGCAGAAGGAGATACCGCTGAATAACTGGATGTACCCGGCTAACAAGAACGTTGAGCTGCCGGAAGCCTACAAATACGCTATCAACCCCCTCGATGTTGAGCTAGTGAATAATAGGTTGAGCCAAGAAGAGATAGAGGCGAACCTGGATAACTGGATAAACGAGTGGCTCAGCGCCGTGAGCGGGTGAAGGGATTGTGCGTGTACGCGCCGCTTACGCCGGCTCCGTGATCTCTTTTTTACTCTCCATTACTCTCATCTACGCACCCGCCCTCTCGGGCCTCGCACCCGGCTTATCACTGGCCGAGATAGGCAAGGTTCTATCGCAGGACTTCATCAGAAGGGCATTCATCTTCAGCTTAACCCAGGCATCCATTAGCTCGGCCTTAGCCACACTAATCGGTGGAGCGGCTGCAGTAGCGTTAACCACGATCTCGAGCAGGGCCGCCTCGCCCATAAGGGCCCTAGCCCTTCTCTCCTTCATGGCTCCCCCAATGATAGTTGTCTCCGGTTTCACGGCCCTATATGGTAGGGGCGGTATCCTCTCGTCCGCAGTACCCCCTCTTAGGGCACTGGGTGAGGGTTTCGGCGGTGTTGTCGCCGCCCATGTGTTCTATAACATACCGCTGGCGATGAACCTCGTGTACTCGACCCTAGTCGCTGTACCGCGCGAGTTAGTGGATGCAGTGAGAATATATTCTGGGGGCAGGCTCTGGCCCGTCATTAAGAGGGTCATCATACCCTATGCTTCGCCGGCACTGATTGCCTCATACGCCCTCACATTCATCTACTGCTTCGCAAGCTTCGCCATACCACTGACCCTCGGAGGACCAGCCTACTCCACCCTTGAAGTCTACATATACTACTTTTACAGAATGCTCTTTGATTACGAGGCAGCCGCCGCCACAGCTACCGTGCAGCTAGCTGTGTTAGCGATAGCAACCGTTCTCTTCACGCTCGCGTACGCTAGACTCCCACCACCCCCTGTTGGGAGAAGGGTAGTAGCCGTTCTTCCTGGGAGGAAGTATGTTAGGACTGTCTCGTTCGCTGTTCTCGCCGTCGTGGCGGCTTACCTTACCCTACCCTTGATATCTGTTGTCATCAAGTCCTTTCTGGATCCGGGAAACGGGCTCACACTAAGGGGGTACGAGAGGGTGTTCTCTCCTGTGTTTGATCAAGCTATTGGGGCAAGCGGGATGAGGGTTGTGGGCAACACCCTCTACTTTGCAGTGATGACCGCCGTGATAGCTGTCAGTGCTGGCTCATTCCTCGCCTTCATAGGCGGCGCTGTCGCTGACGCATTACTCACGACCCTGCTAGCAATAAGTCCCTTAACTCTAGCGATGGGTCTCCTTAACATGTATGGAGGCTTTCTTCCGGCACCGGTTCTCATAATCTTTGCACACACCATAGCCGCCCTACCGCTCGTCGTTAAGTCGCTCAGACTAGGGTTCCTGCGCGTCGGGAGAGAAATCGCTGACGCCGCCAGAGTCTTGGGTGCTAGGGGGCTGTTCTATTTCTTAAGGGTTGTCGCTCCCCTTTCGAGGGGTTCCTACTTCGTGGCCGCTGCACTCGCCGTTGTCGTGAGCCTCGGGGAGTTCGGCGCTACTTACCTCATAGCTAGGCCTGAGTTCTATACTCTGGGGATAGTTATCTACTCGTTCCGTGGGGTGAGGGACTGGCCCGCGTCATATGCTGCGTCGACGGTGCTCCTTGCGATGAGTGCTACGCTACTCCTCCTTCTTTCGAGGAGGCTTGAGAGGTGGATGTGATGGGGTATGAGGTAGAGCTCGTAAACGTTAGTAAACGGTTCGGAGGGTTCACGGCATTAAGGAATGTTAGCCTTAAGGTACCTGCTTCCTCCCTGACGGTTGTACTAGGGCCCTCAGGTGCTGGGAAGACCACTTTACTTCGGATCGTTGCGGGACTTGAAAGGCCGGATGAGGGTAAGGTGCTTATAGAAGGTGTGGACGTCACCGACGAGCCTCCCTGGGTGAGGGGTGCTGTTATGGTCTTTCAGCGACCCGCCCTCTTCCCTCACATGTCAGCAGCTGAGAACATAGCGTTCGGGCTCGAGGCGATGGGGGTGAGTAAGGATGAGGCGATGGCGCGTGTCCGGGATATAGTTGACCTGTTGAGGATCAGGCACTTGCTGAGTAAGCTGCCGGATGAGCTATCAGGTGGTGAGGCACAGAGGGTCGCCCTAGCGAGGGCGTTGGTGCTTGGGCCAAGGATACTTCTCTTAGATGAGCCGCTCAGTAACCTCGACCTGTCTCTGCGTGAGGAGCTGAGGGCGGAGATACGGAGGATTCAGAGGGAATTGGGGATGACTATGCTGTACGTTACGCATGACCAGGACGAGGCTCTGGAGCTGGGTGATTACCTTGCCATAATCTATGGTGGCGAGCTCGTGGAGTGGGGTGATGCGATGAGTGTTTATGAGTCGCCTTCATCGATGCGCGCAGCGAGGGTATTGGGTCACAATATACTGAGCCCGGACTGCGCCAGGGAGATTGGTGTAAGTGCTAATGCCCCCGTGGCTGTCCCACCCCACAGGATCCTCCTCATCGAAGGCGGTGGGTGTCGAGTCACGAGGGTTGCTAGAAGAAGGAGTTACGGTGTAGTGGATGTTGCATGCGGTGGCACCCGTTTAAGGGTTGCGGTTGGGTACGACATCATAGACTCCATCAAGGTCGGTGATCGTGCAGGGGTCGAGGTGAGGAGGTACTCAGTGCTTAAGAGGCCCTAGATTACTTCAGGCCTGTGCTCCTTACCCTCCTTCTCGATCTTCTCTGTGACGTACTCCCCTATCATCTTAGCCATGCTCCTTATGTTCTCCTCTACCTCCTCAGCCCTCTTCAGCATGTGCTCGAAATCTGCCTCTATTCCTAGGTAGGCCGCCAGCGTCTTAGCGACTACGTATGCTCCGCGATAGTCTATCGCGTTGAGGTCAACGAACATTGACCACGACTCACCGAGTATAGTCGCGCCCGGTATCCCGAAGTACTCTGCCCACCCGATAATGGAGCCGTTTATGCCGCTTATGACGCCCTCCTCTATCGGTTCGGCCCCCAGTCTCTTGAACTCCTCAATAATTCCCTCCTCGTTTCCAGCGACGAACACCCTGCGCCCTGTCGAGACCTCAGGCATGACGAAGGCCGCGCCTGCCACCACGGCCTTGACCCCTCTCTCTACGAGATACTTGAGTACCTCGAAAGCGACCTCGTTCTGGCCCTCGGCTGAGTGGGGCTGGGTATCGGCGATGAAGAATATTGCCTTATCGCTCTCGTAGAGGTCGCCCTTCATTAGCCTGACCCGCCCGTTCCTTCCAACAAGCACTTGGGAGGGGAAGTAAGTCGAGTAGACATGTGCCACCAACTTAGCCCCTGAAGCGCTCATTACTTCCTCCACCGCTGTCTGGCCGACCCTGCCCATGCCAGGCATGCCCACGATAAGAACCTTACCATCCGCCCTGAAGGGTCTGCGCTCCTTAACCGAGGTCACCATGCCGACCGCACCGCCATAGGGAATTGGGCACTGAAACTAATAAGTGGGGTAGGGAGACTTTCTTTGGTGGAACCCGCGGACACCCCCGGGCGGGGAGAATGAGGCGGGGAGCCGGCGGGGTCTTGCATCCCTCCTAAACCTTCCCTATCAGCCACCGAACGCCGACGAACATATGGCGGCGATGTCGCTCGCCCTCACGAGCGGGGCGTAGTGAGTCCTTAGGGATCTCTTGAGTGTTGCCGAATCCGCGTCTATTATCACAGACACGAGAACGACCCTCGCACCGGAGGACGTGAGCGCCTTCATGCCATTGAGGATGTGGGGCTCGTTTTCCGACGTGTCATTCACTAGGGCGACGCGCCTCCCCCTAACCTTGCCGTACACTGTGCAGGGCTCGCCGGAGCACTCTATTACAGCGAAAGGGACACCGATCTTCTCAGCCAGCAAGGCCGCATAAGCAGCTCCCTGGGGCGCTATGCCGGCAACGGCCTCGGCGCCTGCCGCCTGGATAAGGGATGCCCACTCACCGATGACGAAGGATCGGAGGTTAGGCTCCGCAGCTATTATTGCTGTGTCTACGGCTATCCCTCCCTTGCCCGGTCTGATAACTCCGGCCTTACATAGTTCTAGGACTAGAGCAGGGCTTCTCTTAAACAATTCCGACGACCCCCTCCCAGCACCTGCTTATGTTGTTCCGCAAGTACCGCACCTGGGCATGAGCTATTCTCCTCGCCGAGGCCACCGGATCAGGTGAGTTGATTACCGCCCTTCCATACACCTCTGCGTCAGCCCCCGCGCATAATGCCTCGCCCGGGGTCATGCCGCCCACGACGCTAATGGGTGCCAGTATGAGCACAGAGTTACCGAAGGTTGACCGGAAGTCCCTTATGACGTCCGGCATTGACGCGGGTATGAAGACAGCACTTGGCCTGAGGGCGTTGACTACCTGCTTTAGCTTGGGTATGAGCGCGCTGAGCGTTTCTCTGGCCCCGCTGTTGGATAGTGCCACATGAAGTATTAGATCGAGCGACAGGTCCTTGGTCACCTCCATGAGCTTGTCGAGGCCTCCCTCTATCCCGACTGCCGCGTGAGCGGTTACTCCGTGGAAGCCCGCGTACTTAGCTACCTCAGCCGCCCACGCCATTATGTCTCCTATATCAGCTAGCTTCAGATCGGCTATGTAGTAGGGGCCCTCGAGCCTCGTGATTATGGACTTGACGGTTCTCGAGCCCTGCCTAACAAGGAATGGTAGGCCGAACTTGTAGGCGGGAATGGTGTCCGCTGTTCCCTCCATGACGTCGTAGACGAAAGCTGGGTCTAGGCGTGGTGAGTCGATGGAAATCACGAGTCTGGTGGAGGAGGATCGTATGGCAGAGATGATGTCCGGCAAGACCCGTGCCCATTTTCATTTACCTACGGCTCTTATTTATTCGGTTTATCCTCCATCCTCCTCATCTCCCTTAACCAGACCACGCGCTGTGGGAACGGTATCTCTATGCCGTTTTTGTCGAGGGCCTCCTTTATCTCCTTGACGAGGTATTTCCTGACCTCCCACCAGTACTCGATCGGTATCCACGCCCTCACCAGAAGGTTCACGCTGGACTCACCGAGTTCCTCAACGAATATCTCCGGCTCCGGCTCCGCTAGGACGTACTCCGAGCGCTCGAGGACCCCCCTTATAACCTCGACGGCTTTCCCTATGTCTGAGAGGTAGGATATGCCGACCGGTATGTCGTACCTCCTGGCCCTTATCCTGCTCAGGTTCACGACGTTACTGCTTATGAGAGTAGAGTTAGGCACCCTCACTATTCGGCCATCCAGCATCCTGACCTTGGTTGAGAGAAACCCTATGTCTATGACGTAGCCGACCGCGTCTCCAAGCTCCACTAGGTCACCCACCCTGACGTGGCCCTCTGCCGTGAAGAACAGGCCCGCTATCGCTTCGCCGAGGGATGACTGCGCTGCGAGACCGATCACTATGCCCAGAAACCCGGACGCTATGATTAGGGAGGAGACGTCTATGCCGAGGATCGATATAGTCGCCACGAGGCCGAGAATCGCGCTTGCGTAGAGGAAGAACTTACCCGCCATCTTGGCCACGTACACCGACGCAGTCTTCAAGAGGGCCCTCGTGACTAGCTTGTCGAGGTACCTGCCTATTATTATGGCAAGTATGAACGCCACTGCCGCCATTATGTACCTGATGACGACGGACTCCTCTGTTCCGAAGAGGTTGGCGACGGTGTTGATTATCTGGTCGAAGAGCCACATACCTCGTCACCTCAATAGCCGTAGAGCATTACGAAGGTCTTCACTGATCTCTTTGCAACAAGTATCAGTTTCTTATTGTAATACCTCACAGCAACAGCTGTTCGCACAACAGCTCTCTTCCTATCAATCACATTCATCAATATCGTGTCACTATAAGCCTTTCCCGATGTGTCGACATAGGTGGAGACAGCGTTTATCGGTATCACGAACTTCGTCACTTTGATGGGTTCGTCGAAACTGTTCGTTACTTGGAGGGTGAACCTCATGAAATACTCCTGCCCGACACTCACCAGTTCCTCGGCACTTAAGTACCTGCATAGGTGCCCCCTCTCGGGGGAACCGTACAGCGCGTACTTTATCCCATGCAGGGGAAACCAATCCACTGCGTAGTCCCCCACCTTCACCTCTATGTCCGCAGGCACAGCGTACTCGACGCGCACAGAGTCCATTGGGCCAACAAGGAGGGGGTAGGGAAGCCTCACCATCAGGTGGGTTACTGACCTTAACCTACCTCTGCCAGGTGGCCTAGGCGATACAGAATACGTCAGTGCCCTACCTGCTATAGCCAGCCTAACGAGTTCCTCGCCGTTAAATGACCTGGTATAATGTGTCATGTTTTCCTTTGCCTCGACGCTGATCTCGTAGTCACCGACCCGCTCTCTCAACACAGCGCCAACTTCCCTTGCGCCGAAGCCCTGCACTTTATCTGCTCCCTAATCTTATCGTGTTTCGTAGTTATTCGGTATTCTCGCTGAGCAAGCGATAATACCGAGCCGTACCGAGAAGTTCAGGGAGTAGTGCCTCACCCTTTTTGAGAGGTCGGAGCTGTATAGTTTCTAACGGTGGTCTCTGAGGTGAAGCGGCCTGTTCCCGAGCCCTTAATGCTCCTCGCCCTCATAGTGTCCAAAGGGTCTGTGAGGGGTAAGCTTACGCTACACAGAATAGCCTACGAGGCAGGACTCCAGTACGGGTGGGTCAAGTACTCCTTTGGGCCGTACAGCAAGGACCTTGACCGGGACCTGGAGCTACTGATCTCTTCCGGCCTTATCCGGGTGATCGAGGACGGCGAGGGAGTGCCCATATTCGCCCCAACAAAGAAGGGAGTGGATGTTGCCACCTCCCTCGGTATACTGGTGAGGGCGAAGAGCAGGGCCTGAGCTTAACTGCTTTTTAGTTGTTCTTTCCATCTGAACAGGGGCCTTTCCTTGGCGTACCAGATGAGTAGACGACAACTCCTGATGAGCATGGTATATGGCCAGGCAATGATAGGTGTTCTCACGGTCCTCAACGTATTCTTTCCGGAGTACCTTGGGTACACGTTCATAATCTTCATCATCGGCATGGGCGTCTTTGCAGCCATCTCAGCCAGGACTATGCTTAAGCACGTAAGGAGTAGGGAAGCGAAGGAGATAAGGTCAGGTAAGCTCCTGCTTAAAGCTGATCCCAAGGCCGTTAAGGAGTTACAGGCAGCTGATGCCGAACGGCTAGCTAAGGAGATGATGCCCGCAGCGAAGGCCATGCTGGTACCTTTCCTCGGGCTGATAGTAGTTTTCGCTTGGTACCCGACGTACTTTGGCTACGCGACCCCCATAGCTAGGTCGACCAACGACGTGCTGGTGAGGGTGCTGATCTTTCTGGCAGGGTATGAGATACCGTACTCCATCATAATGGGGCTGAACTTCCTCTCGAGGCGGGCGTTGAAGGAGATGGTGCAGGTTGTTCAGTCATACGAGGTGTATGACAAGGGCATCCTCGGCCCGGGCATAGTCGAGTTCTTTCCCCTTGACACGAAGAGGTACGAGGTGGTGTACAGCCCTGTGAGGAAGTTTGTTGAGTTGAGGAAGCTCGGCAAACCCATAGTGAAGTTCAGGTTCTACACGAAAAGATATGAAAGGTTCGTAGACATACTGAAAAGATACGGCGGAGTTAGAAATGTGGAGCGTGTGGAATGAAGCCGCAGCCATACTGGTCCTCCTCGCCGCCACATCACCTTATGCCACCGTAATAACGGGGTACGGTATACTCCGCATAACCGAGTACTCAGCCTCAATAGGGGGGTGCGTACTAGCTAATGGGACACTCGCGGATCTTTGGATCAGTGACACGGCCGTGGTCGCTTACAGTTCCTCTAACTCGCTGAGACTTGTTCTAGCAAATGGTACGGGAGTATACACAACAGAGTATAGACCCGACGGCTTCCTAGGGCTAGGTGAGGGGGGCAGGGTTATCACCTATGTGGGTGGGGCTGTTGACATTGTTGGTGAGGCAAGCGTTGATGTGGGCTATGCCTGCGCGCACCCCTTCTCAGCTAAGTCGAACGGGAATGAACTGGCCGTCGCCTGTGATGGTGGACTGCTCTACTATAGGCTAGGCTCATCCACAGCCTCGCTCGTGAGAGTGGCTAACGTAACCGCTGTGCTAGGGCTAGGAAACGACGCAGTGCTGGTGAGGCTGGGAGACAGCGTCGGGTTCGTTGACGTCACCAGGCACAACCTCCTCGTGATTCCCTGCGAACCCATGATGTGGGGGGTCGGGGACGAGGGTGTGTGGATAGCGTGCAGCGGTGAGCCAGCCAAGGTATTTCTCTATAGGGACGGTTCCCTTGAGCATGCCGAGGTACCACAGCCTTACAGCGCATGCTCCAGTGCTGGCGATCCCTGCAAGGTGGCTGAGGGTTCCTTATATATCGGGAAGCTCTCTTTCACACTGTTTGAAGGACATGTGCTTCATGAGAGCGTTCAGGTAAGCAATGTCAGCGTTGCTATGACGGGATCCATAAGCAGTTCGCCCGTATACACCCGGGTTCCAAGCAATTGTTTAGCCGTTTCTTCACCCAGTTTCGTGGCCACGGGAGAGCCTATACCCTCCCGTCTATTAGTGGGTGCTGTGATGATCATGGGTGGAATTATTTCTGTTCTGTTAGGATACAGGATCTCGAAACAGGAAAAAGCATCAAGGGAGGGGTAGAGCATTGATAAACTCTGTTCGATGAAGTAGGGGTGAGGTCGAGGAATTGATTGAGAGAGTGAGGAGAGCAGCAACACTGCTCGGCGAGGGGAAGCCCGTGTTCATCTACGATGGAGATGAGAGAGAGGGCGAAGTCGACATGATATATTACGCTGCGCTGATCACACCGGAGAAGGTGACTAGCCTCAGGACCATCGCCGGAGGACTCATCTGCTACGCCATGCCGGCCAGGATCGGGGCACCCATAGGTCTGAGGTACATGGACGACATCCTCCGTGAGGCAGGGTACGGAGAGATAGCGGGGCACCCGCTCTCATACGGTGACCCACCTAACTTCAGCCTCTGGGTCAATCACAGGAGTGTCAAGACAGGGATAAGGGATGGTGACAGGGCGGTAACGATAAAGGCACTGGATGAGGTCGTTCGGACGGCGATAGAAATGGGCGGTGAGCAGGCAAGGGCGAAGTTTCTTAAGGAGTTCGTGGCGCCGGGCCACGTGCCAATACTTCTCGGCAGGGGACTTGAGAAGAGAAGAGGACACACAGAGCTCTCGCTAGCTCTGGCGGAGTTGGGTGGTCTGAGGCCGTCGGTCGTGATGGCCGAGATGCTTTATGGCTCTGAGGCAATGCCTCCGGCAATGGCAAAGAAGGTGGCCGAGAGATTCGGTAGTGTGTTGGTGAGCGGCAAGGAGATAATCGAGGCTGTTGAGGAGCTATCACATTAATGGCCTAATACAATTACTAATCGGGTCGAGCAGTTGGTGCGCCTCTGCATCAGCATTCCCTACGAGGTTCTTGAGAAAATAATCAAGGACGAGCGCTACAAGGGACTCCCGCCCGAAGAGGCCGTTCGGCAGTTCATCATCGACGCCGTTACGCGGGCAGAGAAGGAGGGTAAGGCGCTCATACCCTTGACACCGCAGAAGGAGGGTGAGGCCGTAGCGGGCACCGTGCCTGAGTCATTCATAATCCAAAAGCTCGATAACATACACAAGTGGACCTCAAGGACTTACGAGATCCTTGAGGCATTGCTTGATAAGGTCTCCACACTCGAACAGGAAATAAAGAACATGTCCGCTGGGGCACCCCCCAGACCATCCCCTAAGACGATGGAGCACGAGGAGAGAGGGAGACGGAGGAAGTCAGCAATCGATTTCCTCAAAGAGCAGAAGATAATGTTCGAGGCCGATATAGCTAACAGAATAAGGAACAGGGACGCGTTCTTCGAGAAGCTGAGGAGGGACGGCGCCGTCGTGCTAGAGCTAAAGTATGGGAGAGTAGCCGTCGACCCCGATTACTGGGAGGAGTTCAAGTCAGCCCTCAACGAGCTTGACACAAGCGACGACGCAGAAATAGAGAAGAGGCTCGGTAAGAAGGGATATGCCCTCCTGAAGGCCTTGAGCGAAGACGGTGTTGTGTACTTCGACGCGACCAAGCGTAAGTGGGTGTTTGCCGAAAAACTACCCTAAATATACACGGCCGGCCTGTACCCCGGCCTCAGATAACCCCAAGGCATGACCTCAGTGTTCCTAGCCGCGGCCACCCTCCCGTGCCTGTCAGCCACTATTATGCCTACGTTACCCCTCCCGAATAAGGCAGTTATTGAGGACACAGTCAACCACGCTGCCTCGCTGGGCGATGAGCCGCTCGCTAGCCTCTCTACCGCCCTTAAGCAGGCCATACTCATTATTATGACCTCGCCATAGCCTGTTGCAGCAGCCGCACCCCAGCGGTCTGCGTAGAACCCCGCTCCCGGTATGGGTGAGTCGCCCACCCGTCCAGGAAACTTCATTATGACCCCGCCCGTGCTCACAGCCGCTGCCGTGCCTCCGTCAGCGTCAACTGCGACGGCACCTACTGTGTCGAGGAGACCTAGCTCCTTTGCTTCCTTATATCTCAGTGCGTAGTACGTGTTACCTCCCTCTTTCACCTTCTCAAGTAACTCCTTCCATCTCTTGATGGCCCTCTCGCTGGGGCCAGGATGACGGGGAAGTGAGAGCCTCTCCGCGAGTTCATCAGCGCCTCTACCAGCTAGTATTACGTGGCCTGTTCTCTCCATAACTATCCTTGCCAGCGTGACGGGGTTTCTGGGGTACTCAACGGACGCTACAGCACCCGCTCTACGGCTGCACCCGTCCATTATCCCTGCATCCATGCTGAGACCGCCCTTCAGGTCGAGAACCGAGCCGACCCCCGCGTTGAAGATCCCCGAATCCTCCATGTACCGGACGGCCGCCTCAACAGCATCGACTGCAGAACCTGTTCGAAGGGCCCTCAGCCCCTCGTCCAAGGCCGCCTTGAGCTCCTTCCTTACTCTGTCGTAGTTTCTCCAGCCTTTCCTCGAGCCAGCGCCGCCGTGCACTGCCACCACCGGGATCATCTAAGCCACCAAATGGGTGGCGGTGTTCACGATTTAAGTCGGGTAGGTGAATCAACTACAGGCTAGGGCTGGATGGGTGAGGCAGTGCGTCTATGGATGCTGAAGGAGAGGGTAGCCAACGAGCTCCGCGAGTTGCTAGGTAGGGGGAGGGCAGCCATTGTGGCGAAGGATTCCCATGCTAGGAGGAGGCCCAGACCATGCGGTATAACGATCCACCCGGGACACGGATGTCCCTTAAGGTGCACCTATTGTTACATATACGACATGGGATTCGGTATCAAGCCCCGCCCCTACCCGCTGAGCGGTGAGGAGCTGGCGTACGCTCTCGCTAGGAACCCGTATGTTGTTCCCGAGAGAACACTGGCGGCGTTCGGCTCCGTTACCGAGCCGTTGCTCCCCTTGCTTAGGGAGAAAACGCTGGAGTACGCGACCTCGATATCTAGGTGGTTGAGGCTACCGATCCAGTTGAGTACGAAGTTACTGATTGATGAGGACTTCGTTGAGAGCCTCCGCTCTGCAGACCCAGGCGCCAGTATACTGGTGAGCGTGTCGAGCCTTCGATACTGGAGGAAACTGGAGCCTAACGCCCCAGAACCCCTGCTCAGGATAGAGAGGGCCTCAATAGCCGCGAGAGAGGGGCTACGTGTAGACCTATTCCTCCGCCCCATAATACCCGGCATTCTTACTGAGAAGGAACTCAGGGAGCTCTTTCTCGCCGCTAGGGAGGCAGGTTTCTCCGGGGTAGTTACAGGTTCGTTGAGGGTGACGAAGAGCATTATGGAGAGGCTGAGGGCTGCCGATATACCGGTAGAGGTGCTCGAAAAGTCCTTGAGGGGCGTTAAGTTATCGGAGAGGCAGGTTCCCGTGCCTGACCGTAGTACTAAAGAGGCGGCGCGTTCTGTAGCGGCCGAGGTAGGTCTCGAGTATCTTCCATCGGCATGTGCTGCTAACGTCAGATCCCATAGAATGGGATGTGCCCTATGTAACTTCGGCCCATGCGGAGCCCTGCCGAGGCCAGACCCCTCTGATGTTGAGGAATTCCTTGAGCTGCTCGGACTGAAGGGTTCTGCGTCATTCTCTGAGGGCGTCATTAAGTTAGTGTTGAGGAGATGGGATAAGGGAAGGGCGAGGATTGCGAGAGTTTTCCTCTCGGATGTCTATAAGCGCAGGGTGATCCTACGGGCTGTTTAGCGGTAAAACATCCTTAGTACCTGCTGAGGCCCAGCCACTCGAGGAGCTTTAGGTAGGCGTGGGACCTCGCTATGTTCCTCGAACCCTCTGGGCCGGGCTTCTTCATGAAGAACGCGTTGACCTCGTAGACTGTTCCTGCGACGCCCCTGTCGATCGCTATTTCGCCGAGTCTTATGAGGTCTGTCAGCATGCCGGCGAGGGCCGGTGAGTCGTTTATCCTGGCGTTAATGTATATGCTGTCCTTGAAGCCCCCGAACGAGATGTACTCTAGGTGCATTGCCACGTACTTCTTGTCACCGAGAGGTTCCAGGTAGCCAGTCGGCTTTATGAAGTGCGGCACGTCGTAGCCCAGTATGTCCTCAACCATTGATGACTTTGTCGTCTCCTTCATGGCGTTCCTCTTCGGGTCGGTTAGGGCGAGGAAGTCTGTGTTGCCGCCGATGTTGAACTGGACTACGAAGAGCACCCTTCTGTTCCTCTCAGCCATGTGCTCTAGGAGGTCAGCGGTAAGCGGCGTTGCCCCCGTTGCTCCGTCGTCGCCGAAGAGCACCGCTCCCACCTCCCTGAAGTACTCTACGATGCCCGGCGAGTTCGCTACCGGGGTCGGTATGGCGTTCACGAAGGCCGCCCTCCCACATCTTTTCACGTACTCAGCTACTGCGTAGGCGTAAGTCTGGGTCGCTGATAGCTCGCCCTTGAGGGCCTTCTCAACGAACTCTTCCTTACTCTCGACCTTCCCAGCCTCCTCGGTCGTTATTATGTTGACGAACACGTCGGGCCTGAGTTCGCACCATTCTCTCACGAGCCTCTCTATGGCCTCCTTGATCCCTACCTCATCCTCCAGCCCCTTCGCCTCCACCGGAAGTACCTTAGCGGAGCCCAGGTGTATGCCCCTCCTTATGGTTATTTTCTTCAGCTCCTCTGGTACGGAGTGACCCGTGCCCTTGAAAACCTCCACGGCCACGTCATAGAGTGTCTTCCCTACCTTCGCGTTGTCGACCTCGTACGCCGCCAGAATCTCTATGTCCTCGATCTTGACGGGTAGGTCATACCTGGCTAGGGGGACTCCGTAGGGTTCTACCTCGCCCTTTTTGATCTTCGCGAGGCCGGCAGCGAGGTGTGACGCAACGTAACCGGCCCCGAGAATAAGCGCTCTCACCATTTCCTTCACCGTACAACTAATATACAGGTTTGATTGATAAGCTTTAGCTTGGTTGAATTAACATAGAACTAATTTAGTCTATAGTTCTCGCTATACGTCCAAAAGAGTTTATAATATGACTTCACCAGGTTTCCTCACGCTAGACACTATTTCCTTGTAGGGAAGCACCACCACTCTCTCAGCGATAAGTATCTCGGGATTAACAACTACCTCATCACCCAGAACAACCCCTCTCATTATCCTGGCCCACCTTCCTAGGAAGCAACTGGCACCAATGACAGCTCCATCAATTACTGAGGCACCCTCTATCGTTACGCCGGCAAGTATCACTGTGTCCCTTACCCTTGTGTAAGGCCCTATCTCGACGTTCTTCTCAATAACAACATTAGGGCCTATAGAACTTCCTCTCTCTATCTTCGTGCCCGGTCCTATGTAGACGGGCGGGATTATCTCTGCGTCATCGCTTATTTCGGCCGACTCATGTATGAAGCCCTCGGGATAGTACGTCTTAAGGGCCATGAAGTTCGCCCTGGCGTAGTCAGCCGGCACCCCTATGTCCGACCATAGGCCTGTGTGAATGAATCCGTAGAGGACGCCGTCCTCGACCATTCTAGGCAGGACGTCCCTAGCGATCTTGGATGGGTACTTATCGTGAGGGAAGTAGTTGAGGGCCTCAGGTTCAAAGATATAAAAGCCAGCGTTAACCACGTTTGACTTGGCCTTCTCCCTCGGGGGCTTCTCTTGGAACTCAACTATTCTGCCGTCCTCATCCAGAACCGCTACTCCGTACCTGCTCGGGTCTTCCACGGGGGTGAGGGCCAGCGTCCCAAGGGCTCCCTCCATCATCTTGTCCTTATGGTAGTTGAGGAGAACATTCACATCTATGTTAGAGAATATGTCTCCGTACGCTACGATGAAGGTGTCATTGAGTCCGTACATTTCGTTGATGAGTGGTATGGGGCCGGCGTCGCCTAGGGGCCTCCTCTCCTCAGCGTACCTTATCCTCAAGCCGAACCTCTCCCCGGAACCGTACCTTGCTTTGATCATGTCGGCCAGATACCTCACCGACAGAATAACCTCGTCAACACCGGACTTTGCTAGCGATTCTAGTATCCAGTCAAGCAAGGGCTTCCCTAGTATTGGGAGGAGGGGTTTGGGCCTTGTGAGTGTTAGCGGCCTTAACCTGGTGGCGAAACCGCCGGTCAGCACCACAGCCTTCAACACACAGCACCTGGCCAGGAAATGTGTTGTCTTGGTTGAATTAAGATTGTTCCTCACGAGTCTCTATGATCTTTCTTGGACTCAGGGGGTATGCCTTAACTAATGTGTGGCGTAGCCCCAGACGCTTTGCCAGGGTATCTGATGTAACGACCCTGCCGCCGCAAATGAAGGCAAGCCCGCCCACAACTAGTCTCTTGCTAATTTCCTCGTCAGCATCGATCTCAGCCCATTTCACGAGGGAGCCCTCAATCTCCTCGTATGGCATCCTCGTAGCCACAGCCCTCCTCGCTAGCCTCCTCCTGTACTGAACAGCGTCCTTATACCTTGCTGGGCAGTAGTGCACGCTTATGTCGATCCCCTCCTCCATGACGGCCGCCATCACCCGAAGGGCTGTCTCTCTAGATCCAACTGCCGCAACACCGTTCTCCGTCCTATACCCCCTGAGGATCAGGCTAGCTTCATTGCCCTCGCTGAACTCTAGCTCGTTAAGGTTCACGAAACCAGCCCCTATCTCTGTTGCTTTGCGGATGGCGTTGAGGAGTTCCTTTTCGGTGCCAGGGATGGCCGGGTTTTCCACCCCCACATCTATTCCGGATTTAGCCGCTATTGCCAGCGCCCTGTATGAGTGCTCGCCTGTGATGTGTATCCTTATCTCGTCGAGGCCTGCTCTGACGAGTTCACGCATTCCCTCTTCGGTGAGGAGGTAACCGGTCGTGTACAGGTGGATGTGGAAGTCCTGGCCGAAAGCATCCTTCAAAGCCCTAATGATCTCTATCGCCCTATCTAACCTGGCTATTGGGTCACCTCCTGTTATGCCAGCCCCCCTTGAGAGGTTTGCCGCCACTTCTGTGACCACGTCCTTAATGTCCCTGGCGAGAACCTCGTTCACATAGGTAACATCCCTTCCCTTCCTTGACCTCGATAGAGGGCAGTACCAGCACCTTTCTGGGCATACGCCAGTCACGAAAATAACTGATTTCGCCCCCTCCATGCACAGCTCGCAGCCCCTGGGAAGATCACCTATCCAGCAGCCCAGAGTGTCGCAGTCGCCCTTAAGGCTCCTCAGCAGCTCACTCACCTCATTATCCTAGCAGGTCTAGGCAGAATTTACTTCTTGACCTGAACAAGCCTCAATAGAATCGCTAGAGAACCCGCTTCACACACTAACGAATACGGGATTATCAGGTGTGGTCTTAGCTGGTAGAGGGTCGACATTATTATCGAGGATGCCATCCATGAGGCTCCGAGCGTGAACGAGAAGATGCCGTAGGCCCACGCCCTTGAGGCAGGATCTATGAGGTCGGCCACCGATGCCCGTAGAACGGTTTCGTATACACCCATGTAGGCACCCCATAGCGCCGAGGCTATTGCGAAGTTCTCTATGCTCGGTTGAAGGAAGAGGAATGCCGTCACCGGGGCAGCGAAGATCGGTGCTGCCGCAACAACTTTGATGCCT
>Ga0256833_1000705_pt1 | contig 25555 bp, 26 predicted proteins | sample 356284metaG_FD_190535 | JGI IMG/M metagenome (GOLD analysis project Ga0256833, IMG submission 190535) | Hydrothermal vent microbial communities from Mid Atlantic Ridge, Atlantic Ocean - 356-284 | ecosystem: Environmental > Aquatic > Marine > Hydrothermal vents | place: Atlantic Ocean: Mid... | reverse complement strand
TCGGGAGTCGGTTTGATCTCACCTTTGGGAGAGACTTTGCCCACGAGGATCATGCCGGGTTTGACGTAGGTGCCGATCTTGACGATGCCGCTTTCGTCCAGGTGCATCAGCTCCTCTTCCCGAATGTTGGGGATGTCCCGGGTGATCTCTTCGGTGCCGTGCTTGAGTTCTCTGGCCTCAATCTCTTTCTCGTAGATGTGAACCGAGGTAAAGGTATCCTCCCGGATCAGCTTCTCGGAGAGGATAATGGCGTCCTCATAGTTGTAACCGTTCCAAGGCATAAAAGCGACGAGGACGTTTTTACCGATGGCCAACTCCCCCTGGTCCATATTGGGACCGTCGGCGATGATCTGGCCTGCGGCGATCTCTTGACCGACTTTGACGATGGGAACTTGACCGAAGGCGGTGTTCTGATTGGTCCGCATATTTTTTTCGAGAATGTAGTGGTCGATGAAAAGCCCTTGCTCGTCTTCGCCCTTGATGTAAATACTTCGGGCATCGACTTTCTCCACGACGCCGGCACGTTTGGCTTTGATCGCCTCCCAGGCATCCCGGGCGACGATCGCCTCCATGCCGGTGCCGACGACGGGAGCCTCGGGCTTGAGAAGGGGTACGGCCTGGCGCTGCATGTTGGATCCCATCAATGCCCGGTTGGCGTCGTCGTGCTCCAGGAAGGGGATCAGTGCCGCCGTTGCCCCGGAAATCATCAGGGGTGCGACGTCGATCAGGTCGACTTTGTCCGCCTCGTTGAGACCGATGTTTCCGTTGAGACGGGTTTCGACAAAGTCTTCGACGATGTAGCCGTTTTCGTCTACTTTGGTCGAGGCGGGGGCGATGACCTTATTCTCTTCCTGGGTCGCGGTGATGTAGACGATCTCATCGGTAACTTTTCGATCCTTGACCACTTTGTAAGGCGCTTCGATGAAGCCCAGATCGTTGACCTTGGCGTAGGTGGCCAGGGTATTGATTAGACCGATGTTTTGCCCTTCCGGAGTCTCGATAGGACAAATCCGTCCGTAGTGAGTAGGGTGAACGTCCCGGACTTCAAAACCGGCACGCTCTTTGACCAGACCGCCTTCGCCTAGAGCCGAAAGTCGTCGCTTATGAGTAATCTCAGAGAGAGGGTTGGTCTGGTCCATAAATTGGCTAAGCTGTCCGCCGGAGAAAAACTCCAAGATCGTGTTGGTGATCATTTTGGAGTTGACCAGATCATGGGGCATCAGGTCATCGAGAGAACCGCTGATGGTCGTCATTTTGTCCCGGATCGCTTTTTGCATCTTGAGCAGGCCGTTGTGAAGCTCGTTGCCCAGGAGTTCACCGATGGCGCGGATTCGTCGGTTACCCAGGTGATCCCGGTCATCGATCTGTCCTTCGCCGTTTTTGACTTTGATAAGGTATTTGACGGTATTGATGATATCTTCACTCGTCAGGACCGTTACATACTCCGGTACATCCTGGTCGAGCTTATGGTTCATTTTCATCCGACCGACTTTCGTCAGGTCGTAGCGCTCCGGATCGAAAAAGAGCTGATGGAGGAAGTTTTTGGCCGCCTCCGGGGTTACCGGCTCTCCGGGGCGCATAACTTTGTAGATCCGAATTGCCGAGAGGAGGTTTTCATCTTCGATCTCTTCGGTCTGTTTGAGGAGTTTAAGGCTCTCTTGATCTGCAATAAAAGAGCGAATGATCGAGCCGTCGGCTCCTTCAGCCAAATCATCGGCGATTTTAAAGGATTCTATTCCCAGATCGATGATCTTACGAATACGGTTTTCGTCGAGCTGCGTGATGACGTCATAGACGACTTCACCGCTCTCCCGGTCGATGATCGGTTCGGCCAGATGGCGCTCCATCAAAATTTCGAGGGGATATTCGACCCACTCGAGGCCCTCTTCGGCCAGTTTCTGGGCTTTTTTCTTAGTCAGACGCTTGCCGGAAGCTACGATGACGTTTCCGTCGAGATCTTTGAGATCATATTCCGCCCGCCCGACATACTCTTCGGGGTTGAAGCGGACGATAAACCGATTGTCCTTAATGAAGATCTCTTTGGTGGGGTAGAAGAGCCGGACGATATCTTCCTTGGTGTAATCCAGTGCGCGGAAAAGAATCGTCACGGGAATTTTACGACGCTTGTTAATTCGTGCGTAGAGAATATCTTTTGCATCGTACTCGAAATAGAGCCAGCTTCCCCGATCGGGGATGATCTGGGCAGAGTAGACCAGTTTGTTCGCGACAGTGGTCGCTTCGGCTTCTTTGAAGATGACGCCGGGGCTCCGATGGAGCTGATTGACGATGACACGCTCGACGCCGTTGACGATAAAAGAAGTGCGATCGGTCATGAGGGGAATATCTCGAACAAAGATCGCCTGCTCTTTGATCTCTCTGGGATCGAGCTTTTCACCGGTCTTCTCGTCCCGGTTCCAGATCGTCAAAGCGATTTTGAGCTTGAGAGAGACGGCGTAGGTCAATCCCCGTTCCATACATTCGCGAATCGTGTACTTGGGCTTAATAATTTCGCTTCCCTTGTAGCTGAGGGTGATACGGTTTTGCTGATCGTGGATAGGGAAGGAAGAACGAAAGACCTTTTCGATGATACTTTGGGAACGATCCTTCGCATCGAGCATCAGGAAATTCTCATAACTTTTCTGTTGAAGCTGCAGAAGATTGGGAATTTCGATCTGACGGGGGGTTTTGGAAAAGTCGACGCGAAGTCTGTTACCGGAGTGAAGTGAATTTAACATTGGCAAACCTTAAGCTTGGTTTCGTGTGGTTGGTGCGTAGATACACAAATAAACTATTTGACGCAATAGTTTGTCTCTGCATCCGATTGGGGTGAGAGATCCCGGAGCCGAAGCCCGGAAAGTTTTTGTCTTACTTGAGCTCGACAGTAGCGCCGGCCTCTTCGAACTGCTTCTTGAGCTCTTCGGCTTCCTCTTTGGAGACGCCTTCTTTGATAACGGTGGGAGTCTCTTCGACGGCGGCTTTGGCCTCTTTGAGCCCCAGGCCGGTGACGGCGCGGACCACTTTGATGACGTTGATTTTCTTGGCGCCCGCATCGGTCAGGACGACATTGAACTCGGTCTGCTCTTCGGCAGCTTCGCCGGCTCCAGCACCGGGAGCGGCAGCTACGACGGTAGCTTGGGCGGAAACGCCAAACTTCTCTTCGAATTCTTTAACCAGCTCGCTCAGTTCGAGAACGCTGAGGTTGGAGATGAATTCCAGTACATCTTCTTTTGTACATGCCATGTTGATTCCTTTGTATCTGTTCTTGTCTTGACAAAAGAGTCGACGCCGCAGCGTGACTCACCTATAGTTACGCTTCCTCTTCTTTTTTCTGGCGCAGGGCATCCAATCCGATCGTAAAGTTGCGGATCGGAGCCATCCAGACATTCAGAAGCATACCGATCAGTTCGTCACGGCTGGGCAGTTTGGCCATCGCCATGATGGTGCCGAGATCGACGGCTTTGCCTTCGAGGGCACCGGATTTGATCACGAAGCGATCTTTGAACTCGGTTGCAGCTTTGTCAGCCGTTTTACAGGTTGAGATCTGATCTTCACCCCAGACCACCAGGTTGGTGTCCCGAAGCTCCAGATCCTCAATGTCCGCGTTCTTCAGTGCCAGGGTCGCCAAGGTATTCTTGACGACTTTGACCTTCGCATCGTTTTGCGCCGCCAAGGCGCGAACATGCTCCAGTTCCTGACAGGTGAGTCCTTTGTAATCGCAGACGACGATTGCGTTGGACTCTTTAAAGGCAGCGGACATCTCGGCGACGAGCTGCTCTTTTTCTGCTCTGGTCATCTTTTCTCCTTTCAGACTTCCAACAGGGCTCCCGCGCAAACGGGCTGCCTCCAGGAGAGGAGACATTGTTTAAGCTTTCGCCCCTATTGTCTTCAGTCGGGATAAAGGCGCGCTGCGCCTTATTTGATCTCCATCAACTCGGCAGTGTCGAGTTTGACGGAGGGACTCATGGTGAGGCTCAGGGCTGCATTTTTGATGTAGCGCCCTTTTGCACTGGCAGGCTTGAGACGATTGATCTTCTCAACGAAGGCCCGGAGATTCTCCTCCAGCTCCTTCTCGCCGAAGCTCGCTTTGCCGATACCGGCGTGCATGTTACCTTTTTTGTCTACACGGAAGTTGACCTGGCCACCCTTGGCGTTTTTGACCGCTTGAGCGATATCCATCGTCACGGTACCGGTTTTGGGGTTAGGCATCAGGCCTTTGGGTCCGAGAATACGTGCGACTTTACCTAGGACGCCCATCATATCCGGCGTGGCGATAACGATATCGAAATCAATTTGACCCTTTTGGATCTTTTCGATCAGCTCTTCTACATCGGTAAAGTCGGCTCCGGCTTCCTTCGCTTCGTCAACCTTGGGGCCCTTGGCGAAGACGGCCACCTTGACCTCCTTGCCGGTGCCGTGGGGAAGGACGACGGAACCGCGGATCATTTGATCGGCGTGGCGGGGATCGACGTTGAGATTGAGAGCAACTTCGACGGTTTCGTCAAAGTTCGCAGATTTGAGATCTTTGACGGTTTTGACCGCTTCTTCTACGCTGTACTCTTTCTCTTTGTCGATCTTTTCCAGTAGTGTCTGTTTTCTTTTACTCAGTTTCTTTGCCATGATTTTCTCCGCTTTATTTTGCTCCCACTTTCTTTTGGATCCAAGTGGTCAAAGGATCAGTCGACGATCTCCACACCCATGCTTCGGCAAGAACCGGCGATGATTTTTGCCGCCTGCTCACGATCGTTGGTGTTGAGATCTTCAATCTTGAGGTCGACGATTTTGAGCAGCTGCTCTTTGGTGATCGTTGCTACTTTGTTGAGAAGAGGGTTGTCGCTTCCCTTCTTGATACCGGCTTCCTTCATAATCAGGTCGCTTGCGGGGGGCTGTTTGGTTTCAAAAGTGAAGCTGCGATCGGTGTAGACTGTGATCTCTACAGGGATCTTGAAGCCCATTTTGTCTTTGGTCTTTTCATTGAAGGCCTTGCAGAACTCCATGATGTTGACACCGCGCTGACCGAGTGCGGGACCGACCGGAGGAGAGGGATTCGCCTGACCGGCAGGAATCATCAATTTGAATTTTTCAGCAATTTTTTTTGCCATTGTCTGTTCCTTACGTTAGATTATTTTTTCCACTTGGGTGTAGAGAATCTCCACGGGAGTGTTACGGCCGAAGATTGATACATTCAGCTTGAGTTTCCCGTGATCGAGATCGTACTCCTCAACCATTCCGGTAAAGTTCGCAAATGGTCCATCGATAATACGTACCATCTCCCCGGGCTCGAAGTCGACCTTTGGGCGGGGAGGCTTCTTGGTCTCCATTTTTTCGAGGATGAGCTTGATGTCCGACTCGTTTAAGGGCGTCGGCGTCTTCTGCTCTCCGATGAAGCGGGAGACCCGGGGAAGATTCTGAATCTTGTGCCAGAGATCAGTATCGAGATCAATATGGGCAAAGACATAGCCAGAGTAGAGGGAGCGTTCGGTGATTTTCTTTTCACCGTTTTTTACCTCGATGACCTCTTCGGTGGGGACGACCACCTTGTCGATCTTCTCTTGCAGGCCGTAGTCTTCCGCCATCTGCTCGATTGCCCGTTTGACCGAGCGTTCGCTACCGGCATAAGTCTGGATTGCGTACCATTGATGAGCCATCGTGTGCCTTGCTTTAAATTGTTGAAGAGACAATCGCCGACATCAGCATGTCAACAAGTGCCAGGAAAATAGATATTACGGTAACAACAAGAACAACTGCCACGAATGCTTGTCGGACCTGAACTTTGGTCGGAAAAATGACTTTGTCAAGTTCGGCTTTCGCGTCTTTTAAAAACTTCGTGATCTTTTCCATATCTACCTTCTTGATGGCAGGCCAAGAGGGACTCGAACCCCCGACACCTGGTTTTGGAGACCAGTGCTCTACCAACTGAGCTATTGGCCTATCGCTAAAAAGAGGGAAGCTTTAGAGCTTCATCTCTTTGTGAACCGTATGCGTTCTGCACCACTTGCAGTACTTCCGCAGTGCAAGTTTTTCGGTCGTATTTTTCTTATTCTTGGTCGTATGATAATTGCGGCGTGTGCATTTTTCACAACCGAGATGAATCGTTTCTCTCATCGTTTCTCCAATTTAATCACCGGGATATCCCGGTTCTTTGGGTGTGCTTACTCGATGATCTTGGTAACAACACCGGCACCAACGGTTCGTCCACCCTCACGGATAGCGAATCGGGTACCTTCTTCCAAAGCGATCGGTGCGATCAGCTCAACATTCAGTTTGACATTGTCGCCGGGCATAACCATCTCCGTTCCTTCGGGAAGGATAACGGAACCGGTCACGTCGGTCGTCCGGACGTAGAACTGAGGACGATAGTTGTTGAAGAAGGGAGTATGGCGACCGCCTTCTTCTTTCGTCAGAACATAAACCTCGGCCTCGAACTTGGTGTGAGGCGTGATGGAGCCGGGCTGGCAGAGAACCATACCGCGCTGGACGTCTTCCTTGGCGGTACCGCGGAGCAGAACCCCACAGTTGTCACCGGCTTCACCGCAATCCATCTCTTTGCGGAACATTTCGACACCGGTAACGGTGGTCTTCTGGGTGTCCCGCAGACCGACAATCTCTACATCGTCACCGACGCAGACTTTACCCCGCTCGATCTTTCCGGTGACGACGGTACCACGGCCCTGAATGGAGAAGATGTCTTCGATAGGCATCAGGAAGGGCTTGTCGGTTTCCCGCTCGGGATCGGGAATGTAGTTGTCGACTTCTTCCATCAGCTTCAAGATCTTCTCGGACCACTCACCGAGCTGTCCTTTCTTGGCCTCTTCGAGAGCCTGGAAGGCAGAACCGGCGACGATGGGAGTGTCGTCTCCGGGGAACTCATACTCGTTGAGGAGTTCGCGAACTTCCATTTCGACCAGTTCGAGCATCTCTTCTTTGTCCTCTTCGTCCAGCTGATCCTCTTTGTTGAGGAAAACAACGATATAAGGGACGCCGACCTGGCGAGAGAGCAGAATATGCTCGCGAGTCTGAGCCATGGGGCCGTCGGTTGCAGCGATAACGAGGATCGCACCGTCCATCTGAGCCGCACCGGTAATCATGTTTTTGACGTAGTCGGCGTGGCCGGGGCAGTCGACGTGAGCGTAGTGGCGCTTATCGGTTTCGTACTCGACGTGAGACGTCGCGATGGTGATTCCGCGCTCGCGCTCTTCGGGAGCGTTGTCGATCTGATCGTAGTCCATCAGAGCCGTGTCGTTCTTGGTGGCCAGAACGGCGGTGATAGCAGCGGTCAGAGTGGTTTTACCGTGGTCGACGTGACCGATGGTACCGATGTTGACGTGCGGTTTGGTCCGCTCGAATTTTTCTTTAGCCATAGTTGTCTCCTAGCTTGTGTGAATTTTGCGGCTGATATTATATCAGAATCTACATTAGACCCCATGCCCAACGCTATGGACAAGACTCCAACCCGTGGGTCGTACTCCTGTCCATATTCAGCCAGTGTTGTTCATTTTATGGAGCCCAGAAGCGGATTTGAACCGCCGACCTCTTCCTTACCAAGGAAGTGCTCTGCCCCTGAGCTATCTGGGCGTAATTAATTGCAGTTTCGAATGAGTCAGTGTATGGAGTGCCACAACTGTTAAAGAAGATATCATATCTATTAAATGGACAGTTATCTTCAGCTCCCAGTATTTTGGAGCGGGAGACGGGACTCGAACCCGCGACCCTCAGCTTGGAAGGCTGACGCTCTAGCCAACTGAGCTACTCCCGCGTCTAAGAATGGTGGTGAGAGGAGGATTCGAACCTCCGAAGGCAAAAGCCAGCAGATTTACAGTCTGCCCTCGTTGGCCACTTGAGTATCTCACCCTCGATACCGGTCAAACACTGATACATTCTTTTTGCAATGGAGCTGGTGATGGGACTCGAACCCGCGACCTGCTGATTACAAATCAGCTGCTCTAGCCAACTGAGCTACACCAGCGTCCGTTCCATCGCAAAATGGACCCGAATTATAGTGGAGCAATACTTAATCTAAAATTAATTATTGGGTGATTGTCGTGTTTTTTTCAAAAGCATTCTTGATATAATCTCCAGGATAACTAAAAATATAAAGGGGCAAGTCGTGAAGATACTTTTGGCACCCAGTGAAAGCAAAAGAGCAGGGGGGTCGGGAAATTTCGATCTTTGCGGCCTGCTTTTCCCCGAACTTTGTCCACTGCGCAAGGAGATTCTAGAGCGATATCGTCAGGTCCTAAAGAGCGGTGATCGAAGGGCCGCCGAGGTCATGTTCGGACTCAAAAAGCCTGAAGAGATCGAACGTTATTTACATACGGATCCTTTGAATTCTCCCGTTCTTAAAGCGGTCGAGAGATATATGGGAGTCGCTTTCGATCACCTGGACTTTCCTTCTCTTGATTCCCGGGCACAGAGATATGTGGAGAGTAACGTTATCATCTTTTCCAACCTCTTTGGGCCTATTCTGGCCGGGGACATGATTCCGGATTATCGCCTCAAGCAGGGGGCGCCGATCGAAGCGATACGGACGGAGAAACTCTATCGGGAGGAAGCGACTCCACTACTGGAGACGTTTTTGGCAGGAGAGGAGATTTTGGATCTCCGTGCAGGTTACTATGACAAATTTTACCGACCGATCCGTCCCTATACGACGCTCAAGTTTCTCAAAAACGGTAAAGTCGTTAGCCATTGGGCCAAAGCGTATCGAGGAACGGTGCTGCGCCATTTGGCACTGGAGGGGGTGGCGAGTCTCGACGCTTTCCTGGCCCTTCCGATCCCGGGTCTGGAACTTTACGAGATCCAGGAGAAAAAGAATCGACGGGAGCTGATCTACGTCATCGACGAGGCAACCCTGTGAAGATTCCCGACGAGTGGACTTTATCGTGGATCGTTTTCTGGCTTTTAATGTTGGGGGTGGTTTTGGGTCTGCTCTTTGATACTCCCTGGTCGAAAATTTTACACTAAAGGAGCCTAGAATGTTTGAACTCGGTGCCAAAATCAAAGAGGGGTGGTCCAGCGACAACAAAACAAGCTCCAGAGACAACTCTCCGGTCAAAGTGCATACACCCCAAGAACATCGGCTCTGGTTCCGTCGGGAGAAGCGAAGAGGGAAATGGGTGACTCTCTGTGGTCCTTTTTCCCTGGATAAGGAAGGACGTACTCAGCTGTTGACGGCGTTGAAACGGTCTCTGGGAAGAGGCGGGACTTGGAAAGAAGACCGGATCGAGATGCAAGGAGACTGTGCTGAGGCACTCAGAATAGAACTTCAAAGAAGGGACTTCGGGTTGAGAGGCTAAGTGCCTCGAGTACTTTATCTCTGAAAGGATTCCTACTTAAATCTGCCATATCCCACGCAGGTGTTCTACAAGAGTTCGGGCTTCCTCCCAGCGGGGGGAGTCATCGATGCGCCGGAGGTATCCCTCCATCGCTTTGCCTGCAGCTCGACGGGATTTGGGACGGTTGCGTCGGAGATGCTCGAAGGCAATGGCGGCATTGATGAGCCCTTTAACCGGATGTCGCAAGGGATCGTCTCTCAGACGTAGAGGATGCCATGCCTCTTCCAGGACCTCGTGGGCTTCGAAATATTCGCCCCGCCTCAGGAGTAGGCAGTAGCGGTGTAGGGCTCCGTCGAGATCTTCATTCATTTTCAGCATGGAGTGACCCTTTGGGGAGAAAGCGTTTGACCCGATAACCGTCGATACTCATTTCATCTTCGGGGTCGTAGTCATACGCTTCCAGGTAGTCGTTGAGAATTGCGGCGAGGTATTGCAGGCGCTCCTCGGGAGAGAGGTCGGGGAAGGTTTGACGCAGGAAGCTGTAGAGATCTTTATTCTGAAGTTGGGCTTGGGTATGGAGTTTTAGGATATTGCCCATCGAGAGGTCGATGTTCCGGGGAGCCATCAGATCATCCCCCGCTTGACCATTCCCACGGCCATCGCCAGGGAGAGCCCGTCGTTGTTGTAGCCCTCTTCGTGGCATTTTTCGCAGGTGTCGCCGCAGAGAAACTCCCAATCCTCCACTATCTGCTGCCACGCTTTAATCTTATGTTCCCGGATGTAGTCGGACAATTCGCCAAGGGTGACATCATGGCAGTGGCAAATCATTGTCTCCCGATCGGGCATTCGGATGCTCATAGCTTCTCCTCCAGGGTAGCCAGCAGGTACTCCCCCGCTCGCTCCGTCATTCGTCCGCGATAGGGGCTGCCTATCTCGATCTTGAGCTCTCCCGTGTCGTTGACCAAGATCTCCCCGTCGATCTCCGGTGCCCAGAGCAGGGGGCGGGCGGAGAGGAGATACTCGTGCTCTTCGCTGGGGCCGTCGATTGCCAAGGGGTATGTTTGCCCTACCATGCGCTCCAAAGAAGCTTCGCGGCTTCGGGTGGCGATCTCTCCCAGGATGGCCGTGCGTTCAGCGACGACTTCTTCAGGAAGCGGTTCCATCGCATAGGCCGCGGTCTCTTCCTCGTGGGAGTAGGCAAAGACGTTAATGCGATCGAAACCGAACTCCTCTAAAAAATCGCAAAGTCGCCGAAAGCTCTCTTCGCTCTCCCCGGGGTGTCCGGCGATGACGGAGGTTCGCACGAAGCTACCCTCCTTGGCTCGCATCCGATCCAGCAATTCCCGAGTCTTTGCTTCTCCGAAGCCCCGCTTCATGATTTTCAGCACGCTATCGTCGATGTGTTGAATCGGCATATCGTAGTATGTTTGAACGACCGGTGAATCGGCAATAGCGTCGATCAAATCGGCACCGGTAGTGGAGGGATAGAGATAGAGTATTCGTGCCGTGCGTACCCCCGGGATCATTTCGATACGTTCTATGAGCTGAATAAGCCCATCCTTCATCCCCAGATCCCTCCCGTAACTGGAGCTGTCCTGACTGATAAAAGAGAAGTCGTAGTAGCCCTTTTGTGTCAAAGCAGCCACTTCATCGGCAATCGAGTCGAGAGTACGGGATTGGAGTCGTCCCTTGAAGGAGGGGATGGCACAGAAGGAGCAGTTTTGGTTGCATCCTTCGGCAATCTTGATATAGGCGTGATAGTTGGAACCGGTGATGAGTCGGGGAGAGCGTTCGTTGGCGAGGTAGACCTGAGGGCTGAAGGTGCTCTGTCTGGAGCGGATCAGTTCATCAATACGCTCATAGTCGCCGACACCGGTGAAAATGTCGATTTCAGGCATCTGCTCGGCGAGTTCTTCTTTATATCGTTCGCTCAGGCAGCCGCTCATAACCAGGAGAGACTCCTTTTTTCTCCGCAGATGCAGATCCAGGACCGTGGAGATGCTCTCCTCCTTTGCCGCTTCGATGAAGCCGCAGGTGTTGACGATGATGACGTCGGCCTCTTCCGGTGCATCGCTAAGCTCGTATTCGGAGAGTTTGCCGAGCATCACTTCACTGTCGACAAGGTTTTTGGTGCAGCCCAAGCTGACCATATGGAGTTTTTTCGGCATGCGTCTGTTCCATTCGTTCAATTTGGCGGATTATAACGCATCTGTCTGATAGGGAGGGGCTGCCTTGCGGCTATTTATTCCCCAGAAGATAGTGGAGAAAGAGTATCTGTGCAAAAAGCGGAGCAAAGATATTGAGAAGGGGAATATAGTTGAAGAGTGCGGCGATGAGGGCAATGAAGCGGGCTTTTTTGCTCCGGCGTTTGAGCGCTTCTTCATCGGAGATAAAGAGTGAACCTACATCGTAGACCGTAGGCTCCTTAAGGAGGATAGACCAGAGCCAGAGCATCCAGAGCTGTCCGAAAATCGGGACAAAGATCAGAGGCAGGGTAAAAAGAAAAAGCAGGAGAAAGATCAGACTTGCTTTGAAAGTGTAGTAAAGTGACCGGTGGATTTTGCCGCCGCCGACGGGCTTTATCTCGGGGTACTCCCGGGCAGCGATACGGAGGATGACCCGCTCTCCCAGGAGAGAGGTCAAGAGAGAAATCGTCACGATAATCAGAGCGTAGCCCAGGGCCAGAGCCGCGAGAAAGGCTCCGCTTTCCTGGAACCAAACCATCGTACCGATCCAGGGTATTTTGGCGAGCCAAGAGGCGACAAATTCTTCAAACGGTCCCCAGGTAAGGCGAAGAACTACGATCCAAAAAAGCATCGACCCTAGGCCAATTTTAAGTATAAAACTCAATACCGAAGGACTGAGGATATCCCGGAGAGATTTGGCTAGGATGGTGGAGAAGCTTTTCATGTGTGACCTTTATTCCGTATAATAACCTTTCAGTAAAGATCAGCGCGGCAGATATAAACCGATTGGCTAAAGGGGATTATAGCTTACTCGCTTGATTTTGAGATTCCGCCGACCTGAAAGGGAGGAATTTCACGGACATCGATCAGCGTTTGAGCATCCGCCCTCGGATCTCGTCTTCGTCCAGAAGCTCCTTGTCGTATTTGATGACTATGACTCCTTCGGTCTCATTGATATAAACATCGTTGATACCGGGGTCTTTTTTGAGCTCGTCCAGCCTATTGCGGTCGAAGTGTTCGGTATCGAGATAGAGAGTGCCGCGTAGGCCGGGATTGCGCATCCCCCAGATCCATAGCGCCCAGAAGAGGCTGACGATCAGGACGGTAATGGCCACTCCTTTGACGCTCCAGTGGCTGAAGATCCAGCCCGCCAGAGTGGCTCCTACCCCCATGCCCACATAGGCAAAGGTGTTGGCGACACCCAGGGCCGCTCCTTTCTGGTGGGCTTTGGCGAATTTGCTGACGAAGCTTTGCAGCAGCGGCTCGAACATGTTGAAGCCGATGAAGAAGAAGACTACGCCGGTGCCGAAGAGCCAGAGGTTGGGGGCGAAACCCATCAGAAGAAAGGCGACGGCGATAAAGGCGATGGAGATGAGGAAAACCTCTTTACCCTTGTTGTACTTCTCTCCGAAAACTGCCGCCGGACCCATGGCGATGATTCCGAAGAAGACGGCGGGGAGATAGACTTTCCAAAACTCTCCCAGGGGCAGAGCGAATTTACTTTTGAGTACCAGGGGGATCAGAAAGAAGGCGATCGCCATGGTGGAGCTGTGAAAGAGGAAAGTGACATACATCCGCACCAGGTCCTTGTCCTTGAAGACATGGCGGACCTTTGCCTCCTCCTCGGCGAAACTGTGGGTAATCTTGGGCGGTTCGGGGACCACGGTAAAGAGCAGGATGATGGAAAGTATGGCCATCCCCGCCGTCAGATAGAAGAGGAAGGGAACGCCGTCAGGCAACCCTCCAAGGATTGGCCCGATAATCATGGCGGCGGTGAAGGCCAGGGCGATGACCATTCCCATGACAGCCATGGCGTGGGCCCGTTCCTCTTCCCGGACATGGTCCGAAATCATGGCGATGATGACGGCGCCGATGGCTCCGGCTCCCTGAAGGAAACGGCCGATAAGGAGGGTGTAGATATCGGTGGCCATTCCCGCCATGACCGAGCCGCCGGCAAAGATCAGCAGACCGATGAGGATCGCTTTCTTCCGACCGATTTTATCGCTCAGAACGCCAAAAGGAACCTGGAAGGCCGCCTGGGTCAGGGCGTAGCCTCCCACGGCAAGGCCGACGAGGGTGGCGGTGGCGCCGGGAAGGTCCTTGGCATAAGCGGAGAGGACCGACATGACGACGAAGAGGCCGAGAAAGCGCAGACCGATGATGAGGCTCAAATGCCAGGTTTTCGCGATGATGGGTTTCATGGAGCTCAATCCTTTCTAAGCTATAATTTTCCATAGATTTCAATGAAATTGATGGAAATATTCAAACATCATGTAATATTTTCGTCAAAATCGGCCAAATTATAGTGAGAATTTCGTTTAACGAGGGTTAAAGATTATGAAAATAGTCCTGGCAAGCGGCAATCGAGGGAAATTACGGGAGTTTAGAGAGGCTTTCGGCGAGGAAATTCTGGCTCTGGACGAAGTGACGGAGCCTTTTGAGATCGTGGAGGATGCAGAGACCTTCGCTGGGAATGCGCTTCTCAAGGCGCGGGCGCTCTACGAAAAGCTGGGGCCGGGTTGGTTGGTCATCAGCGACGACAGCGGCATCAGCGTCCCGCTATTGGGCGGGGCGCCGGGGATCTACTCGGCCCGCTATGCCGGAGCGGGAGCCAGCGACAGGGAAAATCTCCAAAAACTGATCGACGCCTTGAAAGCCCGGGGAGTGCGGCACGCTCCCGCTTATTACACCGCGGCGATCGCCGTTGTCGGGGAGCGGGGCGAGCAGGTAGTCCACGGTTGGATGCATGGCGAAGTGATCGACGAGGTGCGGGGTGACAAAGGATTTGGCTACGATCCCATTTTTATCCCGGAAGGATACCATCGGACCCTCGGGCAACTGGAGGAGTCGGTCAAGGTGAAAATCTCCCACCGCGCCAAGGCGATCGAACGGGTACGACCGTTGATCGATCTGATGGCGAGATGAACCGGAGGCCAACTGTCTTTGGAGAGCATGAAAAAATAAAGGGAAAAATCATGACACGCGAAGAATTTATGCGCGATCTTCAGGAGCTTTATAATGAACTGCAGCGGCGGCAGGAGGAGCTGGGGACTTATATGCGTCTGGCAAAAGGAGAGCCCCATCCCGAAGCGGAGGCGAAGGTGCGGGCCCTGCTGGAGTTGATAGGACTGGAGGAGACTCCCGAACACTGCATGGCGGCGCTGCAGCGGATCGTCAATCTCAGAGAAGATGCTCTGGAACAGATGATGAAGCGGGCAGGTTTTGAGGAGGAACAGATCATTTCCGCCAAGGAGAAGGCCTACTTCTTCGTCAGTGATTTTCACCTGGAGCGTTTCGAGTCGCTCCTCTCCTTGATGGAAGAGCAAAAGTGGCTGACCCCCTTTTATCGCACGCTGATCGAGGGAGTTCATGCCGTAGGTCTGGCCATGACCCGCTGGCAGAACGGCTGGACCTCCCACATTATCACGGGGATCAATCGGGATCTGCTGCGTCTCTTCAACGGTGACGAGGAGAAGATCTACGAGATGCTTCGGGAAGAGCAGCTGCTGGACCGCAGAGAGGGAGAAGAGGCGGACCGTTGCTATTCGGTGCTGGTTCCCGAAGGCGAGGGCTACCGCCGGGTCGCCTATGCGGAGGCCTTTGCCGAGGAGATTGCCGAAGTGGAGGAGGCCCTGGGAGCGCTGATCGACTTGCTGGAAGGCTTGGAGGATGAGGTCTGGGGGCAGAAGGAGGCATGGCTGGAGTATTTCCGAGCACTCAAACGGGCCTTTCTCCACACCGATCCCGACGAGCTGGTGGAGTACTGGGCGGAGGTGGACCGGCGCTGGATGGCGGTAACGACGCCGCTGCAGGTGGGCCATCCGCTGGAGTATTACGAGGATCACTACCGCAAGGCGGTAGCCCTGGAGTGGGATCTGCGGGTGGTCAATCCCCGGCTTCAGGAGGAGGTGAAGGTCCGGGACGAGATCGCGGCCTTTGCCGCCCGTTTGGCAGTGGATTTGGGGCTGGAGGCGGAGAAGGTATTTGCCAAAAATGTCGATCAGATCCGGCGAACCCAGCTCTATATCGGACAGCCTGTGCTCTACTACGGTGCGGAGTTCAACGGACTCTTCTCCGCCCAGGTGGTCCCCAACGACGAGAAGGTCTCTTCGGAGTTGGGGAAGAAGATCTTCGCCTACGCCGATTTCGTCCGCCAGTCCCAGCGGGCCAAGCCGGTGATGCAGATTACCCTGGAGACTTTCGGCGAAGCCTTTGTCCGGCGTCAGCGGGAAACTCTCGACGATCCGGCACTCTGGAACCGGATCTACGAGATCTCCACTATCGGCCACGAGTTCGGCCATATCCTCTGGATCGACAGCGATACGGAGGTGGCGATGAACCGCAGCGGACAGTTCAAAAATATCGAAGAGTTCAAGGCCACCAGCGGCGGGCTCATGGCCTTTTTCGACCACGAAAAACCGGAGCTGAGAGAGCGGATATTGGAGGATCTGGCTGCCCGGGCCGTCGGGCTGATGGCCTGGCGGGAAGTGGGGGAAGTGCTTCCCTACTACTGCGAGGGGTTGATCCATCTGGCGCTTTTGCACGAAGCGGGAGCCTTGGAGATCGAGGGGGTCGCCGTGAGAGTCCGGCCGGAGGGTTACGATGAGGTCAAAGCCCTCTACCGGAAGGCCTACCGGGATCTGGCACTCCATTACATTACCCGGCGAGACGCTGCAGAGTATCTGGGGCGCTACGCACGCAAGGAGGGGGAGATCTGGCTGCCCGTCGATCCGGCACTTCGGAGTTTTGTCGAGGCGTGGTACGAGAGGTATCAGAGGATAGGGCAGCAGGTGGCAGCCGATTTTGAATGATAGATTTTTGATGTTGAATCCGGGATACGATGGCATCGTATAGGGAGCTTCATAGAGCGCTTCAGGCATGGTACCTGCAAGAGGGACGACACGATCTTCCCTGGAGGCGGACCCGGGACCCCTACCGGATCTACCTCAGCGAGATTATGCTCCAGCAGACCCAGGTCGCCACGGTACTGGAGCGGTTTTATTTCCCCTTTATCGAGCGTTTTCCTACTCTTGCTTCCGTCGCCGAAGCCCCCGAAGAAGCGGTGCTCAAAGCCTGGGAAGGGCTGGGGTACTATTCACGGGCCCGCCATCTGCACAAGACGGCGATAATAACTGGTGGCATTTTGCCCAAGCGTGCCGAAGAACTGGAGAGACTGCCGGGAATCGGCCGCTCCACCGCCCGGGCGATTGCCTGCTTCGCTTACGGGGAGGCGTTGCCGATCCTCGATGCCAATGTGCGACGGATACTCTATCGATTCTTCCGCCGACGAAAAGCGACGGAGCGGGAGATGTGGGGGATGGCTGAGCGGCTCTTTGATGCGGTGCACCCTTACGAATACAATCAGGGAATGATGGATCTGGGAGCGATGATTTGTCGCCCCCGCAATCCCGAATGTGACCGCTGCCCTCTGGCGGCCGAATGTCGGGGTCGGGAGGCCCCAGATCGCTATCCGGAGGCTCGCAGGCGGAAAAGTATCCCGATCCGGCGGGCCAAGATTCTGCTGCATAGCCGGGAGGGGTATTGGGCATTGCAGCGAAGCCGTGAGCGTTTTCACGGCGGTCTCTGGCATTTCCCCCGGGGAGATGTCGTCGAGGAGGGAAGTCTTTTGGGGTCGGAACGACAAAGCTACAGTCACTTTACTCTTGTGGCGGAGGTTTGGAAGGTCGAAGAATTGCCGCCGGGAACCGAAGTGGTCTATCGAACTTCCCAAGAGATCGAAGAGCTTCCTCTGGGCGGAATCGATCGGAAAATCCACCGTCTTTACATTCGTTGACAAATCCTTCACATACAAATAGAGTTGACGAGATATTGTCATTATCCGGAGAACGGTAGCGTGGTAGTGTCCTTGCATTGCCGACGAGTAGGAGAGTGGGATGTCTTTACGCTCTCCTTTGCAATTTGCAGAAGATAAAGCTGACGACTAATCTACCTTTGGATATAATCCGGCGATTTCCCTCTTTTACAAGGATGAGACGATGCTGCTTTTTACTCCCGGCCCCACTCCCGTGCCCGAATCGGTCCGCCTGGCGATGGCGGGGCCGACGCTGCACCACCGCACCCCTGAATTCGAAGCGATCTTTGCAGAGGTGAGGAGGAAACTTTTTGAGTTGATGGCGACCGACGAGGTGGTGGTGCTGGCCTCCAGCGGGACCGGAGCGATGGAGGCGGCGGTGACCAACCTCTGTCATCGCAAGCTACTCAACGTCAACGCCGGCAAGTTCGGTCAGCGTTTCGGCCTCATCGCCCGAGCCCACGGTCTGGAGAATGTCGAGATCGTTCATGATTGGGACACCCCTGCCACGGTGGAGGAGGTGCTTGAAGCGATCCGGTGTGATAAATCGATCGACGCTCTGGCGATTCAGATCAGCGAATCTGCCGGAGGGTTGCGCCATCCGGTGGAGGAGATCGCCGCGGCGGTCAAAGCCGAGCGTCCCGAGGTCATGATCATCGCCGACGGCATCACCGCCGTGGGAGTGGAGCGGATCGATACGACCCATATCGATGCCCTCATCGCCGGCAGTCAGAAGGCCTTGATGCTTCCGCCGGGCCTGGCGATTCTGGGGCTCAGCGCCGCAGCGGTCGAGAAGATCGGAGAGGGTCGGGGCTACTACTTCAATCTCGCTTCCGAGATCAAGAAACAGCGCCAGAACACCACCGCCTATACTGCGCCGACGACGCTGGTCATAGGACTCCGGGCGATTCTCCAAGAGATCGAAAAACGCGGCGGATTGGGCAAGCTTTACTGCGATACCGCACGGCGGGCCAAGGCGACCCGTTTCGCGCTGGAGGCGATCGGTCTGCATAGTTATCCTAAGGTTCCGGCGCGCTCCATGACGACGATTGATGATCCCCAGGCCTCCGAGATTCGCAGTCTGCTCAAAAGTGATTTCGGCGTCAACGTCGCCGGCGGACAGGATCATCTCAAAGGCAAGATTTTCCGGATCAACCAAATGGGGCTGATCGAGCCCCATGAAATGAGCTGGGTTGTCAATGCCGTAGAGTTGGCTCTGGCCAAGATGGGACGGCGCTCCTTCGACGGAACGGCGACAAGGGTCTGGAACGAGACCTTTTACAAGACGATGCTGGCCAAGGCTGCCGAGGAAACGGCATGATCTTCGAGCACGAGATTCCCGCGGGCAGCCGGCTCTACTTCGGTGCCAGTGCCCGGCTCAAGCGACGGATCGAAGCCAAGGCCGCCGAGCTGTTGGAGGCGCGGGGATACGAAGAGATCGTCACCCCGATCTTTTCCTATCATCAGCACGAGAGCTTCGACGATGCCAAGGAGCTGATCCGTCTCAATGACGCAGCCAATCATGAGGTGAGTCTGCGGGCCGATTCTACGGCGGACGTTGTCCGTATCGCTACCAAGCGCCTGGGACGCAGTACCGGTTCAAAAAAGTGGTTTTATATCCAGCCGGTCTATCGCTTCCCTACCCGGGAACAGTATCAGATCGGCGCCGAGCATTTGGGGGGAAGCTTCGGCGGGGTCGCCGCCGACGCCATCGCTCTGCTGGAGAGCTTGGAGATCCGTCCGCTCCTGCAGGTGGCAAATATCGCCATTCCCCGGCTCTTGAACGAGCGCTACGGGGTCGCCTTGGAGGATCTCAAGTCGATGCATATCGAGCGGATTTTGGCGGCGGGGCACCCCTGGCTGGAAGCCCTGGTCTATCTGCATCGACCCGAAGAGCTGGAGGACGTGAGCGCCTACCCCGAGGATATCGCAGCCGAGCTGGTGCGGATCCGTGAGGCCGTCGCCGGACTCAACTATCGGCCTCTGGTGATTTCACCGCTCTACTACGCCAAGCTTCGTTACTACGATGCGTTGATCTTCCGTCTCTACGAAGAGAATACGATCTTCGCCACCGGAGGGATCTATCGGATAGACGGAGTGCGGGCGGCGGGCTTCGCTCTGTTGACGGATGCCTGTATCGCCAAAATCATCCACAAAGGGAACGCATGAGCAATCAAGCCGATCTAATCGTAGGGCTGCAATGGGGCGACGAGGGAAAAGGAAAAATCGTCGACCACATGGCCCAGACCCACGACTACGTCTGTCGTTTCGCCGGCGGGCACAATGCGGGGCACACCATCGTCGTCGGGGAGGAGAAAATCGCCCTGCATCTGATCCCCTCGGGGGTCCTCAACCCCGACGCCAAAAATATCGTCGGCAACGGCGTCGTCCTCTCTCCCGTGGACTTCATCGTGGAGATGAGCCAGTTCGACGATCTGGAGGGGCGGCTTTTTATCTCCGATAAAGCTCATCTGCTGCTGCCCTACCATGCCGCCATCGACCAGGCCCGGGAGAGGATGAAAGGGGACAAGGCCATCGGTACTACCGGCAAGGGGATCGGTCCCGCTTACGGGGATAAGATCGCCCGGGTAGGCCATCGGGTCGGAGAGCTGCACCATCCTCGAAAGCTAGCCGACAAGATCATGGACTACTTCTCCATGAATGCTCCCGTCTTCGAGGCGATGGGTGTCGAGACGCCCGACGCTCAGGAGCTCTATCACGAACTGCTGGAGTACCGGGAGGCCCTGGAACCCTATATCACCGATACGACGCTGCTGGTACAAAAGGCCCTTGAGGAGGGCAAGCGGGTCTTGCTGGAAGGCGCTCAGGGGACGATGCTCGACATCGACCACGGAACCTACCCCTACGTCACCAGCTCCACTACTATCAGCGCGGGGGCTTGCAGCGGCCTGGGGCTGAGTCCCAAAGAGATCGGTCGGGTGACCGGCATCGCCAAAGCCTACTGTACCCGCGTGGGCAACGGTCCCTTCCCCAGCGAAGACCACGGTGAAGCGGGCCAGCGCCTGCGGGACCGGGGCCATGAATACGGTACGACCACCGGGCGGGCTCGGCGTTGCGGATGGTTCGACGCCGTGGCGATGCGCCATGCGGTGCGGATCAACGGCGTCGATCAGGTGGCCCTGATGAAACTCGATGTCCTGGACGGTTTCGAGGAGATCAAAGTCTGCGTCGGCTACGAATTCGAAGGTCGGGAGATCGATTACGTTCCCTATGATCTGGAAGAGGTTCAACCCGTCTATCGAATCTTCAAAGGCTGGAAGCGTTCCGAAGGAGCCCGGAATTTCGAAGAGCTTCCCGAGGCGGCACGAGAGTACATCGGGGCACTGGAGGAGATGATCGGCTGCCGGATCGGAATCATCTCCACCTCTCCCGAAAGAGAAGATACCATCGTTCGACGCTAAAGACGTATCCAGAGCGTTGTTCATGCGGGCTTGGGTATAATTCATAAATAATCGACGGCGCTTTATTGCGACGTTTTGAGCCTAGAAAAAGGGGAATCATGAGACTCAAACCTCAACAGACCGGTTATGTGGCCAGCAAAGTGGCTATCGATCTGGCTAACGCTCCGTTTGTCACGCTGCTCAAGGGCAAAGACGCGGTACGCGAAAAAGTTCAGGAGCTCATCGACGCCAACCTGCAACAGGAGCGGGCCTTGGATGAGAAAGTCCGGGAGATCATCGACGAAAACTACGACGAGATCGAGTTTCAGCACGCCGACGAGCGGCAGCTCTTTTTCATGATCAAGAAGAAACTCGCTCCCGAGTACGGCGTAATCATGAACTACGACGACCGTTATAACGATCTGGCCCATAAAATTCTTGACGAACTCTATGAGAATTATCTCATCGAATACGACGTCAACGAAAACCAGGTCAAAAACGTGATCTTCAAAGCCTTCAAAGACTTCGCCGATGCCTATGAGGAGATCGACGATATCGTCTACAACAAGATTCGGAATATGGAGCGGGAAGTGATCCCCGGTTCCCAGGATTACGAACTGCTCTATGAACGGCTCTATGAAGAGGAACTCCGGCGCCGAGGTATGATCTGAATTTTCGGAAAAAAAGGTAAAGGATTGACGGTCAAAAGCTTAGGCTATAACTGCAAGGAGCATCAGTGAACAAGATATCGATCTATTTTGAAAACGGCCTCTTCCTGGAGGCGAGAAGTTTCGGTGCGGAAGGAACGACGGTAGGGGAGGTAGTCTTCAACACTTCCATGACGGGGTACCAGGAGATCGTCACCGATCCCAGCTACGCCGGGCAGTTTGTCACCTTTACCATGCCCGAGATCGGCAATGTGGGATGCAATCAAGAGGATATGGAGAGCCGGGGAGCCTTCTGCAAGGGGATTATCGTCCGCAATTATCAGAGCCGCCCCTCCAACTTCCGGTCCGAAGAGCCTCTCGACGCCCTGCTGAAACGCTTCGGCGTTATGGGAATCTGCGACATCGATACCCGATATCTGACCCGGATGCTTCGCAGCGAGGGAGCGATGGAGATGATCGCTTCTACGGAGATCCATGATAAGGAGGCGCTCAAGGCCCGCCTGGAGGCTTCGCCCCGGATCGAGGAGATCAACTACATCGACGAGGTAAGCACCGACGAGCCCTATATCCACAGAGCCGGGCGCTACGATGCCCGGACCTTCCGTTACGAGGAGCCCAAAACCGACAAAAAGATCCTCGCCTACGATTTCGGCATCAAGCGCAACATACTCAACGAGCTGACCCATGCCGGGATGGAAGTCGAAGTGATCCCCAACGATACGCCTGCCGAAGCGGTAATCGAGCGTTTCAAGGCCGGAGAGATCCGGGGAGTCTTCCTCTCCAACGGCCCCGGAGATCCCCTGATCCTGCGGGAAGAGAAGGCCAAGATCCAAAAACTCCTGGAGGCGCAGATCCCGATGTTCGGCATCTGCCTGGGGCACCAGATGCTCTCCATCGCCCATGGCTATGACACCTACAAGCTCAAATTCGGCCATCACGGCGGCAACCACCCGGTCAAAAACCAAAAAACCGGCGCCGTGGAGATTACCGCCCAGAATCACAACTACAACGTCCCCGATGCCATTGTCGAGGTGGCGGAAGTGACCCATGTGAATCTCTTCGATGACACGATCGAAGGGGTCCGTTACAAGGGCGAACCGGTCATTTCCGTCCAACATCACCCCGAAGCGAGCCCCGGCCCCCACGAGAGCGCCTACATCTTTAAAACTTTCTACGAGATGCTTTGACACTCCCGGTACCGCCGGTCGAGAGCTTCTCATTGCCAGCTGAGATTTAGCCAAAGGGAAAAATATAGTATGAAAAAAGAGCGGCTCTACCTCTATGATCTTCTCGAAGAGCCGGTCGTCAACTATCCCGCCTGGTATCTCTTGAGCCCGAAACTTTATCGGGACGAGAATCTTCGGGAGAGCCTCCGGGCGATTCACCGGATGGAATTCTCTCCCTACAGCTCTCCTCGCAGTTTCGACGAACTTTTTGCCGCCTTTCGCTCGAGCCTCTATCCTATCTATCGGGAGAGATATGCTGCAGGATATTTCGGAGGAAGGGTGATGCTGCTCGAAAGCGGAGGATGGAAGAGTTTGCCTCTAAGCGAAGAGGCCACTTTTTTGGGAAATTGGTTGATTTAGTTCTCCGTTTTTCCCCGGGCTCCCCTTGACAAAAATCTTCCGCTCTGGGAAAATCGCCTAGTACTGAGACTAAAGGAGCGATATGGCTACTCTCATCGTCACCCCCACATCCCGGTCGATTCGCGAGCGCTCCGCTCAATTGCGCGAGCGGGACGGTTTTTTGCCTCGGTTGATGCGTATGGACGAGTTTCTCTCCCGTTTGGCCTTGGTACCCGGACGGGCGATGATCCAGGGATCTCAGCGGATACTTCGTCTGAGGGAAGCGGCGGAGTTTGAAGGTTTTGGGCGGCTTCAGAAGGACCGGGGGCTGATTCGTTTCTTCGCCCGGAGTGACGATTTTTTCCGGTTTTTCGAAGAGCTGGCCTGGGAGAAGGTCCCTTTAGAGCGCCTAGAAGAGGCGGACGCTTATGCGGAGTATGGCGAACACCTGTCGGTCTTGAAGGAGTTGCGTCGGCGTTACGGTGCCCGGCTGGAGGCCGAGGGGTTTACTGACCGAATGTTTCTCCCCGAACATTATCGCTTTGACGAGGCCTTTGCGACGCGTTACGATCGGATCGAGCTGCACTTGGAGGGCTATCTTAGCCGTTTTGAGATGGAACTGCTCTCGGAGACGGCGAAGCGGAGTGAGTTGATCGTTCATTGGCGCACAACGCCATTCAACGAAAAGATGAGACGACGTTTTGCCGAGGAGGTAGGGATCGAGCTTCCGGAGGAGAGTCGGCTGAGCTTCTCCTGGAGCCAGGGGGAGATCCTGGAGGCGGAACGGGTACCGCTAGAAATAGCGTCGAGAGTTTTGGCGGTGGAAGAGCGATACGAGCAGGTGGCTCTGGCCCTGGCGGAGATCGAAGGGATGGTCCGTCGGGGGATCGCACCGGAACGGATCGCACTGGTCCTGCCTCGGGAGGAGTTTGCTTCGGTGTTTGATCTATATGATCGCATGGGTAATCTCAACTTCTCCATGGGGTTCGATCTGCGTTCCCGGCCGGAGTATCGGATCCCTGCGGCAATGCTGGCCTGGTGGCAGAGCGGTGAAGAGGAAGATCGTGAGTGGCTCCAGCGGCTGGGAGGTGCCCAGGCCGTGAAACTCTCTTCTTCCAGGTTGATGGATGTCGACGAGTTTTTTTCGATGATGAGCGAGGAGGGGGCGCTGCCGGGATTTGCGTCGGAGGAGATCCCTCGGAAACGCTCCAGAGAGGCCGACGCGATTGATGAGATTAGGGAGCGCTTCGTCCGTCTTCATCGTCGGGAAAAGCTGGCGACTCGGGAATGGCTCTTTCTCTGGATTCGTGAGCTGGAAGCCCTGCGCCTGGACGATGTCCGGGGAGGAAAAGTGACGGTCATGGGAGTCCTGGAGACACGGGGCGTCGCCTTTGACGGAGTGGTGATTGTCGATTTCAACGAGGGGGTCGTTCCGGCGCAAACAGGGAAAGACCGCTTTCTCGATAGTCGGGTGCGCCGTTTTGCAGGTTTGCCGGATCGGCAGGATAGGGAGGCGCTGCAGAAGCATTACTATGCCCGGCTGCTGGAACAGGCTCGCGAAGGGGCGATCCTCTATGCTCTGGGGGACAACCGCCTCCCCTCCCGCTTCCTCTATGAGCTGGGACTGGGTGACGGTGAACGGGTCGCCGCGCCTCGGGAGCTTCTCTATCGCTCCGCACCCCTGCCGGCGGTTTCGGGAGATCCGGAGGTGACGGACTTCGATCCGACATCGATGATCTGGTCGGCATCGCGCCTCCAGTGCTGGCTGGAGTGCCGCCGGAAGTTCTACTACCGTTACATCGCGGGGCTGAAGGAGAAGCCGGATGAGGGGATCAACGAAGGGCAGGTACTCCACCGGATCCTCGACGAACTCTACCGGGAGCGGACCCACTTCGAGGAGGAGGCGCAGATGCGGCGGGCCCTTGAGGAGACGGCGGGGAGGTTTCTGGCTTCCGAGGAGGTGCGGGGGCTCTACCTGGGAGCCTACTGGACGAAGGTCTTGCAGGATTTTGTCCGGAAGGAGATTCATCACTTTGCACAGGGGTGGCGGGTCGAACGAAGGGAGATGCCGGTCGAAGGTGAGATTGCAGGCCTGCGTTTTACGGGAAGGGTCGATCGTCTCGATCGCCAAGGAGACAATTACCTTGCCTTGGATTATAAGAGCGGCTCCATTGCGGCATCCAACCGTCAGAGCTCTCTGGAGAAGCTGACGGATTTTCAGATGAGCATCTATGCCCGGCTGCTTCGGCCCCGGTATCCGGACCTTGATTTGGCCTATGTACCGATCCTCGACGGAGGCGGATATGTACCGCCGACGGTACCGGAGGAGAAAGAGGCGCTGCTGCTGGAGCATCTGGAGGCCCTCGGAGGGACCCGGGCCTTTGTCGCGCAAAAGACCGACGAGCTTTCCCGATGCCGCTATTGTCCCTATCAATTGCTCTGCGAACGAGGAGAGTATTTGTAAGGGAATGGAAGGTGGAGCGACCTGCTCCCCAAAAATGTACCTATCCGTATAGTTCCGATTGGCACGAAAGAGTCATTTACTCTTTCGTAATATTTAGATCATAGACGCAACGTCCCTCTAAGTTTTGCCATACCGATCGATTGACATCTGCCGTCGTGTGCACGTACATTGAGGGGATAAGGTGCAG
>Ga0256833_1000704_pt1 | contig 25563 bp, 18 predicted proteins | sample 356284metaG_FD_190535 | JGI IMG/M metagenome (GOLD analysis project Ga0256833, IMG submission 190535) | Hydrothermal vent microbial communities from Mid Atlantic Ridge, Atlantic Ocean - 356-284 | ecosystem: Environmental > Aquatic > Marine > Hydrothermal vents | place: Atlantic Ocean: Mid... | reverse complement strand
CCAACTCGGTGCTCACTACCGCACGACGAGCACGGGACATGGCGCGTGCTGGAGAATCTTCTGGCTTACGCTTCCCAGCAGAAGCCCCGTGATGGGACTCAATCCCCGTGCGCCGAGGATAACTAGATCCGCCTTGCGGGCCTCGGCCACACGGAGAATAGCCTCGGCGGTGGGACCTTCCATGAGTTCTGTCTCCACTTCAATTCCTGTCCCGTTGAATGCCTTCAATGCCTCATCGAGAACCTTCTGGCCGTTGGCGATCCTGTGGGTGGCAATAGTGCTATATTCCTTAAATCCCAAAAGATCCGACATGCTTGGATAGGCATGCACGATAAAGAGTTTCGCCTTGTGCAGTTCCGATAGGTTTTTTGCATATCCCTGCGCTTTGAGTGCGTGCTCCGAACCGTCCGTAGCGAATACAATTCGTTTAAACATTGCCCCTCCCCCTGTACCTGTCAAATTTGTAATGATTTTTTCAGTTTTTACATTTCAGCCAAATTCCACTTCCTTAATACACATTTTACTTCGAACACTCTGGAAGTCAAATTATGCCTCAAAAATTCAAAGAATTGCTTTTTGAGTTATAAATATATCCACTCCAGATTATTTCATCGCCGAGCTAACGAAATCTTGTAAGAATACGGTAAGGAAGATGAGCAGCACCATAAAATTCAGTCAATAGAACGGGGGGGGTTCACCATGAGTCCATAGGTCTCACGCATCGACAAAGATTTCATCCCTGTTCTTTTTCTTAGGTTTGAAAAGTGGCTCAGGATTCTATTGAGAAAGCGCAGGTTTGTGTCCATGTCCTCTCCGAAATTGTGAGGATGGAGACAAAGATGATACAAGCCATCCGATGCTGCCGCGGCATCAAGGTCATCCAAGATTCGTTTGAGACGTCTCGGCTCAAGAAATCCTAAGCTCTTAATGTATGGTCGCAAGAAACGACTGCGGGGCAGGTTTATCGGGATATCTTTACCAAGAACCTGGGAGGGATAAACATTGTGCCCGGTCAGGTTGACGTAGGCGTCCGTTAAGCGGAGAATCCTTTTGCCGGTTGTGTTATACTGCATTTTCGAGGCCGGGGCATAGATCCAGGACTGGGCGTTACCCCTTACGGTTTTGATACCCATTTCCCTTAGGATGGGCAGGAACGCCGGATTGTACTGGTTTTTCGGGAAAACAAAGGACTCCAGCTGCAATCCGAACCTCTCTCCGGCCCGCAGTGCCGCGGCCACGTCAGACTCGAAAGACACCATATCGACACCTTCCTCGAGGCAGCAATAATGGGAAAATGTGTGCGTCCCGATTTCCTGACCCGGTGTCCCCATTATCTTTTCAATTAGTGACGCCCCGAAATGTAATCCGTCCGATTTTTCATCCCGCCCCACCACATGTAGGTAATCGTAAGGAGAGAGTTTTTTTTCTTTATACCTTGGTCTTTCGCCGGGAAGGGCTTCCAGCAGTTCCTCTTTGGTTTCGAAAAAAAGAAATCCCACCGTGGCCCAGGTGGCATGGATGTCGTGATGGGCAAAAAGGTCGAGAATTTTCGGGATGGCCTTCCTTGCACCTATGACGCGTGGAAGATACGTCTTCTTTCCGGGAAGATCCAGAATTCCCCACGCGAGTTCGAAATCGAGAGAGATGAGGAAAATGCCTCCCAATGTTCTCTTCGCCCCCTTTTAATCAATATAGTAAATATACCGAATTATAACAACTATCATCTCAAAACAAAAAGGCAAAAAATTTGCGCGCGAAAATATCACTGTCCGTTTGTCATTCTCCAATCCTGGGGGATTCAAAAATTTTGGCTTCAGAAGATAAGAGGATAAGAGGACAATCCCGAGATCTCTCTTTTTTTGAGGATCGAAACCCCGCCCCGCGAACAGGATGGCCATGGAAAAGGCATCTCCCTCATAGGGAAACTCGAGGTTCTTGAAGGTTTCGGTTTCAAAATAGGGGAGGCTCTTTTCCTGGGACATCAAGGGAACCTTGACGGTCTTTCGCGCGGTCGCATAAAACGACTCGGACCGCGTGCGTAACGCCGTGGATTTTTGGCAAACCCCATTAAGAAAACTTGGGGATGCTATCAGGATTGAAAACCTTGACTCTAAACCTCCGACTCTTGACTTTTTCGCCTCAAAAAATCTTTTCCGGGATGAGGGCGTTTCCCGGACGGGTTGCCCGAAACGTGAAGGTATAGCCCGTTGGGATGTTAGCCGTCTTACCCGTGAATGTGACCGCCTCGCATCGGACATCACAGGTGACGTTGTTGATGTTCTTTTTTAAAGGACCCATCCGGATACGTGCTGTTTCACCTGCGAGCAGGTCATTTGCCCTGTCCGGGCGAAGGGGGATTCCGGACACGCTGGAGGGGACGGTAGGGACAAGGATTGGGAGTAAGAACAGGGAAAAGACGAGATAAAAAGGATTTTGGGAAACCTCATTCGGTTACCTCCCGTGATCTTTGCGGGGTGGGGACTGTTTTAGCCCCTCACGCCGCTGTGAAAGATTTGACGGTTCGTTACCGATATGACGAGAAATCCTTACAGGTTTATTCGGGAAAATCAAGATGAAATTGTAACATACATTCATTTCTTGCCACTTAACTTTCCACGTTTCGGTTGAGGCAAAAATCATTAGTTCTTCTTAATAAATACAAGGTATATTTCATCGCCGATTATAAATGTTCAAAGTAACCGGTTTATTTGTGTGGCATCCTTTTCTAAGAATTTGATGCTATACAAAAAATTCTTGCATAATGTCTCGAAAGTTGATATGAAAGTGTGAAAAGTATATTAAATTAGGAGATCTAAATATGAACTTTTTGAAGATTAAATTGTTAACCCGTTATTTTGACTGGCAAACACAATAAGATTATAAAACATATATATGTATAACATATCAAAAATACTGATTAAGCAAATCTATGACATGGGGGTTTTTAAAAGATTCTAAAATCTCATATTTTCTTATAATGAAAGTTCCTTACCTGATTATTTTGGCGAGACGGATGAGCCGTTGTAAGCATTGTAAATACAATAATATTGTATTATATGTGATAGATATACTGGGTATTTTTGGGTTGTGCGTGGAAGTTTTCAAACGAAATGAACTGATAACTTGGGAATTGAGATAAAATGGAAAGATATGATGAGTAAAGGCCTAAAAAATACGTATGGCGCTCAAATCAACGCATCGATTTGGAAGGAATATTTTGAGGGAATTCCCCATCCTTCAATTGTACTTGATGATCATTTTACGATTCTTGCCGCCAATGTGGCAAACCGGTCCCTAATAGGGGGCCCGGAAGAGAAAATAATTGGAGAGAAGTGCTTTCATGTTTTCCATGGAACAGAAAAACCTCCAAAAAATTGCCCCCTTAAACGCCTTCTCACGCGAAAAGGGAATTACTATCCAGGGGTTGCCCGTGAAAATGAAATAATTGAAGTCGATAAATATTGTTTTTTAATCAATGTCGCTCAAATAGGAAATGGGGCACGGGAAACCGCGAAATATTTCCATATCATTACCGATATCACGGCCTTGAAAAGAACCCGTGATAAGCTGGCCGAGACATCTGAACGACTCCGGACACTTCTTGATGCCCTTCCTGATTTTGTCATCTACAAAGATGGAGAAGGAAGATGGGAGGATGTGAACAAGGCGGCAAAAAAAGCCTTCGATCTTGAGGGTGAGGATTACCGCGGGAAACATGAGCGCGAGATTTTAAATTTTACGGCACCCATATTCGAAGAGGCTCTCAGGACATGCGAGATAACCAACGAGCTTGCTTGGCGGAACAAAGAGACTTTCAGAATAGAGGAAACCATTCCCACACCGGATGGAGGAAATCGTGTCTTTGATGTCATGAAGGTTCCCATGTTTTATCCGGATGGGAGCCGAAAGGGCATCCTGACCGTCGGAAGGGATATTACGGAGCTGAAAAGGGCGCAAAAGGAGAAAGAGACCTTGCGAAACCAGCTCTTTCACGTCCAAAAACTGGAGGCGATCGGAATCCTCGCGGGCGGGGTTGCGCACGAGTTTAATAATATTTTGGCAAGCGTTCAGGGGGCCACCGATTTGGCCTTAATGAAGGTAGAAAAAGATTCCCCCGTTTCCTCGTATCTCAAGCTGATTGAATCAACTGTCCGGCGGGCTGCGGCCCTTGTCAACCAGCTACTTGTTTTTAGCCGCAAACAATCCCGTCAGTTTTTTAATTTCAGTCCTCGCGATTCTATCAATTCCCTTATTAGAATGCTCTCCCCTTTGATCGGTGAGAAAATAAGAATTGAAACATACATTCCCGAGTCTGTCTGGTCTATTTACGGGGACAAAACCTCTTTCGAGCAAGTCATCACGAATCTAGTCATCAACGCCCGGGATGCCATGCCGGAGGGCGGATCAATTACAATAAAAGCAGAAAACGTGGTTTTTCATGAAAAGGAGGTCAAGACTAAGGCGAACGTTCGTCCGGGAAGGTTTGTTTGTGTCTCCGTTTCCGATAACGGAACCGGGATGGATCCGCACATTCAAGATCATATTTTCGACCCCTTTTTTACCACGAAAGAGGTGGGCAAGGGAACTGGTTTGGGGCTTTCCGTTGTTCATGGCATTGTAACCCAGCATCACGGTTGGATCGAACTTGAAAGCGCGCCGGGCGAGGGAACCTGCTTCAGGCTTTATTTCCCGGCCTCTGAAAAAACCGAGTTTTCAAGACAAGAAATGCGGGAGGAACTATCTCCGAAGGGTAACAAGGAAATGATTCTTGTTGTGGAAGACGAGGAATCACTTAGGAATCTCTTGAGACAGCTTTTTGAAGAGCACAATTACAGGGTCAAGACGGTTGGAACCGTCAATGAGGCGCTAAAAGCCTTCAATAACCATGAGGTTAGGCCCGCCCTGGTTTTTTCAGACGTCATGCTTCCTGATGGAAATGGCTTTGACCTTTGTAAAACACTTATCGAGCGTTATCCCGGGATAAAAATATTACTTAGCAGCGGGCATCCTGATTCCAATTTGCAAACTCAGGGCGCGGAGAGGAAGACCGTTCATTTCGTCGGCAAACCTTACAGACTTACGCAACTCCTTGGCATGGTCGGAAGGATTTTGAACTCTTAGCGCCTCCTGTTCATTTTCCATGGTTGACAATTTTCAAGATTTAAAATAGAGGGAATAAAATACTAAGGCGGAAGTAGTGAACCATATCTTCACTATGAGGAATCTGGTTTCTTTCTCCGCCAACAAAGGGAGGCAAAGGTGCGGATCATCGTTTGTATTAAACAGGTCCCGGACGTGGAGGCAGAGTTCCACTTCAAGCCGGACTACCCGGGAATCGAGGTGGAGAAAATGTCCATGATCATCAACCCCGGGGACGAAGTTGCCATCGAGGGAGCCCTACGCCTTAAATCCATCTACCCGGAAACGGAGGTCATCCTGCTTTCCCTCGGCCCCCCCTCGGCCCGGGAGACCCTCGAATACGGCCTGAGCTTGGGCGCGGACCGCGCCTTTCTCATCGTGAACGACTCCTATACCTTTGGCCAGCCTTTCCGCACCGCGCATATCCTCGCGGGCGCCATCCGGGAGTTGGGATTCGATATCATCCTGTTCGGGTACCGCGCGGTGGACGACCGGCTCCACTTTGTCGGTCCCGCCGTGGCGGAATTTCTGGAGCTTCCGCACATCACCGGGGTCACCTTCATGAAGGTTTTCAAGGGAATCAACAAGTGCGAAGCGCACCAGGAAGTTCCCAAGGGCATCAACATCCTCGAGTGCCCCTACCCCGCTGTCTTTACGGTCAAGCGGGGGCTCTTTGCTCCCCGCTATCCCTCCATGGCGGATCGTCTCGCCGCGAAGGAAAAGGGGATAGAGACGTTTCCCCTCGAAAAATTCTGGGATGAAAAGACCGCGAAACGCTATCCCGTCCTCGCCGGCATGCGCTTTTCCATCGCAGAGACCGTGCGGACGGAGCGCAAGGTTCAATGGGCCGACGCGAAGAAGATCGCGGGAATCCTGAAAAAATACAAGGCGCGGACCCCCATGACCGAAAGCGCCCTCGACAAGGGAAGTGGAGAAGAGATATGAAAAAGAGCATCTGGGTCGTCGCTCATCACCAGGTCACGGACATCAAACCCGTGACGTTCGAGCTGCTGAACATGGCCGACGCGTTGGCGCGCCAGATCGACGCCACCGTCAATACCCTGCTTATGGGGCCCTCGGTGGCCGCCTTGAGTTCCCAGTTGATCGGCCTCTGCGACAATGTCTATATCTTCGAAGATCCCATGTTGGAGGAATACCACTACGAGACCTACCAGCAGATCTTCATCAAGATGGCGGAAAGATACCGCCCCGACATCCTCATCGTCTCGAGCATCCTCCGGGGAACGGATTGCTTCCCGCGCCTCGCCGCCCATTTCGGGGCGCACTACGTGGCGGGGTGCCTGGATCTTTCCTACCAGCCGGAGGAAGAGCTGATTGCCTATCATCAGGCGGTTTACGAGGGCCGGGCGATCCTTGAGGGGGCGTTCCGGCTTGATCGGATGGCCGTTATCATGACACGCCCGCACGTCTTCGCCCCGTCCATGGAGAGGAAACGAAAGGAAACCAAGGTTTCCCTCCTGGAAATCTCCCTCTCCCCCATCGAATTTCTCACCCGGCGGGTTTCCTCCATCAAGAACGTGGCCATCTCCCTGGGGGAGGCCCTGGTGGTGGTCGCGGGGGGACGCGGCATGCAGGGCGCCGGGGGATTCAAGCTTTTGTGGGAACTGGCGCGCAGGCTCCACGGCGCCGTGGGCGCGACGAAGGCGGCGGTGGACGCGGGATGGTGCGAACACCGATACCAGGTGGGGCAAACCGGCAGCCTCATCTCCCCAGAGATCTACATTGCCTGCGGCATCTCCGGCTCCATCCACCACCTGGCCGGGATCCAGGGGGCCAAGACGGTCATCGCCATCAACGAGGACCCCAACGCCCCCATCTTCAAGCGCGCCGATTACGGCATCGTGGGTAATGTGTTTGAAATCATCCCTGAACTTATTACGGAAATCGATTCCCTTTAAGGAGTAAGTCGTGGAAGCCACGCGTCAGTTTTTCTGGAATGTCGGAAACATCCGGATCGCGATCTATGTTCTTTCCATTATCCCCGTCGCCTTCATCGTTTACGGCATCTATAAGCGTGCCCTGCTGTGGAAACGCGGGGCGCCGGAAAACCGCTGGACAAACCTGCCGCAACGCATCTTGTCCTTCGTTCAAAACAGCCTCTTCCAGAAACGCATCCTCCGGGAGGCCTACCCGGGCCTGATGCATGGGCTCATTTTCTTCGGGTTCGTCATCCTCTTCATCGGGACTGCCCTCATCGCCTTCCAGGAGGACATCACACTTCCTCTCCTCAAGTGGGAATACCTGAAAGGCACATTTTACCTCGCCTACTCCCTAATTCTCGACATCTTCGGACTCCTGGCGATCATCGGGACGCTCATGGCCCTCGCGCGGCGCCTTGTCCTCAAACCCGAGCGCCTGGACAAGCGCTGGGACGACAACCTTGTCCTCTACCTCCTCCTCTTTATTCTTGTCACCGGTTTTTTCGTCGAAGCCTTCCGGATCTACGCGAACGAACTCCCCTCCCATCCGGCTTGGAGCCGATGGTCTCCCGTGGGGCTTTCCCTGGCCTCCCTCTTCAAGGGGCTTTCCCTGTCGCCAAGCGCCTCGCTGACCCTTCACCGCCTCGCCTGGTGGCTTCACCTGATCGCCGCCTTTACCTTCCTCGCCCTCATCCCCTATACCAAGCTCCTGCATATCTTCACGGGCGCGGCGGACACCTTCCTCCGGCCGGACCCGCCTACCGGGAGACTCGTTCCCATCGATATCGAGAACTCAGAGACCTTCGGCGTGGAAAAGCACGAAGAATTCACCTGGAAACAGTTATTCGATCTGGACGCGTGCGTGCGATGTGGGCGTTGCCAGGACGTCTGCCCCGCCCATCTCTCCGGCAAGCCCCTCTCCCCCAAGGCCTTCATCCAGGACCTGCGGGCTAGTATGGACAAGTGCCTCGGCTCCGACGACCCGCCCCCGCTCATCGGCGATATCATAAAGGAAGAGACGTTCTGGGCCTGCACCACCTGCCGCGCCTGCGAGGAGGTCTGCCCCCTCTTCATCGAACACGTGCCGAAACATATGGAAATGCGGCGCCACATGGTCTTGGTCCGGACGAAATTCCCCTCGGAGCTCCGCACCACCTTCCGCAACCTGGAACGTCACGCCAATCCCTGGGGGGTTCCGAAATCGACGCGGGACGAGTGGGCCAAGGATCTCGACGTGCCTCAATTCGGTCCTGAAATCGCGGAGGAAGGTTACCTCCTCTGGGTGGGGTGCGCCTGCTCCGTGGATGAAAACAACATCAAGACCGCCATGGCCATGACCCGCCTCCTCAAGGCCGCCGGCATCCCCTTCGGCATCCTGGGAAAGCGGGAATTCTGCTGTGGGGAACCGGCGAGAAGGCTGGGAAACGAATACGTCTTCCAGCTGGAGGCGGAACAGAACATCGAGATATTCAACGACCTGGGCGTCAAGCGTATCATCACCCTCTGCCCCCATGGATACCACGTCTTCAAGAACGAGTATCCCGACTTCGGTGGGTCCTACGAGGTCTTTCACTACACGGAAATCCTCACGAAAGTCCTTGACGACCTCAACCTCAACACCCAAGCGGAACAAACCATCACCTACCACGATCCCTGCTACCTGGGCCGCTACAACGGCATCTACGACACCCCGCGAAACGTGATAAGGAAAACGGGGGCGTCCCTCACCGAGATGGATCACCACGGCTCGGGAAGCCTCTGCTGCGGTGGCGGCGGCGGCCACATCTGGATGGAAGAACAGATGGGACAGCGTATCAGCCACCTACGGATCGACGAGGCGGTTCAGACGGGGTGTGACACCGTCCTCACGGCCTGCCCTCACTGCCTTACCATGTTGACCGACGGCGCGAAGGAAAAGGAGATGACCGATAAAATCGAGGTCAAGGATATCGCGCGATGGGCGGAGGCGTTATTGAAGGAGGATTAAGGGGTCTTACCTTGAAAAAAACCCCCGCAAGAGAAAAGGGTCCCGCTAACGCGAGGCCCTTTTTTGTTACCTGGTGGAGCTGAGGAGATTTGAACTCCCGACCCCTTGTCTGCCAGACAAGTGCTCTCCCAGCTGAGCTACAGCCCCATAACCCGCAAAAAAATAACACAGCCTCCCATCTCGTGTCAACAGAAAATGGAAGGCCACCTCATCGCGAACGGATGGCAGTCCCAAGGGGAATCGAACCCCTGTCTTCGCCGTGAGAGGGCGATATCCTAACCGCTAGACGATGGGACCAGGTTGGCTGGGGGACGAGGATTCGAACCTCGGTTAACGGGGCCAGAACCCGTCGTCCTGCCACTAGACGATCCCCCAGCGCAAGCGCATGTCTCTATATCCGATTTTTCTCGCTTCGTCAACCCCATCAGGCGATTCGGAAGAGAGAAATGCCTTTTAAAACGAAGAAAAGCAGCATTGTCTTTTTGTGATCCTCTGAAAGGAACCTGGGGGTGAACGAAATTAATTCTGCCACGCGTGCCCAAATTGGCCAAAGGGTTAAGATAATTCCGCTGCCTAAAGGGCTTCCGCGACAACTGGAACGTCATGTTGGTATGGTGTAGTATGGGATGCATGTAAAGATGGTAAATGAGGGGAAGAAACGAGGGAATGAAAGATGTAGGGCGGCCCGCAATTTAAGAGTCAGGACAAAAAAGCATTCTCGAAAAAAGCCGGTTTTTATGGTTGTCCTCATCCCCTGATGGCATATGATTTTTCTTGACAAGGCAGGCGAGTTTGTTATAATTTGCACAAAGTAGGAGATTAAGGGGAGAGGGATAAAAGAAATCATGCCGATTTTTTATCTTAAAGTCGTCAATTTAATGAACGTTTAAATAAAAAAAGGAGGCAGTATATGGATTTTGAATTTGATGAAGAATTGCAGGCAATGCGAGACATGGCGAAGAATTTCGCGGAACGCAAGATCCGCCCGACCATGGAAGAGGACGAGAAAGAGCACCGGTTCCGCAGGGAAGTCGTGGAAGACATGGCCCGACAGGGGTTTTTCGGGTGCATCGCCCCGGAGGAGTTCGGCGGGAATGACGCCGGCTTCATGGGCGCTACGGTCATGTGCGAACAGATCGCGCGGGTCAGCCCGTCCTGGGGGCTCCCCTTCAATCTCCAGATGATGGGCATGCAGACCGTCCTGATGAACTACGGCAACGACGAGCAGAAGGCCGCCTTCTACCCGGGCCTGGTCGAGGCCAAGACCCTGGGCGCCTTTGCCATCACGGAACCTAACAGCGGCTCGGACGTGGCCGGCATGGGAACCACCGCGACGGAAACGGACGACGGGTTTCTCCTCAACGGAACCAAGACGTGGATCTCCGGGATCCCCGTGGCCGATGTGGCCGTGACCTTCGCCTACACGGACAAGAGCAAGAAGCACCGGGGTATTACTGCCTTCTTGATTGAGGACATGCACGCGGAGGGCATCGAGCAGATCGCCATCGAAACCAAGCTGGGTCTCTACTGCGCCCCCACCGGCGAAATAACCTTCCAGGACGCCTTCGTGCCGAAGAAGAACGTGGTGGGCGAACTGGGACAGGGCTTCAAGGTCTGCATGAACATGCTGGACAACACCCGCCTCAGCTCGGCGTCCCGCGCCGTGGGTGTGGGGGAGGCCCTCATCGAATACTGCGTGCAGTACGCGAATGAGCGAACCCAGTTCGGTATCCCCATCGGCAAGTTCCAAATGATCCAGGGGCAGATCGCCGACATGTATATCGAACACGAAGCGGCGAAATTCCTCGTCTACCGGTCCGCCTGGGAAAAGGACAAGCAGTGGCGGGAGACGGGCAAGGTCTTCAAGACCACGCTGAATACCTCCGTTGCCAAGCTCTACGCGGCGGAAGCCGCCGTCCACGCGGCGAACACCGCCATGAAGATCTACGGCTCCTACGGGTTCTCCACGGAATACCCGGTCGAGCGCTATTACAGGGATTCCAAGACCTACCAGATCGTGGAAGGGACCAGCAACATCCAGAAGGTGATTATCGCGGGGTTTGCCCTGGGATACAGAAAGTAAGCAGATAAAAACGCGAAACCTTGTCCGAAGGGGGAGGCGGCTCCCCCCTCGGACGACTGTTGCCTGAAAAGGAAGAGGGACATCATGAAGCTGAAAGGAAAAGTTGCGGTGGTTACAGGAAGCAGCCGGGGCGTGGGACGCTCGGTCGCCCTGGCGTTCGGCCGTGAAGGCGCCAACGTGGCGGTGAACTACTCGAGGAGTGAGGGCGCGGCCCAGGAGGTGGTCAGGCAAATCGAGGCCATGGGCCAAAAGGCGATCGCCGTCAAGGCGGATGTTTCCAAACGGGATGATGCCCAGGCCCTGCTGAAAGCGGCGGGTGATGCCTTCGGGAAGGTGGACATCCTGGTTAACAACGCGGGAATCACCCGGCCCGCCATGATGCACAAGATGACGGAAGAGCAGTGGGACGAAGTGGTGGACCTTCACATGAAGGGCACCTTCCTGTGCGCCCAGGCGGCCTACCCCTATTTCAAGGAACAGCAGTCCGGCCGCATCATCAACGTCACCTCCGTGGCGGGGATCGTGGGAACCGTGGGGCAGATAAACTACAGCGCCGCCAAGGGCGGCATCATCTCCATGACCAAATCGATGGCGCGGGAGCTGGCCCGTTACCAGGTCTGCGCCAACGTCGTCTCCCTGGGGATCGTGGCCACGGAGATGACGGAGAAGATCCGGACCGACCCGAAGCTCAAGGAAATCTACATGAATCGCATCCTGCTGAAAAAATTCGCGGAGCCGGACGACATCACTCCCGCGTTTGTCTTTCTCGCCTCGGACGAGTCGGGCTACATCACGGGCCAGCTCATCTGCGTCGACGGCGGTTATGGAATGATATGAATTCGGGCGAAAAACGAAGGCGAAGGCTGAATAGAGAGGAACATCGGGCGAGATGATGATACCTCTTTCCTTCAACCTTCAACCTTTAACCTTTTATAGGAGGGGTTGACGATGGCAGATGTACCAAAAGAAATACTCACATGGCAGATGGTTCAACCGACCGTCAAGAACAGGGAGACAGGGGAGGTAACGCCCGGCAAGCTGGAAAAGAAGGCGATCCCCGTTCCAGAACTGAAAGAGGGCGAGGTCCTGGTGGAGGTCGCGGGCTGCGGCGTTTGCCATACCGACCTGGGATACTTCTACGACGGTGTCCCGACGGTAAACAAGCCGCCCCTGACCCTGGGCCACGAGATCTCCGGGACGGTGGTGGCCGGGGACGCGGCGTGGGTCGGCAAGGAGGTCATCATCCCCGCCGTCATGCCCTGCCGGAAGTGCTATCTCTGCAAGACCGGGCGGGGAAACCGGTGCCTGGACCAGAAAATGCCGGGTAACAGCCTGGGGATTTACGGCGGCTTTTCCAGCCATATCCCCGTGCCCTCCATCGATCTCTGCGAGATCAAAGATCGGAAGGGGATCCCCCTGTCCCACTTCGCCGTGATCGCGGACGCGGCCACGACCCCGTTCCAGGCGTCGAAACGCGCCGACCTGCAGCCAGGGGATAACGTGGTCGTGGTGGGCATCACCGGCGGCGTGGGTCAGTACATGGGCCAGATTGCCAAGGCCCTGGGCGCGAAGACGGTCGTCGGCATCGCCCGGAACAAGGAGAAGCTGGAGCGGGCCCTCAAGTTCGGCGCCGATTTTGTCATCAACTCGACGGACAAGGACGCGCGCGCCGTCTCCAAGGAGTTCCGCGGCCTGTGCAAGGAAAACGGCCTGCCCAACTATGGCTGGAAGATCTTCGAGGTCACGGGGACCCGGCCGGGGCAGGATATCGCCCTGGCGCTGTTGAGCTTCATCGGAAAACTCATCGTCGTCGGCTTCGGGATGGCGAAGAACGAATACAGCATTTCACGCCTGATGGCCTTCGACGCGGAGATCATCGGAACCTGGGGCTGCCTGCCGGAATACTATCCCATCGTCCTGGACATGGTCCTGACCGGCAAGATCAACATCGAGAATTTCGTGGACACCCGGCCGATGAGCACCATCGCCGAGGCGTTCGAAGAGGCCCACAGGACGCCGCCCGTGAAACGGATCGTCCTCGAGCCTGATTTCTAAACCCAAAAAAGAGAAGGAGGTAGTGCTATGTCATTAGATTGGTTGCCAAGGGACAACAACATCAAGAACCACGCGATTTACGGGAATGAGCATTTCGGGACCGAGCCCCCCTGCACCATGTATGAACTCCATCCGGTGGTCGACCCGGACGGAAACGAAGTGGAAGGGCTCTACACCGCCTGGATCATCCTCAACAATCCCCGTCAGTACAACTCCTACACCACCGAGATGGTAAAAGGCGTCATCGCCGGCTTCCAGAAGGCATCCTCCGACCGGCGCGTCGTGGCTGCCATCTTCACGGCGGTGGGCGACAAGGCCTTCTGCACGGGCGGCAACACCAAGGAATACGCCGAGTACTACACCAAGCGGCCCCAGGAATACGCCGACTACATGGACCTCTTTAACGCCATGGTCGACTCTATCCTCATGTGCAAGAAACCGGTCATCTGCCGGGTCAACGGCATGCGCGTGGCGGGCGGTCAGGAAATCGGCATGGCCTGCGACCTGGCGGTTTCTTCCGACCTGGCCATCTTCGGGCAGGCGGGCCCCAAGCACGGTTCCGCGCCGGACGGCGGCTCCTCCGACTTTCTGCCCTGGTTTCTCAGCATTGAGGATGCCATCTGGAACTGCGTTTCCTGCGAGATGTGGAGCTCCTACAAGATGAAACGCCTCGGGCTGATCACCAAGGTGGCCCCGGTCCTGAAGAAGGACGGTAAATTTATCCGAAACCCACTGGTCATCACCGACAAGTATGTGGAGGACGGCGAGATCGTTTACGGCGAGTTCAAGACGGGCGCCGAGGCGAAGGAGGCCCGCGCCATGATCAAGGAACTGCCCACCGACTTCGAGCTGGTGGACAAGGAGGTCAACAAGATCGTCTGGACCTTCACCAACCTGATGCCCCACTGCCTCATGAAATCCATCGACAGCGTGCGGGCCAAGAAGAAGTTCTTCTGGGATCAGATGAAGCTGCCCAACAGACATTGGCTGGCCGCGAACATGAACTACGAGGCCTACATGGGCTTCAACGCCTTCAACACCAAGAAGATCACTGGCAAGGACACCATCGATTTCATCCGTTACCGCCAGCTTGTGGCCGAGGCGAGGGAGCTCAACGACGATTTCTACGAGGAAATCTTCGCCAAGCCCCAAAAGTAACCCGAAACCAAAACCGGTGGCCCGGGCGGGAGATCCGTTCGGGCCATCTCTCTATCCATCCATGAACACGATCTATCACCTCGTTCCGAAGGAGGAAGTCCGCGCGCGGGTTCGCCGCCTGCAGAAAGCCCTGCGGCGGGAAGGCGTCGAGGCCGCTCTCTTTGTCCAGAAGATGGACGTCTTCTATCTGACGGGCACCCTCCAGCGCTCCTACATTTTCGTCCCCGCCGCGGGGGAACCGGTCCACCTCATCAAGAAGGATGTCGCGCGCGGCGCGCGGGAATCGGGTATCGACCGAAAAGTCGCCATCCGCTCCCGAAAGGAGGTGCCGGGGCATATCCGCCGGTCCTACGGGAAACTGCCGCGAACGCTGGGGCTCGAGGCGGACGTCCTGCCCGTCCGGGAATGGCGGGTCTGGGAGGACCTCTTCCCGGGAAGCCGTCTCGTGGATGCCTCCGCCCTGCTGATGGGGCTTCGTTCCGTGAAGTCTCCCTATGAGATCGCAGTCATGGCCCGGGCGGGAAAAGTCGCCCGGGAGGTCTACGAATACGGGCGCAAGATCTTGAGGGAAGGCATGACGGAGATTGCCTTCGCGGGGGAAATGATGGCGAAGGCCTTCGCCCTGGGCCACGAGGGATTGCTGCGGATGCGGTCCCTGAACGACGAATCCTACTCCTGGCACATCCTCAGCGGAAAAAGCGGCGGCATTGTCAGTTACATCAACGCCCCGATGGGGGGGCTGGGCCTGTCGCCGGCCTTTCCCGTGGGGGCCTCGAGAAAACCCATCCGCGCTCGCGAGCCCATCATGGTCGATTTCGGCATCTGCCTGCGGGGATACCAGGTGGACGAAACCCGCATGTTCTGTATCGGGACCATGCCGAAGCGCTACCGGGACCTCTACCGCGCCATCATTCGGGTCCAGCACGCCATCCTCGAGGCCACCCGGCCCGGCATCCGGGGAAAGGATCTCTTCGAAATCGGCCTGGAAACGGCGGAGCGGGAGGGCATCTCGGACATCTACCTCGGCCCTCCCGGCAACAAGGTCAGTTTCGTGGGGCACGGCATCGGCCTGGAGATCAACGATCCCCCCTTCATCGCGAAGCGGGACGAAACCCCGCTTTCAGAGGGAATGACCTTCGCCCTGGAGCCCAAGCTGGTCCTAAAGGATGAAGCCGCCATCGGCATCGAGGACACCGTGGTGGTAACCCGGGATGGCATCCGCCGCCTGACCCCCATGAGACAGAGCATCTACCACGCGGCGGGCTGAAGGGCCACGCGAGGGAAAACCGCGACACCGGAAACAAGCGCCATGTCCGGCCTTATGAAACGCCCCTTTTAATGCGTGCCCACTTGAACGCCTCCGCGGAAATCCCCGATTTTTAGAGTTACTATAGCACAATTTCACCGTATCCTGGTTTTCGAAGTTTTTTCTGGGTTAAGAGGTTGGGGGTGGCGTGTGTCGCTTGACAAGTGACACCTGACGTGCAAAAGCTGCCCAAGCGAAAAATCTAAAAATACCCACGATTATAAAGCGCCCGGACCAGGTAACCCGTGCATGTATCATCAAGATTGACTTGGATTTCCTTGAGGTGTAAAGAGGAAATACGGAAAAAAGATAAAAGGGAATGTTCCCGCCAAGGAGTTCGATCCTGATATTTCATATGTTTATTCTGGGTTTGAAAATGGCCCCCTCGTCATGAATAATTATAACCCGCCGCCGAATTTTTTTGTAAGCCTATGTCTTTCAAGGAGTATCGTTGAGTTCATGGAATCATAACCTTTCTGGGGTTCAGATTTTTCATCAATCCCTTGATTCCTTCGGGAGCGAATCGGGCCTTAATGAGTGCATGACATGAAAAACGGTTTCTTCAGACTTTGAGGGGTGTAAACCCCGATCTTCAAACTATTATTGGACCGGATAAATGGAATTAAGTTATTGAAAATTTGAAGGATGTCCCTCTCGGTCTGCGTTCATCCCTTCTCAAACAGGCGCGCGTGGGTTCAAGGCGTCCAAGACCCTTTCCGCCAGTTTCCGGTCGAAGGTGGGAAGCGCCGCAAGTTCCTCCACGGAGGCGGCCCGGATGGCCGCGAGGGAAGGATAGGCCTGGTAGAGTATCTTCAGGCGTTTCTCCCCGATGCCGGGAATGGCCGTAAGCCGCGAGTCGAGGGCCTCGGACCCCCGCCGTTTCCGGTGGTAGGTGATGGCGAAGCGGTGCGCCTCGTCCCGGATGCGGGAGAGAAGCTTAAAGGCGGGATGGTGGGGGTCGAGACGGACCGGCTCTTTTTTCCCCGAGACGAAGAAGTAGTCGGAGAAGCGTGCCTTTTTCGAGCGGCCCTTGGCGATGCCCACGAGGGGGATGGGGGTAAGGGCTAGTTCCTTTAAGACCTCCTCCCCCGCCGCCAACTGTCCCTTGCCGCCATCCAGCAGAATCATGTCGGGCAGGACCCCTTCCTCCCGCTCCCGCTTCAGGCTACGAAGCAGGACCTCCATCATGGCCCCCACGTCGTCGCCGGGGGCCGCCTCCCTGACGCGAAACCGCCGGTAACGGGCCTTTTCCGGCGCGCCGTCCACGAAGGAGACCTTGGCCCCCACCGTCTGGCGGCCCTGGAGGGTGGAGATATCGTAGCAGGCGATCCGTCGCGGGGGCTTGGGAAGGCCGAGGGCCGCCTGGATCTCCCCGGTGGGATCGGCCGGGGGGCGTTTCAAGGTTTCGAACTTGACGCGGGCGTTCTCTCCGGCGAGGGAGAGGAGCTTGCGTTTCTCCCCCCGTTTCGGCACGTGAATAACGACCTTGCCGCCCCGCTTCTCCGACAGCCATTCCTGCAGAACCGCGGCGTCCGGCATGTCAAAGGGAACGAGGATCAGGGGCGGCACGAAGGCGTTTCGCCCGTAGAACTGGACGAGAAAGTCGGAGAGAAAGCCCGCCTCGGGGAACCCCCCGTCCTCCACCTCGGCGTAGTGGCTCCCCATCAGCGTGCCCCGGCGGAAAAAGGCCACGAAGACCCCCCACCGTCCTTCCCGGCGGACGGCGCCGAAGACGTCCACATCCTGCCGGTTGGGGCTGGCGATGGCCTGCCCCTCGAGGGTCCGGGTAACGGCCTTCAGCTCGTCCCGGTAGACGGCCGCCCGTTCGAAGTCGAGGGCCCGGGCCGCCGTCTCCATCTGGGCCTTCAGGCTCCTTGCCAGTCCCTCCCGGTTGCCCGTGAGAAAGAGCCGGGCCTCCCGGACGAGTTTCGCGTAAGCCTCCTTCGTGACATATCCCACGCAGGGAGCGAGGCACCGGTGGATCTCGTAGTTGAGGCAGGGGCGGGTCCGGCGGCTGAACTTGGCGTCGGAGCAGCTCCGCAGGGGAAAATAGCGGTGAAGCAGCCGGATGGTGCGGCGCGCCGACTCGGCGGAGGTGAACGGCCCCGCGTAGAAGGCCCCGTCCGCCTGAAACCGCCGGACGAACCGGATAGCGGGAAAGGGGTGCCGGGTATCGATGCGGATGCAGAGGTAGCGCTTGTCATCCTTCAGGTCCACGTTGTAACGGGGGCGGTGCCGCTTGACGAGGGCGTCCTCGAGGATCAAGGCCTCCTTTTCCGAGTTCGTGACGATGAAATCGATGGTGGCGATGCGGGAGACGAGGGTGAGGGTCTTGGCGTCCTTCTCCCCGCTACGGGCGAAGTAGCTTTTCACCCGGTTTTTGAGGGACTTGGCCTTCCCGATGTAGATGATCTGTCCCTCGGCGTTCCTAAAGAGGTAGACCCCCGGTTTTCGGGGCAGCCGGTCGATGGCCTCGGGGGTCAGCGTGGACCGGGGAGGTTCCGTTGCCGGTCGGGCCGTTTCGCGGGTCATCGGCGAAAGCGCACGCGGCGTTTTTTGGGTTTCTTGTGCCCGATGGGCCGCTCGCCCTTCAGGCGCCGGATCTTGTCCCGGATCTCCGCCGCCTTTTCAAAGTTGAGCCGCTCCGCCTCGTCCAGCATTTGCTGGGTCAGGGTCTCGATGAGGGCGGCCACGTCCCCCTCGGGAACCTCATAATCCGCCCTCTCCTCCCGCACCTCCACAGGCACCGTGAGGTAGTCCTTCTCGTAGATGGACTCCAGGATATCGCGGATCGACTTCTTGATGGTCTCCGGGGTGATACCCATCTTCGCGTTGTAGGCAAGCTGGATTTCCCGGCGCCGGGCGGTCTCGGCGATGGCCTGGCGCATGGACGGCGTCTCCCGGTCCGCGTAGAGGATGGCCGTTCCGTGGACGTTCCGCGCCGCCCGTCCGAAGGTCTGGATGAGGGAGGTTCTGGAACGGAGAAAGCCCTCCTTGTCCGCGTCAAGGATGGCCACGAGGGAGACCTCGGGGATGTCCATCCCCTCCCGGAGAAGGTTGATTCCCACGAGGACGTCGTAGGTGCCCATCCGCAGGTGGCGGATGATGTCGATACGCTCCAGGGTGTCGATGTCGGAGTGGATGTAGGCCACCTTGATCCCCAGGTCCTTGAGATACTCGGTCAAGTCCTCCGCCATCCGCTTGGTGAGGGTGGTCACCAGGACCCGCTCCCCCGCCGCGGCCCGTTTCCGGATCTCCCCCGTGAGGTCGTCCACCTGGTGCTTCGCGGGCCGGACGACGATCTCCGGATCCACCAGCCCCGTGGGCCGGATGATCTGCTCCACCACGTGGTCGCCCGCCTTCTTCAGCTCGTAGTCCGCCGGCGTGGCCGAGACGTAGATGACCTGCCCCACCGACGCCTCGAACTCCGCGAAGTTCAGCGGTCGGTTGTCCAGCGCCGAGGGGAGACGGAACCCGTATTCCACGAGGGTCTCCTTGCGGCTCCGGTCGCCGAAATACATGCCCCGGATCTGGGGAACGGTGACGTGGCTCTCGTCGATCATGATGAGGGCGTTGGGCGGCAGGTAGGACAGGAGCGTGGGCGGGGGATCGCCCGGCCGCCGCCCCGTGAGATGGCGGGAGTAATTCTCGATGCCCTGGCAGTAGCCGATCTCCTCCATCATCTCCAGGTCATACAAGGTGCGTTCCTCGATGCGCTGGGCCTCGATCAGCTTGTTCTGGGACTTGAAGAAGGCGATGCGCTGGGCCAGCTCCTCCCGGATGGCCTTCACCGCCTGCTGGCGGGTGACGCGGGTGGTCACGTAGTGGCTGGCGGGAAAGATGGTGACCCGGTCCAGCGAGGCGAGGCGTTTGCCCGTCAGGGGGTCGATCTCGTGGAGGGCGTCCACCTCGTCGCCGAACAGCTCGATGCGGATGGCGCGCTCGTATTCGTGGGCCGGGACGACCTCGATCACGTCCCCCCGCACCCGGAAGTTCCCGCGCGCCAGGTCGTAGTCGTTGCGCTGGTAGTGGATCTCCACCAGCTTCTTCAGGATCTCCTCCCGGGAGATGGTCTGTCCCCGGTCGAGGCAGAGGAGCAGGCCGTAGTAGGCCTCCGGCGAGCCCAGGCCGTAGATGCAGGAGACGCTCGCCACGATGATGACGTCCTGGCGGGTCAGCAGGGCCCGGGTGGCGGAATGGCGCATCTTGTCGATATCCTCGTTAATGGAGGAATCCTTGCTGATGTAGGTATCGGAATTGGGCAGGTAGGCCTCGGGCTGGTAGTAGTCGTAGTAACTGACGAAGTATTCCACCGCGTTTTCGGGAAAGAGGGTCTTGAATTCCCCGTAAAGCTGGGCCGCCAGGGTCTTGTTGTGGGAGATGATGAGGGTGGGACGGTTGACCCGCGCGATGACGTTGGCCATGGTGAAGGTCTTGCCGGAGCCCGTCACCCCCAGCAGCACCTGGTGGGGCACCCCGGCCCGGGTCCACTCGGTCAGGGCCGCGATCGCCTTGGGCTGATCCCCCTGCGGTTCGAAATCCTGGTGAAGTCGAAACGGCATAGGAAAAAATTACCATCGTCAAGAAAAAAGCGCAATGTTCGTCTATGCGACGCAATCACTTGATTTAAATCAAGGTCCTCCCTGTTTTCAGAGAGTATCCTTTTAAATAAAAAGTCGCATTCTGGGAAAAGGGTGCGGTAGGAGGCGGATCATGTCTAATTGGAAAGACAATAAGGAATCGTTCGAGGTAGTGGATGTCCGGGGTATCCGGGGAAACTTCCTTCCCATGCTGATGGCCAAGGCGAAAAAGAAGGCGGCCGGGGAAGGGATGTGCGTGGTGCAGAGTTTCGAGCCCATCCCGCTGTATTCCGCCATGGAGGAACTGGGATTCGAACACGAGACGGTGAAGGCGGCGGACAACGAGTACCGGGTCTACTTTCACCGTGAAGAGGTAAAGCAGCCGGACCTGCCCGGCGGGATGGACGTGCCCCTCAAACCGACGGCCATCCTCAATTTCAAGGAGATCGCCGACGAACTGGCCAACATCGTGGTTCCCTTCTGGAAGCTCATCTGGGAGCGGGAAAACCCGGCCATCGACCAGAGGACCCGTTTTCTCCTCTCCCTCGCCAACGGGGTCGGCGGCGGTCGCTTTCGACAGGCCACCCGGGAACTCATCAAGGCCTACGCCTTTGGGGTCACCTCCGAGGTGCTGGACGAGCTCTTCGAGTTGTTCGTCTGGAACCAGGGGGTGGGAACCTTCGCCTCGGAGATCGGGCCCTCCCCCCTCTTCGGCGCCTACAAGCTGATAAAGAAACTGGAGGCCAAGGGTGTGGAGCGTTCCGACATTGTCAGGGAACTCATCGAGAAATTCGGGGAGAAGAATCCCGACGTGGGGACTATGTATCGGGCGAGGAGCTGAGGAGGTTCTTGACAGGCGCGCGGTTCAAACGGTATCCATGAAAGCGCATGAGTCTGATACAACGAGAACATAACGAGTTCTTAGAGGAGTTTTAAATGACGATACCTGGAAATTTTTTGACGTCCGGCATGGGAGTGCTTCCACATACCGACCTGGAAAAGGGGTTGGCACTGGCCATGAGCGTTGATATTCCCTTCTGGCCTCAACTTCCCAAGATGCGCTACGAGGAGGACATGTACGCCCAGGTGGCGCACCGGTTTCCCGGCTCCAACATCAACGTGGATAAGCGGAAGGTGGAGTTCAATCAGGCTACCTTCTACGAGGACCTGGAAACCTATCTCTTCAAGGTGGACGATCCCCACTTCTTCCAGCTCACCCCAGAGGCCTCGCTGGTTTTTCACCTCTTCCTGGAGAAAGACCTTTCCGGCTACCCGGCCATCCGCGGCCAGATGGAGGGTCCCGTGAGTTTCGGACTGGTGGTCCACGACGAGAACGACCGGCCCATCCTCTATATCGACGAGGTTCGGCAGATCCTCTTCGATTTCGTGGCGCGGAAGGTCAACGCCCAGATGGACCAGCTCCGCGAAAAGAACCCCAACGCCTTCATGTTCATCGATGAGCCGGGCATGCAGTTTATCTTCTCCGCCCTCTCCGGTTACGGCGACATCCAGGCCAAGGATGAGATCAACGCCATGTTGGACGAGGTCAAGGGAGACCGGGGAATCCACCTCTGCGGCAACCCCGGCTGGGGGTTCATGCTCGACCTGGATATCGATATCCTGTCGTTCAACGCCTACGATCGGGGCGACGTCTTCGTGGGTTACGCGGATCGCATCAAGGCCTTTTTCGAAAAGGGCGGAGTCATCGCCTGGGGTATCGTTCCCGTGGTCTTTGAGGATTTCAACAAAGAATCTTTCGAGACCCTCTACCAGAAGATCGTGGGGATCCTGGACAGTCTGGCAACGAAGGGAATCGGCCGGGACCTGCTCCGGGAGCGGTCTCTCCTGATGCCGGCCACCTGTTCTCTTGTCAATCCCGACGGCGACGCCACGGTGGAAAACGGCTACAAGCTGCTCCGCGAGATCTCGGAAAAGCTGAAGAAAGAATACAAATAAAGGCAGTCTCCTACTCTTTTTTTCGCTGGGCGAATTCCTCCAGCTTTTCCTGCCGTTCCGGCGCGGAAACGGTGGCGAGGCACGCCTCTACCTCGTAGTCCATCAAGGCCTCCAGGCTGACCTCCCGGGCCATGTTGAGTCCTTTCTTGATGAGATGGATGGAAAAGGCGGAGTTTTCCGTGATCTTGCGCGCCTGGGTCATGGCCTCGTCCATGAGGCTGTCGTCCGGGACGACCTTGTTGACCAGCCCGATGCGTTCCGCCTCCTTTCCGTCGATGGTGTCGCAGGTGAAGAGGAGCTCCTTCGCCTTGCCGGGCCCTACCAGGTCCTGGAGCAGCCGCATGGCGCCGCCGGTCACGGAGGAGGAGACCCGGGCCTCGGGGGAGCCGAATTTGGCGCTCTGCGCCGCGATGCGGATGTCGCAGGCGAGGGAGAGTTCGTAACCCGACCCCAGGGCGTAGCCGTTGACCGCGGCGATGGTCGGCTTGGGGAAACGGATGATGCGGCGGGAGACCTCCTGGAGGTGCGTCAGGTAGTCCCGGTAGGCGCTCAGCGACCGGCCCTTGGAGTCCTTCAGGTCCGCGCCGGTGGAGAAGGCCCGACCCTCCCCCGTGAAGATCACCGCCTTGATGGTATCGTCCTCGAGGGCGTCCGCCAGCGCGTCCTCCAGGTCGAGCCAGAGCTGCTTGTTCATGGCGTTCAACACGCGGGGACGGTTGAGCTTGATGACGGCCACGCCGTCACTCTTTTCGTAGAGGATACATTCGTAAGACATGATGGTCTCCTTTATTTTGGATTGAAGGTCAAAAACGCCGACATGCCGGGAAGGAGCCCCTTTAAAGGATGATCCTCGCGTCGACGATGGCGGCGCCCTTCTCGTGGGCGATGACGGGGTTTAAATCCATCTCCCGGATCTCCGAGTTCTCCACGGCGATTCGGGAGACGCCGAGCAGGATTTTCTTCAAGGCCTCCGTGTCTTTCGGGGCCTGCCCCCGGATGCCCGTAAGGAGGGGATACCCCTGGATCCGGCGAATCATCTCATCCGCGTCCGCGGGGGTAAGGGGCGCCACCCGGAAGGTCACGTCCTTCAACACCTCCACGAAGATGCCGCCCAGCCCGAACATGACCACGGGGCCGAACTGGGGGTTCCGGGTCATGCCGATGATACACTCCTGCCCTTTTTCGGCCATGGGCGCCACGAGGATCCCCGCGATTTCACTTTCATCAACGACCTTCCGTGCGTTTCGTATAATCTCTTCAAAGGCGCCGGCCACCTCTTCCGGCGTGCCCAGGCCGATCCGAACACCGCCCACGTCGGATTTATGCACGATGCCCCGCGAGACGATCTTCAACGCCACGGGAAAGCCCGTTTCCTCCGCCGCCCGGGCGGCCTCATCGGCGGTTTTCGCCAGGGAAGCCGGGGGGACGGGAATCCCGTAGGCCGCGAGAACCGCCCGCGCCTCCGTTTCCAGGAGGGTCTGAACGCCCTTTTCCTTCAGGGGGCGCAGGATTCGCTCGGCTGCCGGGTTTCTTTCGCCCGTCGTTTCCAGCAAGGGGGTGTCCTTTGGCCCGAGGATACGCGCCGCCGCCTTTGCCATGGCGCCGAGACAGAAGGCGGCGCGCTCCGAGGAGCCGAAGACGGGAATCCCGTTGTCTTCCAGGACGCGGAGGGATTCGAAGGGTGCGTGGGCGAAACTGGTGTGCATGATGAGGGGCTTCTTGTAGGTCTTCACGAAATTTGTCAGGTCCCTGGCCGCCTGAATCTCGAGCGCCTCCACGTGGGGGGCGATAATCTCCTTGAACCCCCCGAAAAAGCCCGTGATATAGATGGCGTCCACCTCGTCGCTTTCCATGCAGACCTTGCAGCATTCCGTGATGACGTGGGGATTCTCCTCCGCCGTGCCGCCGTAGTCGATGGGATTCTGGGCCGGCATCCCCTTCAAAAGAAAGGGGCGGATCCTTTCCTGGGTCTTACGGGAGAGGACGGGGACCTCCAGGCCGTGCGTTTCCGCGTTGTCGGCGGCCACGGAGTTGTCACCGCCCCCCTCCGACAGGATGGCGACGCGCCGCCCCCTGGGGAGGGGGAGCTTGCTGAAGCATTCGGCCAGATCGAACATCACGTCCACGTTGGTTACCCGCAGGATTCCCGCCTGTTCGAAGGCCGCCTGCACGACCTTGTCATCCGCGGCCAGGGACCCCGTGTGGGAGGCGGCGGCCCGGGCCCCCGCGCCGGAACGCCCCACCTTCAGGGCGACGATGGGTTTCTTGCGGGTCACCTTGCGGGCGGCCGCCACCAGCTTGTCGCCCTCTCGGATTCCCTCCATGTAGATGCAGATGACCTTGGTGTCCGGGTCCTCGGCCAGGTACGCGATGTACTCGTGAAACTTGACCCCGATGGCGTTCCCCGCGCTGATGATCTTGCTGAAGCCGATGCCCTGGACCTTGGCGTAGTGGGTCAGGGAGTCGATGATGTTGCCGCTCTGGGCGATGATGGCCACGGGTCCCGGTTCGATGGGCGGGACGCCCAGGAGGTTCATCCTGGCCGCCCGGCTGAACATCCCGCTGCAGTTGGGCCCGATGATGCGCACATCCCCTTTCCGCGCCTTTTCGAGGATCCGGGCCTCGATCTCCTTGCCCTCCTTGCCCGTTTCCCCGAGCCCCGCCGTAATGATGACGGCGCCCTTGGCCCGCTTCTGAACGCACTGGTCGATCACGTCGGGGATGAACGGGGCGGGAATCACGATCATCACCAGGTCCACCGGTTCGGGAACCGCCTCAAGGGAGGGGTAGGCCTTTCGCCCGAAGAGACGCTCCCGTTTCGGGTTGACGAGGAAGACCTTACCGGCGTATCCCCCTTCCAGCAGGCTCCGCGTGCGCCGTTCCGCCGCCTTCCCCGGCGTTTCCGATGCCCCCACGATGGCGATGGAGGCCGGATTGAAAATCTTTTCAAGACTGGTTTCCATGTGTTCTCCTCTATATGTAATATTTCCTGCAATAAATTAAAATTTGCAGGACTTATTACACTATAGATGCGGTTTTTTTCTTTGTCAAGATGCCGGGATAATTTTTAAGGCAGGATTTTGTTTCTTAGCGACAGGTTGCCTGTAAAAGAGAGAAGCCGGGTAATCGGCGATTACCCGGCTTCTCAGGGAGGGAGGGTGAGATAAAGTTAAGCGGCATCCAGTTCGCGACGTTTTTCCATGTCGTAGAGGATACGTTCTCTCGCCTTGTCGATGCCGAGTTCCTTACGCTTCTTGTCGATGTGCGCGATCATCATCTGCGCCGCCTTGACCGGATCCTGCTCAAACGCCCACATCCCCTTCAAACTGTCTTCGTATTTCTCAAACAGATACTTCGTC
>Ga0256833_1000703_pt1:0-22500 | contig 25577 bp, 23 predicted proteins | sample 356284metaG_FD_190535 | JGI IMG/M metagenome (GOLD analysis project Ga0256833, IMG submission 190535) | Hydrothermal vent microbial communities from Mid Atlantic Ridge, Atlantic Ocean - 356-284 | ecosystem: Environmental > Aquatic > Marine > Hydrothermal vents | place: Atlantic Ocean... | reverse complement strand
AGGACATAGGGTTAATAGACTGCAATATAGCAAAAGACGAAAGTGAAAATGAAAGGATATGGGAATTGAGAAGAAGTCTGTCCCCAATTATAAACCTTTACGGCAACACAAAGATAAATGAGGATGTTGTTGTCCCCAGAAGCAAAATACCGGAACTAATGGCTTTTGTTGAAGATTTAATTGAAATATACAGCCTGACCATTGTGTGCTTTGGACATGCAGGAGATGGAAATATACATGTGAATTTTATGTTTGACAGAGAGGATAAGAAAACCGTTGAGAAGGTTGAAAAAGCAGTGGAGCAATTATTTAAAAAGGTTGTTGAAATGGGTGGTTCAATATCAGGCGAGCATGGAATAGGAATAGCAAAGAAAAGATTTATGAAATACCAGTTTTCAGAGATTGAAATGGAGATTTTAAAAAATATTAAAAAGGTTTTTGACCCGTACAATATAATGAATCCGGGGAAAATTTTTGATATTGAAAAAGTTTAAAAGGGGAGATGGATGGAAAAGAGTTTTTACATTATTGACGCTTATGCACATATCTTTAGAAGTTATTATGCAATTAGAAACCTTGATAACAACGCAATATACGGCTTTACAAAGATTTTAATAAAACTTTTCAAGGATTTTAAGCCAGAGTACGCAGTTTGTGTCTTTGATACTGGAAAACCAACATTCAGGCATGAGATGTTTGAGCAGTACAAGGCAAACAGGAAGAAGATGCCTGAAGACCTTGCAATGCAGATACCGAAGATAAAGGAGATTGTTGATGCATTCAACATTAAAAGGCTTGAAATTGAGGGGCTTGAGGCGGACGATTTGATTGCAACCCTTGCGCATAAAGGGGCGGAAGAGGGGTATAAGGTTTATATTGTTTCAAGCGATAAGGACCTTTTTCAGCTTGTTAATAAAAACACCTTTATATTGGACCCGAAGAAGGATTATAAGGTCTATAATTCAAAAGGAATAGAGGAATTTTTCGGGGTTTCACCAGAGCAGGTTGTTGATGTGCTTTCATTGATGGGAGATGCCTCTGACAATATCCCTGGGGCAAAGGGGATCGGGGAAAAGACTGCAAAAAAACTTATAAAAGAGTTTGGAAACATTGAGAAACTATACAACAACCTTCACCTTGTTAAGGGCAAGATGAAGGATAAACTTATTGCAAGCAGGGAAGATGTTTTTTTATCAAAAAAACTTGTTGAACTTGACATTCACAGAGATTTAGACATAAAGATTGAGGATTTCAAGGTTAAAGAACCAGACAGGGAAAAACTTTATTTTCTTTTCAAAAAATTAAGGTTCAACTCATTATTAAAGGAATTCGGCCTTGAATCCCAAGTTGAGAAAAACAAAGAGAATAAAAACTACAACCTTGTTGATACTCCTGAAAAATTGAAAAAATTGATGGGAAAACTCACAAAAAAAGGGTACCTTGCCTTTGACACAGAAACCTGCAACCTTGACACAGTAGCACCGAAACTTGCAGGCATATCCTTTTCATTCAGGGAAAATGAAGGGTATTACATCCCCATAATCTCTGAAAACAAAGAGGTTTTTCCGTTACAGACAGTTATTCCATTGTTAAAACAAATTCTGGAAAACCCTGGAATAAAAAAGTGCGGGCACAATTTAAAATACGACTATCAGGTATTAAAGGGGTGTGGCATTGAAGTAAAGGGGATTGAAGACGATTCCATGATACTTTCGTACCTTTTAAATTCAAATTTAAGGCAACACAATTTAGACGAACTTGCAAGGGAATACCTTGATTACAAAACCGAAAAGTACAGCGAATTAACATCAAACAAAAAGCTTTCAATATGCGACCTGAATGCAAAAGATGTTTACAAATATGCATCTGAAGATGCCGACATATCCTTAATGTTAGCAAACAAACTTAAACAAAAGGTAAAAGAAATGGGAATGGAAAGCCTGTATAATGAGATTGAGATCCCTCTTATACTTGTTCTTGCTGAAATGGAGTTAAACGGGGTTTTAATAGACAGGGATTTTCTTGAAAAACTATCACTTGAGTTTGAAGTCAAACTTAAAAAACTTGAGAAAGAGATATTTGAAGAGGCAGGTTGTGTGTTTAACATAAACTCACCAAAGCAACTTGGAGAAATTTTGTTTGAAAAACTGCAATTGCCTGTTTTGAAAAGGACAAAGAAAACAAGGTCTTACTCAACAAGCCATGAGATTTTGGAGCAACTTGCAAACGACTTTAGAATAGCAAGGCTTATTGTTGAGTACAGAAAATTCGGAAAACTAAAATCAACCTATGTCGATGCCTTGCCAAAACTTATACACCCAAAAACAGGGAGGATCCACACAAGTTACAACCAGACAGTGACAGCAACAGGCAGGCTCTCATCCTCAAACCCAAACCTTCAGAATATCCCGGCAAGAACAGAAGAGGGAAAATTGATAAGAAGGGCCTTTATTGCCCCTGATAGGTATTTGCTTTTATCCGCAGATTACTCTCAGATTGAATTGAGGGTTTTAGCACACCTTTCAAAGGACAAAACGCTTATTGACGCGTTTAGAAACGGTGCCGATATCCACAGCCAGACTGCATCCCACCTTTTCGGGGTTCCTGAAAATGAGGTAAACGACAGTTTAAGGTCAAAGGCAAAAGCAATAAATTTCGGGATAATTTACGGCAAAAGGGAGTATTCCCTTTCAAGGGAACTTGGAATAACTCCAAAAGAAGCAAGGGAGTTTATAGACAGTTACTTTGAAAAATTGCCGGAAGTAAAAGAGTTTATTGACAAAACCATTGAAAATGCAAAAAGAGAAGGCTTTGTAAAAACAATGTTTGGAAGGATAAGGTATGTGCCTGAATTCAAGTCAAACAATTTCAATGTAAGGCAACAGGGAGAGAGAATAGCCATAAACACGGTAATTCAGGGAACAGCAGCAGATATTATAAAGATTGCAATGGTAAACCTTCATAAAAGGCTTAAAAAAGAATTGTTAGATGCAAAGATGATTATGCAGGTGCACGATGAACTTATCTTTGAAGTAAAAGAAAAGGATGTTGAAAATTTAAAAAGAATAGTAAAAGAGGAGATGGAAGGTGCGGCAAAACTTGATGTCCCTTTGACAGTAAACATAGCAACAGGAAAAAACTGGGAAGAAGCAAAGTAATTAAAAGGAGGGGAGATGAAAGTCAGGGTTGCATTAATTTTAATCGATAACAGGAAAGAAAACTCTGTTAAAGTTCAAAACATACTTACTGAATGGGGATGCCTTATTAAAACAAGGCTCGGAATACACCCAGGAACACTTGAAAACTGCACGGATAACGGTCTTATATTTCTTGAACTTGTGGGGGAAGAAGAAAAACACCGGGAGTTAATTAGAAAATTGAACCTTTTAAAGGGTGTTAATGCAAAATTAGTTGAACTTGATGTTTGATTTTAATTGAAAAATTGTATATTTTAGTTTTGACAAGGGAATGTTTTTTTAATATATTTAGTTAGAATTTTTTTAGGAGGTTTTGTTATGGCACACTGGATTGACGACGAATGCATCTCATGTGGCGCTTGTGCGGCTGAATGCCCTGTTGAAGCAATTTCTGAAGGCGAAGATAAATATGTAATTGACCCTGACCTTTGCACAGATTGCGGCTCTTGCGTTGAGGTTTGCCCAACAAACGCAATTCACGAACCGGAAGAATAATAACCATACCCAATAATGAAAAAAGCGGGGAAAATATCCCCGCTTTTTTTATCCTTCAAGCATTGCTTTAATTTTTAATCTTAAAGTTTCTTCTGGGTAAAGCCCGATTACCTCGCTTTGCAATTGTCCCTTTTTGAAAAAGAGAATACAGGGCACCGAAAATATGCCAAACTCCTTCATTACTTTGTAATTTTCAACAACATCAATTCTGTAAAACTCAACATCAGGGAACTCGTCCACAAACTTCTCCATAACAGGCTCAAGCACCTTGCAGGGCGCACACCTTGGAGAATAGCAATCAATAACCTTTAATTTCTCACCCTCTTTGATCACTTTAAAAAAGGTTTCATCATTTAACTCTTTTACTTTCATTTTAAATCCCCTGCAATCTTTAAAAATTTATCAGGCTTAACAAAACCGAAAAACCTTTTAACCTCTTTTCCATCTCCATTTAAGAAGATAACAGTCGGAAATCCTATTACATTGTACTTTTTCAAAGTCTCTTCAGCCTCTTTTGTCTTTGGAGTAAGGTTAAGTTTAAGGAAAACAGCGTTTTTGTTTAGATAATTTTTTACCTTTTCATTGCTCCAGGTGTACTTTTCAAGCTCTTCGCATGCAGCACACCAGTCTGTAAAAAAGTCTATTACAACGATTTTCTTATCCCTTTTAGCGATTTCAACAGCCTTCTTTATATTCGCTTCATAGTTTGAGGAGATACCTGCTTCCTTTTTAACCTTAACAAAGTTAACCGCAATCAATGGTACGGTTATCAAAAGCAAAAGTATAAGACCAGTTTTTTTTGAAACAATGCGGTGATAAAAGATTGCAATCAATGCAGGGATAAAAAACAGCACTGCAAAATACCAGAAGTAATTTCCCAAAATTGGTTTTGTAAAAAGTAATGCAGCAATTATAAAAAGAATCCCGAATATGTATTTCACCTTTATCATCCAGTTCCCCGCTTTAGGCAATGATGCAAGCACACCTGAAAATGTCCCTATCAGTACAAAAAGGAGACCCATTCCCAGGGCAAAATCAAAAAGGAAAATAAAGCCTTTAAAAACAGAGCCTGTTTTTGCAACCCAGGTTAATAAAACAACAATAATAGGCCCGACACAGGGAGCGGCAAGCACACCTGTTGCCATACCCATTAAAAATGCACCAATCAACCCCTTCTTCTTTGGCTGCAACTTTGTATTCCATGTGTATGGCAATTGAATGTCGTAGTAACCAAACATGCTCAACCCCATTGCAATAAAGATAAAGCCAATAAAAACTATGAAAAACGGGGATTGGGTAAATGAGCCAAATGCACTGCCTGTTGTGGCCGATACTATTCCAAGGATTGAATATGTGGTTGCAATCCCCAACACAAGTGCAACAGATATAACAAAGGCTTTTAGTTTGTTTCCGTCGCTTTTTGCCCCAACATAGGCCATTGTCAACGGAATTACAGGGTAAACACAGGGGGTAAAAGATGCAAGTATTCCCCCTATAAAAATCAGTAAAAGTGCAAGTAAAACACTTGAATCAAGCGCACCTGCTATCCTTTCTTCAAATGTTGTTTTCCCCTTTTCAACCTTTAAATCTGTTTTAATCTCCTGAGTTGCAGGGGGAAAGCAAACTGCATTTTCCCCTTCGGAGCATGCCTGATAACCCACCTCAAGCACAGGATTATTGACAGGTCTAACAAATTCCCCGTTAACAACAATGTTTATCTTCCCGCCAATAACCTCTCCTATATCGGTTTTTTCTCCATCAGGTACCTCAATCTTTTTCACCTTAAAAACACCCTCTTTGAAATTCACAGTTAGCATCTCTTTCGTAATGTGATACCCCTCAGGCACATCGACAATCAGGTTAAAAAGCACAGGCTGGGCTGTCTTTGTTTTAGATGGCAATCCCTCAACTGAAACCTTTATATCTGTTTTAGGGTCAAAGGATGGCACATCCTGAATACCCTGCGGGAAAAACTGGGCAAAAGACAATACCGATAACATCATTAAGACAATTATAAAAAGTTTTTTCATTCTATCCCTCCAATTCGCTATAAATAAGGTCTATTATGTGGACGACATTAAAAGGCAAATTGTTTCTTGCCATACTGTCCTTCAACTGCATTATACATCCGGGGCACGATGTAACGACAAGGCTTTTCTTTGAATTGCCTTTAATTGAATTTTTTATCATACCTGCTTTTAAATCACCAATCTTTTTTGATTGCTCTGCTTTGAAAACCGAGAAACTTCCCCCGAAACCACAGCAAAAATCCTCTCCAACAAGTTTTTTTCTGTTTGAAACAGACTCAAGCAGCATTTCAGGCTGTTTTTTTACCCCCTGATGCTTTAAGAGATGGCAGGGGTGATGGAAGTATGTGTTTAAATCAAGTTTTTTTGACGGTTTATAGTTTAAAATGTCAAAAAGCAAAACATTTATGTCTTTAAATTCAATCGGAAGATTGTAATTGTTAAAAAGGTTTGAACCGCAGGTTGCACACCCTGAAACAATGTATTTTACTTTATCTTTGTATTTCTCAAAAATAGTAAGGTTGTAATTCTTCAACTCCTCAAATGTCTCTCTATCGCCCGATGTTAAATGTGGAAATCCACAGCACCTCAAATCACTCTCAAAATAAACCCCGACCCCCAATCTATTCAAAACCTTTACAAGTTTGTATCCTGTTTCCGAAAAGACAAACCTTGTTGCACAACCGGGGAAGAAAAGCAAATCAAATTTTTTTTCACCGTCAGGTTTGTTATAACTGTCTATAATTCTTTCAATTGGTTTTTCAGGTAAAGGAAAATGCCTTTTAATTACTGGAAGTTTAAAAAGCAACCCGCTTTTTTTCCTGAAAAGGCTCTTTGCAAACGAAAGGAATTTAAGGTTTTTGTTCTTTGATATAAACTTTAAAAAAATCCTCTTTGCCCTTGATATTTGATTTTCTTTCACAGCCTTTGCCCTTGCAATCTCAATTATGCTTAAATAATCAACATCCCTCGGGCATATATATTGACAACTGCCGCAAACAACACAACTGTCAAGGTAGTAAAGAGTTTCTTCAGAAAATTTCTCATTCTCTTTTAAAAGGGTCTGCAAAAGGCTTATCTTCCCCCTTGCAACCCCACCCTCGTCAAGGGTTGTTTGAAAAACAGGGCAGTTAAACCTGCAATTGCCGCATTTTACACATATATTCATCAATTGTTCGAGGTTTTTGTCAGGCATTTTATCCCTTTCTAATAACTGAAAGAAAGAACCCGTCAAGGAATTTGTCTGGAAAAATTCTCAACCCTGTGTTTTCTTTATAAAATCTTAAAAATGAATCTTTAATCCTTGAATCAGAATACATAAACGGGTCTTCTATATTCGCATTTTCAACCGATGAGACAAAATCAAGAACAACAGACTCTCCCTCTTCTTTCTCCATTGAGCAAACAGAATAAACAACAACACCACCTTTTTTAACAACATCAAAAGCGTTTTTCAACATCTGCTTTTGAACCGATACCTTTGATTTAAGGTTTTTTGGGGTGCGAATCCACTTAATCTCCGGATGACCTGAAATAGTCCCTGTTCCGGAACAGGGAGCATCAAGCAGAACCGCATCAACACAATTGCTCTTAAATGCGTGTTTTGTAAAGTCAGACATTGTAATCGAAATATCCCTTATGCGCAATTCTTCCGCATTTTCGAGGATCTTTTTAATTCTTTCATCAGTTAAATCGTTGAAAACAACCTCTTTAAAATTACCGGACATTTTCAAGAGAAACCCCTTACCTCCCGGAGATGACGCTGCATCAATCACAAAATCTCCCCGGTAGTTTTTCAAAAGTTCAGGGGCAAGCTGGGAAGACTCATTCATAATATAACACTTTGCAGCTCTAATTAAGTAAACAGGGATATTCCCGTGATATGAGCCTTCAATATAAGGGGTTTTGTGAACAATGTAATCCTTTTTTAAAGGCTCAACCCCTTCAAAACACCTGAAAACAACAGGCTTCTTTAAGTTAAGGGCCTTCATTATCTCTATTGCCTTAGCCTCTCCGTAATCCGCCACCCATTTCATTCCTAAAAACAAAGGAAAAGACAGGGTGTATTGAATGTAATCCGACAAATTCTCCCTTGAAGGGAAAACAATGCTGTTTTTGTTTCTTGCAACATTCTTCAAAACGGCATTGACAAAGCCCGAAACTTTAGGGTTTACTTTTTTTGCAACCTCAACCGTCTGGTGGATAATTGCATAAGATGGGGTTCTTGTTAAAAAAAGCAATTGATAAACCCCTGTAAGCATCAACAACCATACATCGCTTTCCGTTTTTTTCTTTTTTGCAAACTTCGACAAAACATATTCAAGCCTTCCCTTAAACCTGTTTACCCCGTAAACTATTTCAAGTACAAGCCTTTTGTCTCTCTCATCTTCAAGCAGTTCAAGAAAAGAGGGATAAACTTCTGTTGCAAGCAATCTTTTCTCGTGAATCTTTTTTAATATTTTAAAAGCAATCTCTCTAACATTCATAAATACTCCTGCAAAACAAGTTGATTTTAACATAAAAGAACAAAAGTAATATTTACTTTTGAATTTAGGCTGTGATATATTCCCATTAGAGGAGAATTTATGAAAAAAAGCAATTCAAAGCATGTGGTTTTAATAGCATTTGGAGCAAATCTTCTAATAGCGCTTGCAAAATTCACTGTTTTTATATTTACACACTCATCTTCAATGTTTTCAGAGGCAATACACTCTTTTGCAGATACAGGAAATCAGTTGCTTCTGTTATTTGGGATGAAAAGGGCAAAGAAAAAACCTGACTCTCTTCATCAGTTTGGATACGGACAGGAGCAGTTTTTCTGGGCATTTATGGTCGCAATACTCCTTTTTACACTTGGCGGATTGTATTCAATCGGGGAAGGATTGGAAAGAATTATCCATAAACACCCGATAGAAAATGTTTACCTTGCGGTTTTTTTACTTATCTTTTCAATCCTTATGGAATCAATATCATTTTCCAAGGCATACAAAGAGTTAAAGAAATTAAAGGGAGAAACGGGGTTTTTTGCTTTTCTGAAAAAAAGTTTTTCTGTTGAACTTTTGGTTGTTTTTTTTGAAGACCTTGCAGCAATTACAGGATTGAGCATTGCACTTTTTTGCATTTTTTTATCTTACCTTACATCAAACAGTGTTTTTGACGGCATTGGCTCTGTGCTTATAGGAATTCTACTATGTGTTATAGCCTTTATTCTTGGAAGCGAGATGAAATCCCTCATAATCGGAGAAGCGATCCCCGATGAAATGGCAAAGTATGTTGAAAAGGTTTTTTCAAACAACAAAGGGGTAAAGGGTATATCGGACTTTAAATCAATGGTTCTGGGGGAAAAGTCAATGCTTGTTGCACTTGAACTTGTTGTTGAAGAAAACTTAAAGGCTGATGAGATCAGAAAGATAATAGATAAAAGCGAAAAAGAGATAAGAGAGAGATTCCCTGAGATAAAAAACATCTATGTTGAGGTAAGGACTTACCGGAGAAATTATGCTTGACCTGTTTGTTATTGCTGCGTTCTTACTTTTTACAGGTTATTTTGTTTATAAATTTGTGAACAATGATTTTAAAGGGATAGATGTAAAAAGTGTTGAAAGGGAGAAATCAGATAAGCTTTTGAAAACAATAAGTGAAATAGTTGAGCGATTACCGGAAAAAGAGAGAGAGTTTGCCCGGAAAAACGGGGAAGACTTTGCACTTCAGTACTTTGATTTAAAGGTAAAAGAGTTTGATAAAACAAAAAGGAAATTAAAAAGACTTAAAAGTTTTTACTTTTTCTCGGCAGTAAAACTTGAAGGGGAATTGATTTTTCTGATAAATATGCTGAAAAAAGACAAAAAACTCCTTGAAAAGATGAAGGGTATTGAGATAGAAGAAGGGTATTTAAAACTTGCAAAAGAATGGGAAAAAGAGTGCTTTCAATACTTTCAATAGACAAACTTTTCAGGATACCTTGCTCTATATCTTGAAAATGCAGATTTCACCATATCAAAAGCCTCTTCTTTTGATATGCTTTCGTCAAAGTAAAGGGGGTTGTTGAAAACAATTACCTTTTTTCCATAATCAAGGCCTAAAAGAACAACCGGGAGTTTAAGCCTCTTTGCAATATAGTAAAACCCGCTTTTCCAATTCTTAACAGGCTTCCTTGTCCCTTCCGGTGATAGTGCGAGAATAAACCTTTCCCTTTTTTGAAACTCTTGAATCATTTTTTCAACAAAACTGTGATGCTTTGACCTGTCAACCGGGACTCCTCCGAAGTATTTAAAGAGTTTTCCAAAAGGCCACCTGAATATTGTGTGTTTTCCAAACCAACTCACTCTTACCTCAATTAAAAGGGAAAACATCAAAAGGTGGACAAAGTCCCAGTTTGAAGTGTGTGGGGCAACAAGCACAATAGCCTTTTTTACATCAGGGATCACCCCTTCCACACTCCAGCTAAATATTGAAAAATAAATCTTTGCTATAAATTTTAAAAAAGAGTTTTTCCTAAATGGAAGGTTCTTATAATTTAACAGGTACTTTAAATTATTCATGGACTATACCGCAAAGTTCTCCACCCTTTAAAAAACGATCCATATTTTTAAGAAAAAAGTCTATGTGTTTATCCCAGAAACGAGGCTCCAAAGCCGCAATGTGAGGAGAAACGATAACATTTTCAAACCCCCACAGAGGGAAATTTTCATCAGGAGGTTCCACAGAGCAAACATCGGTTCCATAACCAGAGATTTTTCCACTACTCAAAGCTTTCGCCAAATCCTTTTCATTTACAACCTTTCCCCTGCCAACATTGATAATAAAAGGAGGGGTTTTAAATGCACCTATCTTTTCTCCATCGATAAAGTGGGAAGTTTCATCGGTTGAAGGCACTGCAATAAAAACCACATCTGAATCAGGTAAAAACTCACTCCATTTATCAAGAGTATAAACTTTAAAAGGAAGGATCTCCCGTCTTTTTTTAACAACCCTTACCTCCTTTACCATGCAGGAGAGTATCTCAACAATAACCTTTCCTATTCCCCCATAACCAAGGACAACTGCAATCATTTCTTTAAGTGGTTTTATTTTTCTGTTTAGAAGAAATCCCCCTGTTTCTGTTCTGTCCCACCTCTTTTTAAGGTAATTTTTAATTATAAGAGGATGCCCAAAGTAAAGTGATAAAAAAAGAGAAATTGCAAACTCTCCAATATTTCGCCTATCAACACCAGAAGCATTTGTCAGTATAAAGTTTTTATCTTTAATGCCAGAAGAAATAAATCTCCCAACTCCAATTTGAGGAGTGTGAACCCATTTCAGATCTCTTGCCAGAGAGAGAACTGTTTTGCCCGGAAACCAACCAAAGTAAACATCCGCATCAACTATCTCTCTTTTTAATTGTTCCTTGTCTTTTACAAATACAATTTCAATCTCTGGCAGGGCAAGCCTTATTCTTTGAACATACCTTTCAGGCATGTTCCACACCCTTTCAGGGTGCAATGTGTTTATGAGAAGTTTCATTTTTTGATAACAATAACTTTCCTTGTCCCATCCATCATTGTTCTTATGTGTTCAACATCAAAGTGTTTTCCAAACTCAGTTTCAAGGTCTCTATTACTTAAAAATTCAAACCCTTCTTTATCTCCATCCTTTTCAGAGAGAAAAAATGTTATCAAAACCCCACCACCGTTCAGAAGTAAAGCGGCTTTTTTAAGATATTTTTCCAGTTCATCTATCTTGAGTTTATTGAAAAGGTTTTCAGCAACAATTACATTGTAACCGCCTTTTTCCAGAGAAAGAAAATCAGAGTTTCCAATGTGAGTTACCTCAAAGCCTCTCTCTTTGAAAAACATTGACACATCATCGTTGCCAGTAAATTCAGAAACAATAAGAACTGCTCCATCTTTATCGGATAGAAGTTCAATGTTTTCAAGGTATTTTCTCTGAAAAAAGTATTCCTTTTCAAGATCCATAGTCACTATCCCCTTATTATTTTAAAATAATTTCCAAAAAATTATTATAAACTAAAAAATCTGTGCCGCATAACTTTTCTATTTTCGCTTTTTTTATTTCTTTGTCAAGTGCAATCTTATTGTAACCCTTAAATTCTGTTAGCCTGTACATTGCATTAAAGAATGATTTGTTAACATTGGGGAGTGTTTTAAGCATATTTGAAAGCAAAACCCTTCCCTTTATCCTTTTCATATCCTCAGATGAGAGTTTAACAGGTTTCAGCATATAAGCATCAACTATGCTTTTCATTTCACCTGCAACATGACTCACCTCTGATGGAGCTGTTGCACAATAAGAAACAAAAAACAGATGCCCTCCTTTAAACATCAAATAACAGCCAACCGAATATGCAAGGCCTTCTCTCTCTCTGATCTGGAAAGACACCTTCTCAGAAACATAAGAGGTTAAAAGATAGAGTTTTGCAAGGGAGGAGAATGTTTTTATATCTTTCAAAGGGTAAAAGATGTAAACATAAGCCTGTTTCCCTTCCCCTTCGAGAAGAATTTTGTGATTTTTTAAATTTCTCAACCTGCCTCTTAATACAATAGGAACAGGTTTTGAACCCCTGAAATAAGAATCAAGGATGGTGGAAACATTTAAAGGGTCGAATTTCCCGTACATTGAAATAAAGATATTTGAAGGATCTAAATACTCTTTCACAAACCCCTTGAAATTGTTAAGGTCAAAACCCGTATTAAAACAATAATCTGGCATTGCAAAGAATGAATCCCCAAAGTAGGCTTTAAAAACATTTTTCTTAATTTTTTCCTTCTTTCTATTCCTCATTATGTTAGAGTTATAAACAGACTTCTTTGCGATTTTCAGATCCTCATCAGTGAAATTCTCCACCCTTTTTATAAGAGAAAACACCAGGTTCAAAGCCTCATCAGTATTTTGTGGCAAAACCTTAACCCTTATAAACCCGAAATAATCGTTTGTATAGTAATCATCAAATGGAATAAACGGGTAATCGTAAAATTGCAGATCTGCACCTAACCTTCTGAAATCATCTTCCATCTCCCTGTACTTTATCTGAAAAAGGTGAGCAACAAGGTCAGATGCACCGGGCAGATCATGGTTCTTTTCAAGATACTTTTTATTTTTAAAGCAAATGGTAATCCCGGTTGCTATTGAATTTTCATCGCACTTTAAGAAATACCTATCGCTAGCCATTGAAAGATATCCGGGAAGGATAAAAGCAAGAATACAAATAATTATAAAATACCTATCTGACCATTTCATTCTTACCACCTTCAACAAAAACACTGATGCTCTCAAAATTCTTAACTTTTTTTGCAAAAGCAATTAAAGAATTAAAATTGATTTCCCGGTATATAAGAATTTTATTGCAACCTGCGGCAAGAAAGGGAGATTCAATCATTCCAAAGAAGTGCGGCCTTTCAAGGGCAAAGATACTCTCCGCCTTTAACGAAGTTTTTACCGCTTTAACCGATTGAGAAGTTATAAAATCAATTTTTGTAATCTGTTTTTGAATTATTTTTTTTGACTTTAAAGCCTCATCCCTGCTTTTTACTTTTAACCTTATTTTTATCAATCCATAATCGTCTGTGTAATCTGTTGAAACTGAAAAAGAGGGGTCAAAACCCATCAATAAAGGCCTCAATCTGTTTTCCAGTAATATTGAATATGCCTCCTGATACGGAAATCCATCTGAATCAGCCCTGACACCCTTTATAACATAGTAAAAGACACTGTATGGCAACCTTCTTTCTTTTATCTCATAAAAGGATTTGCCCCATTTGAGATTAAAAGACTTTTTTTCAATTTTAACAGGCTTAACAGAGCCAAAATAATGTTCCAGCCACCGTGTCAACTCTTTTTCTTCATAATCTCCCGCCACAAGGATAACCATATTTTCAGGGGAGTAATACCTTTTGTAATATTCAATAACATCCTTCCTTTTCAAAGAGTTAACACTTTTTTCAGTACCTATAACCTTCATTGCATAGGGAGTACCCGCGAACACAACCCTTCTGAAAGCCATTTCTTCATAAAACACAGGAGAAACCCTGTCTTTCCTTATTTCTTCAACAACAATGCCCTTCTCCTTCTCAAATTTATCATCGGGTATTGTTGAATGAAATAACATGTCTGAAAGAATTTCAAGTGCCTCCTTGAAATTCTCCTCAGGGGAAACAATATAATAGGCAGTGTAATGATCTGAGGTTGAAGCATTGTTATAACAGGAGATAGTATCAAAATCCCTGTACAATTCATCCTGTGTCCTTTTCTCAGTTCCATTAAACATAAGGTGTTCAAGTAAATGGGATATACCATTTGTTTTTTTATTCTCGTATTTCAAACCTGTTTTAACCACAACGGTACACGCTATAACCGGATTTTCTTTAACCTTCAAAAGCAAAACTTTTACACCATTATGCAAGCTAAAAACTTTAATTCCAGGATTACCGGCAAAAAGGATTATAGATGTTATATAAAAAATAAAAAAAACAAAAAACCGCTTCATTTTGCCTCCGCTTGGAGAGATTATACATCCATTATTGAAAAATTCAAGACAAAAAAATGAACATAATCTTTGAACATGATTCAGGTTGCTTTCAAAATTTAGTTTTTATCACAATGTGATTTCCCTGCTCCTTTACAAGTGTGTCAAGGTCAAACTCAACCTTAATTCCCCTGCTTTTGATTATTATCTTTTTTACATTCGTATCGATTAGAAGAGGTTTGTGAAGATTTTTAATCTCGTCAATTGTACCAACAAATGTATTATCAAAATAAATCCTTGCAGAATTATCATTCACCTGAAAAGAAACGGTTACGGTTTTAAATTTACGAAATATCCCCTTTTTCTCTGTAACACTCTTTTTCTCCAAAGGAGTGGTTTGTTGTTCCTGATTGTTTAAACCAACATACTCAAGGTGTTTGTTTATGTTTATCTGTTCCCCTCTTTTTATCTGAACCCTTACGGTGTAAGTTTTATAACCACTTTTTCTCGCAGTAATGGTGTGAGTACCGGGTTTAACCACTAAAAATTTAGGAGAACCATCAAAATCATCTGCTTTACCCACATAAACCCCATCAAGAAAAATATCTGCATCTTTAGGTCTTATGTTTATATCATAAGCGGATAAGCCCTTTTCTTTATATGAGTGCACATCGTTGTAAATTGCAGAGCCTATAAGGATACCAAGCAAAGAGGCAGCAACAATTGCAGCTGATGTGTCATCAGTATCAACCTCCCCACCAACACTTACATATCCATTTCCGGTGGGATAGGCCGTTCCACCTCCAACATACACCCTGTGGCAGGAAACAACTGTGAGAGATATTATTAAAAATATTGATATGTAGGGTTTTATATTCATAAATTCCTCCTTTTTTCTTTTCAAAAAATTATATTTCAATTTTTATGCCAGATTTTATCCCTTTTTCAGAAAAAACTCATACCTCTCAGAGTACTTTTTCACTATGTGCCAGTAATCCTCTGTACCATAACGATTTTCAAGGTATGTTCTCAAAGGCAGAATCTGTATTGCCGGCTCCCATTTGTAAGGTTTTTTCTCTCCTTTTTTATAAACCCTTCCTTCTTCCATAGCCCAGGCAAACTGAGATAAAGTTAATCCCTCCTCTTTCATTAATCTCTCTAAAGCCTTCAGCCTTCCGAAATCCCGTGGATTATCAAAGTAAAAAGCAACAGAGTAAATGTATGCGTTGTGAAAGTACTGTGGACTGTTCAAAAGTGCATGAAATTTCAATCTTATACCCATAAGCATTATCAGTTGAAGAGCCTCTTTGCCAAGACCAAGACCGGGAAAATTCTGCCCCGGCAACCTTGGCTTCTCTTTTGAAAAATTGCCATGAATATTTTGAAGGCACAACCACTCTATCTTTAAAACCGGAAAGATATCTTTAAAAGAGGTTTTTCTTACAACAAGCTCTGCAATAAACCTGTCTTTTTTGAAAGGAGGTTCAAAAATCACAAGGTAATCTGAGCCATCTTCCCTTTTACCTATTTTAACATCAATATAATTGAATCCCTTTTCCCTTAATTTGTTAACCATTCCGTATTTTTTCAAGGCAAGTTTTATTCCATTTTTAGTGTAAAAATCAAGGAATCTGTCCTGTTGTTTATCCTCTCCCAAAATATCCGCCATTGAAATTTCGAAAGCACAACCAGATGTTAATTCAGCGTAAGTCAAATGCTTGTAAACCCATCTCAATTTTAAAGGTATGTTAAACACTTAATCTCCTTTATAAACCCATTTGATAAAGTTGTAATAAAGAGTCCATGAATCCGGGCCATAACCCCCTCCCGCAACCACACCAAGGGGGAGCCCCCTATCCCTTGTTGTTTGAAACACAAACTTATCCCTTTTCAAAACACCATCTGTGGACAGATTGAATGTGCCAAAAGTGTCATTTTTATGTACATCATCACCTGCTATGTAAACAACAAACTCAGGTTCAAACCTTTCTACAACATCAGGCAGATACAAACTCAATTGAAGGAGATACTCATTATCCCCCACCCTGTCAGGCAACAATATGTCCATATTGTTTTTTTTGTTTATATTATCCCAGTTGTCCCTGTGTATTGAGAATGTGAAAACATCTTCGTCTTTTTCAAAAATCTTGGCAGTGCCGTTTCCGTGATGATAATCAAGGTCAACAATAAGAACCTTCATTTTTCCATACTGTTTAAACAATTTTACAACCCCTATTGCAACATCGTTAACAGGACAAAAGCCCTCTCCCCTGTCCCGTTTGGCATGATGAAAACCACCTCCCAAATTGAAACAAACAGTGTTTTTTTTAAATGCCTCATTAAAGCATTTAATGGTTCCACCTGTCACATATTTAAAAAACTCAATTATGTCTGTATCAAAAGGGTTTACATAGTCAAGAAACAATATTTTCGCTAAAAACATGGGGTCTTTAAGCCTTTCCACATAATCTTTCGTGTGAACAAGAAGAAAATCGTCCCAGCTCGCAGGCTCGGGCTCCACAATATGAGAAGGCTTAACAATACTTTCTTCCAAAAGTCTATCCCTTATCTTTCGATATTTATTGCAATCAAAGGAACTTCTTGGGCCTTTTTCACAGAGGCCTAAAAAGTATTCAGTTGAAAAGAATAGACACGGTTTACTTTTGAAAAATCTCATACAATTTCCTGACCTGTTTCTTTGTGTACTCAACACCGTTTGAGTTATCAATTGTGTAAGTGGCATACTTTTTCTTTTCTTCAATATCCATCTGGGTTTTTACAAATTTTATCGCATCTTCCCTGCTCATACCGTCTCTTTTCATCAACCTCTCGACCTGAGCATCAAAAGGGGCATATACAAGTATTATCTCCTTAAACCTTTTGTAACTTCCACTTTCAATCAAAAGCGCAGCATCAACAATTACAATTCCTTCTGAAATTTTGCTTACCAGTTGATTTTCTCTCTCAATTATTGCCGGATGGATTATCGAGTTTAGCAACTTTCTTTTTTCTTGACTGTTTATTATTATCTCCCTCAGTCTTTTTCTGTTTAAAGATCCGTCAGGCAACAAAACCTCTCTGCCAAAATGCTTCTCAATCTCTTTTAAAACAGGATTTCCCTTTTCCACAACCTCTCTTGCAATTCTATCTGCATCAACAACAATCGCCCCCAGATCCTCGAAAAAACCGGAAACAAGGGTTTTGCCTGTTGCAATCCCCCCCGTAAGGCCAACAACCTTTTTCTTTTTCATTGGCAAAGTAATTCCATTATGCTCTTTGCTGCCTGATATGGTGTTTTTTCTTTTGATAGCACACTCTCAACCTCTTTTTCAAGTACATCTGAATTGTCATTTTTAACCATGTTTATCACTTTGTTATTTATAATTCTCAATATTCTATACCTCAATCTTTCCTGCCTTCTCTCTTTTATGTTCAACCTCTTTTCTTCATTTAAAACATAAAGAATATAATTAATCAAATTATCAACCCCTTCCCCGGTTGTCGCCACTGTTTTAAACACAGGGATATCTTTTTCAGAAATTGTATTAAAATGGTTTAATATCGTTAGAAGCCTGTCAACACCATTCCTGTCAGACTTGTTGATAACAAATATATCCGCTATTTCCATTATCCCCGCTTTTAAAGCCTGAACATCGTCTCCCATTCCAGGCACAAGAACAAGAATGTTTAAGTCACTAACCCTGAAGATATCAACTTCGTCCTGCCCCACCCCAACCGTTTCAACGATTATGTAATCAAAACCCGCTGCGTCAAAAATATCAATTGCATCAAGGCATGCACCACTTAAACCACCGAGCATCCCCCTCGTTGCCATTGATCTGATAAATATCCCCTCGGTTGAGGAAAGGCTATTCATCCTTATTCTATCTCCAAGCACAGCACCACCGCTAAAAGGGGAGGTGGGGTCAATTGCCACTATTCCAACGGCAAAACCTTTTTCTTTCAGATTTTTTGCAATTTTATCTGTCAAAGTGGACTTCCCTGCCCCCGGAGAACCAGTTATACCTATAACCCTGGCATTTCCTGTTTTTTCAAAAATCCTGTCAATTATTATGTTCGCTTCGGAAGGGTTATTTTCAACTGAGGTAATTGCTTTCGCAATACTCCTGATATCTCTTTCCAAAATTCCTTTTACAATACTTTCCAAATCCATAAAATTAACTTTTTAAAAACCTAATCTCTAAGTAAACTCCTTGCAATAACAAGCCTCTGGATTTCTGATGTACCCTCTCCTATTGTGCCGAGTTTTGCATCCCTGTAAAACTTTTCAGCAGGATACTCTTTAATATATCCATAACCACCAAGTATTTGAACAGCCTCATTTGCAACCCAGACTGCTGTCTCAGATGCGTAAAGCTTGGCCATTGCAGAGATCCTGTTAACATTCTGACCTGCATCCTTCAGGGATGCTGCCTGATAAACAAGAAGCCTTGCAGCTTCAATCTTTGTTGCCATGTCTGCAAGTTTAAACTGTATTGCCTGAAATTTTGATATTGGTTTTCCAAAAGCATACCTTTCCTTTGAATATCTTAAAGCAACCTCGAATGCACCCTGTGCCATGCCAAGGCAGTATGAAGCAATAGATATCCTGCCACCGTCAAGTATCGCAAGGGCGTTTTTAAACCCTTCCCCCTCTTTGCCAAGCAATCTGTCGGCAGGAACCTTTGCATCTTCAAAAACAAGGGAAGATGTGTCACTTGCCCTCATTCCACACTTATTTTCTTTTTTCCCTGAGCTAAACCCTTCAATAGACTTGTCAAGTATAAATGCGGATATACCGTGTTTTCCTGCTTCAGGGTTTGTCCTTGCCATTACAACAAATATATCCCCATAAGTACCGTGAGTAATAAACTGCTTTGACCCGTTCAAAATGTAATAATCTCCCTCTTTCTTTGCGGTTGTCTTTAGAGCCCCTGCATCGCTTCCGCTTCCAGGCTCAGTCAAACCCCATGCACCTATTGCCTCTCCCTTTGCAAGTGGTACAAGAAACTTCATTTTTTGCTCTTCATTCCCGAACATAAATATGTGAGAGGTACAGAGAGAGTTGTGGGCTGCAACACCAAGTCCTATTGAACCGTCAACTCTTGAAAGTTCCTCAACAATAATTGCATACTCAACATAACCGTAACCTGCTCCCCCGTACTCTTCAGGGATAACAACCCCCAAAAAGCCCAATTCCCCCATTTTATGGAACAGATCTTTGGGAAATATTTGCTTTTCATCCCATTCCATTACATGGGGTTTTATTTCTTTTTCTGCAAAGTCCCTTACCATTTTCTTTAATATCTTTTGCTCTTCATTGAATTCAAAATCCATATTCCCCCCACATTTCTTTTATTTTTTCTTTTTTTGTCCGGACTTTATAGCCTTTTCATAAAGAGCCTTTGATTCAGGAAAGAGTTTAATAGCCTTTTGAAATTGCCTGTCAATTTTGAGATATCTTTTAGCACCTTCTGCAAGGCCAAATTTAATGTTCAAAACCTCCTGTTCAATAAGAGCCTTAATGTAGTCAATGTTGTTTTTAATATCTTTTTCAGTGAAATCAATGTCGTTTTTCCTCAAGAATGCTTTAAACTGTATTATTACCTTTTTATCCGCAACAAAACTCCTTTTAATGTGTTTATGCGTGTTGGTAAATTCCACTGCAAACCTGAAAAACGCAGAGTCTCTGAACCTTAACTTCACCAAAAAATCACTTAACTTGCCTGAATCAACCTCATAATCCGGAGTTATTCCACCACCGCCGTACACTGTTCTTCCCAGTTTTGTTGTTTTAAACTTCGGTTTGTTTTTGTTTTTCTCATCCTGAGTCTGGATTTGCGGGTTAAAGTAATCTCCGAAAGAGGTTTTGTAATCCCTTTGAATACATCTACCGGAAGGAGTATAGTACTTCGCAGTTGTAAGAGCAAGAGCCATCTTTTTATCAATCTCAAAAATGCTTTGAACAAGTCCCTTCCCCCATGATGTCTTTCCAACCAGCAACCCTCTATCGTTATCCTGAATTGCCCCTGCAACTATTTCAGAGCCTGATGCACTTCCTCTGTTAATAAGAACAATCAGGGGTATATCTTCAAACCCAAAGTTGTTTCTCGCAAAAAAATCCTGCCTTTCTTTTTCACCCCTGCCCTTCACATAAACTATAAGGTCCCCCTTTGGAAGAAAGAGGTCAGAAACAATTATCGCAGACCCCAACAAACCACCAGGGTTGTTTCTAAGGTCAAGAACCAGTTTTTGCATTCCCTGACTTTTTAGTTTTAAAAGTGCATTGTACATCTCTTTTCCGGTTTTTTCACCAAAACTTTTAAGCAGAATATAACCTGTACTTTTATCCACCATAAAAGCGTATTCAACAGTTCGCTCCGGTATCTCAGCCCTTATTATGGTAAAGGTTAAAAGTTTTTTGTACCCTGGCCTCTTAATAGTTATTACAACCTTTGTGCCCTTTTTCCCCCTTAACTTTGAAACAGCATCATTCACATTCATTCCCTCAGTTGATTCACCGTTAATGGCATATATAATATCTCCGGATCTGATACCTGCTCTGGCAGCAGGAGTATTTGCAATCGGCGCAATTACAGTAATTTTCCCGTTCCTCTGGGATATAATCATTCCCACACCATAAAATTTCCCCTTCTGTTCCTCTTTCATTCTTCGGTACTCTTCTTCATTCAGAAAGGTTGAATGGGGGTCAAGGGTGGCAAGCATTCCTGAAATTGCCCCCTCAACATAGGTTTTGTACGAAAAATCAGATATGGTATGGGATTTTAAAAATTCCCCCAGATCGACAAGATCTGCAACCTTTTTAGAATAATCAACTGCTGCCAATAAGAAGATGAAAATCAAAAAAAGAGGTAAAAAGATTCTTTTACTTTTCATTCTCTTCAAACCCTCTCAATTGCCATTGCAACAGCATTGCCGCCACCAAGGCAGAGAGCAACTATACCTCTTTTAAGATTCCTCTTTTCAAGGGCATGAAGCATTGTCACCATCAGCCTTGCTCCTGTTGCACCGATTGGGTGGCCTAAAGCAACAGCCCCGCCATTCACATTCACCTTTTCAGGGTCAAGCTTCAATTCATCAATAACAGCAACAAGTTGAACAGCAAAGGCCTCATTTATTTCGTAAAGGTCAACATCCTCATTTTTCCAGCCTGTTTTTTCCCATAACATCTTTATTGCAGGGATCGGGGTTAGCATAACCCATTCAGGCTCCAAGCCTGATACAGCGTAATCAACTATCCTTGCTCTAATCTTCAATCCCTTTTCTTTTGCGTAATCTTCGTCAGCAACAACACAGACAGCTGCACCATCGTTTATTGTTGAGGCATTGCCTGCTGTAACAGTTCCGTCTTTTTTAAATGCAGGCCTTAATTTACCCAATTTCTCGATAGTTGTGTCCTCCCTTGGTCCTTCATCTGTATCGACAATGACAGGGTCTCCTTTTCTCTGAGGTACTTCAACAGGTATTATTTCATCTTTAAAATCCCCGTTTTTAATCGCCCTGACAGCTTTCATCTGGGAATTGTAAGCATACTCGTCTTGAGCCTCTCTCGAAATCCCATATTTTTCAGCAACCAGTTCAGCGGTAATTCCCATATGGAAATCATTGTATATATCCCACAAACCATCGTGTACCATTGAATCAATCAATTTTCCATCTCCAAGCCTGTATCCCGTTCTTGCTTTATCAAGAAGGTAGGGACAATTTGACATACTTTCCATTCCACCTGCAATTGCAAGCTTGGAATCCCCTGCTTTAATTGTCTGTGCAGCAAGCATAATTGCCCTTAAACCTGAACCGCACACCTTGTTTACGGTTAAAGATGGAATTTTTACAGGTAAATCTGCAAATATTGCAGCCTGTCTCGCAGGGTTTTGCCCAACTCCAGCCTGGACAACATTGCCCATAATAACTTCATCAATTTCTTCTTTGTTTATTCCACTTCTTTTAACCACCTCTTTTATAACAATGGAACCCAATTCAGGTGCTCTAAAAGATGCCAGTCCGCCTAAAAACCTTCCAATAGGAGTTCTAACTGCTCCAACAATTACCGGTTTTCCCATAATTCACCTCTCAATAGTTTTATGGTAAAAGTATAGCAAAAAAAAATCCCCCGGTTAAGGGGGAAAAGTTTATATCTAAAAAGGAGGTCACCAAAAATTAAATATGCAAACTCCGTGCCATGTAAATTGTGCCATAATGACACTTTTTTATAAAAAAAGGGGGACCTGCCCCCCCTTGAATTTAATTACCTGTTTCCGGTTAATGCCGTCATATAGGTTCTGTCCAGATCTCCACT
>Ga0256833_1000702_pt1 | contig 25583 bp, 30 predicted proteins | sample 356284metaG_FD_190535 | JGI IMG/M metagenome (GOLD analysis project Ga0256833, IMG submission 190535) | Hydrothermal vent microbial communities from Mid Atlantic Ridge, Atlantic Ocean - 356-284 | ecosystem: Environmental > Aquatic > Marine > Hydrothermal vents | place: Atlantic Ocean: Mid... | reverse complement strand
ACCGCATTTCCAAGAAGATGCCAGATGCAAAGGTGCTTGAGCGCGTAGCAGGGATCCTTAAGGTAAAACAGGCAGTTTCAAAGGAGCCTTCCCTTGATGACCTTCTTTATAAGATCTCGGGGCGGATTCCCGATGCTGTGGCCATAGAGGAGCTTAAGGCAAAGCGGGAAGAGTTACATGAGGCGAAGGCACACGAGGCATCCGAGGTCCCGCCACCAGAAAGCTTTACCGGGCAGTTGCCCGCCCAGGAAAAAGATGTAGCCCAGCCGGCTCAATTTTTCCAGATGCCCCTTGTTGTGAGTCTTAAGCTTACAAGCATAGGCACCTTTCAGCAGGTGAAGGCCAGACTGGAAAAGGCGGCGCAAATGCTTGGTAACGACTTTTCCCTTTCTGACATAAGCCTCGAATACAAGGAAGCAAATAGCCTTGGCCGCCTTGAGTGCCGCTTTGTGCTTAGGGGAGGACAGGGATGAATAGGCTGCTCCCCCTGAAAAACAAGGGCCTTGTCATGTTTTTACAGGGCTTCATAGCCATGACATTTTGTCTTGCCCTATATTGGAATGTCTCTTTGTTCCTTCAAAAAAGGGCTATTGAGAAGGGTTGCCAAGAACTCGAAGGAGTTAGTCAAAGGCTTGAAAGGGTAGAAAAACAGATAGCCAAATTTGAACGGGTAAGAAGTCTTGTCCTGCCAGAAGGCAGTGACACCAGGGCCAGGTACCAGTGGGAATCGGTTTCGCTTCATTTCGAACCCCTTGAATTTTCAAAACTTCTTCGTCGTTTGTCGCTTCTTAACAAGGAGATCCAACAGAAGTATCACAGGGAGGGCATATTTGTGCTAACCGATTTTGAGACTGTAAGGGATCACTCCAAGGGAAAGGGCGAAAAACAAGGGCCGTCACCTGAAGTTCAGGCAGATGGCCGGCCAGGTTTTGCCATAAGAGGTAAGCTTTTATGTCTCTATCCACAAACGCAGATACACTAAAGAACCTGCTTGTCAAGCTGGCTCCCACTCTTTTTCTCGTGGCTGGTACCATTCTTAGTATCTATCTTGCAACAGGCCAGCATAGATTAAGTCCTCCGTCCATCAGGTTGGACTCTCAACTTTTGGAAAGTGTGACCCTATTCCCCCTCGAAGGCTTGCTCTCCGAAGACCCTTCTTCATCCTCGCCCATATACGCCGAGGTGAGGGACCCTTTCTTGGTACCAAATGTCAGTGTAGATGGGCAGGAAGTACTGCCTGAGCTTCAGTTAAGCATGATTATCATCAACAAAAGGCACAGGATGTGCAAAGTAAATGGGAAACTGTACTTTGAAGGGGACAGAGGCCCTGATTTTCAGGTAAAAATCATAGAAGAAGACAAGGTTCTTGTTGAAAGAAGAGGTAGAGGCCAATGGCTTTTCCTTGCTCAAAACGGATGATCCTTATGATGAAAAAGCAAACGGTGTTGCTTTTATTGTGGGCAGGCTTTTTATCCATGCTACTAAGTGGTTGCGCATCCCATTTGTCTGAGACTGCACTTGACAATAAGTCAGTTTCATCTCCAAAAAAATCAGCAACCACTTTCACGCACAGAAGCACGATTCCAAGCACGCCTAAGCACAAAGTCGTCAACGAATCAAGGCAAATAAAGAAACCAGTGCCAAGGTTCAAGGAACTTTCCCCCCTTGATATGCAGCTTGTGACCCTTTCCTTTATTCAGGAAGATTACAGGGCCATTTTCCAGGCCCTTGCCCATGCGGCAGGGATGAATCTTGTCATAGACGACTCTGCGGTTGGCATTCTGTCCCAGGGCAGGAAGCTTACGGCAGAATTTGTGGAACAGCCAGTACGAGACGTGCTCGATGCAGTCTGCAGGGCCGCCAATCTTGGCTGGGAAGAACGGGATGGCACTGTTTACGTCCTTGGTTATGTTGAGAAAATACTCAACCTGGATTTTATTGCATCAACTCACAAGGCAAAGGTAACCGTCGGCGGAGACGTGCTCGGCGGTCAATCTGGCAGTGGCGGCGGAGGAAACGGCGGACAAGGAATCACCTCTCAAGGGGAAGGGGAGATTGCAACCCCTCTTACTGGCAGCTTTGAGATATCAGGAGAGACCGCCCCTGGTGCCCTGGATATCTACAAAGAAATAGATGCCTCAGTGAAGGAATATCTTGAGGGAAAGGGCAAATACTTCCTAAACAGGAACACTGGTACACTCCTTGTTCAGGGCCCCCCAAAAATGGTGCAGCGCATAGAGGCGTATATCAACAGGCTCAAGGAAAAATACCAGCGTCAGGTGCTTATAGAGGCCCGCATCATCGAGGTGGCCCTAGACGAAAGCTCAGAGCTTGGGATCGACTGGCGGCGTCTTACCATAAACGCCAGTGACAAACAGTTACATCCCAAGGGCACATCTTTTCAGCTAAACAGCCAACTGCTTGAAGGTGCCCTTAGGGAATCCACCATGTATGGCATCACACTGACCAATCCCTATTACGATCTATCTGTAGTCACAAGAGCACTGGAACAATTTGGTAAGGTCCGCACCCTGTCAAATCCCAGGCTAAAGGTGTTAAATGGCCAGCCTGCCATGATAAGTGTTGGGCAGTCTGTGTCTTATCTGAGGAAATTTGAGATCATGGTGGATCAGCAACAGGGATTTAGAAGTGAGACCCCAAATGCTGAAATAGCCTCCATATTCAACGGGATATTACTTGGCGTCACCCCCATAATCGATGACAAGGACAATGTTACCCTGAACATGGTACCAATAAAAAGTGACATAATATCCCTTGAGCAAAGAGAGCTTACAGACGGGAACCTTTACACCTTTCCTGTTGTAAACCTTAGAGAGGCTTCCACAACGGTTCGGGCCCATTCAGGAGACCTTGTGATCCTGGGAGGGCTCATAGAGGAAAGAAGTGGACGAAACACCACTGGCCTTCCCATTCTTTCAAGACTCCCGGGTTTCCTGAGTCTGCCCTTCAGTTTTAAACAGGATTCGAAAAGAAAGGTTGAACTTGTCATAATACTTAGGATCGATGTGACAAAAAATGAGCAAACTGTTTGAAGCCATAAGCACACTTGAGACAAATGGCAGTCAGCAAATGGTGGACTCACCTTTTGCAGGCCATTTGGAAAAGTCTAAAAATGAGCCACAAGGCCAGGATGCCAAAAAAGTCTTTTTGGCTGCATGTCTGATACTGCTCTTTGCCATATCAGTGGGAATAGGCACCCTTTTTGTTTCCAAGAAGCTTGCAGTAAAAGGCTTGGGCAAAAAAGGGCAAAAACGCATTGCTTCCTTGCAAAAAGAAATAAGACCCAAAAATAATGGCGGCGAAAAAAAAGTTGTCGATTCTTCGCCTTACGTTTTGCTCAGACAGCCAGAGCAACTGGTACAAAAAGGTAATGGCATACACCACGCTCAGAAAAGGAAACCCGTAGAAACAAAGGATGGCCTAAAGATGGTTTCAGGTACGTTGGGTGGTCCAAAGTCTTTAATCAATATTAGGCCAAAAGGGCAGGAACAAAAAATTGCAGTAACAGTCCAAAAGATGCCGCCATCTGAGCCAAGGCCCATAAAAAATCCCTTTTCCCCAAATCCCATGGTTCTCAACTCAAGACAGAAAAAACTCCTTTACCGAGCTGAAGCTTTACGAAAGAGCGGCAGATATGAGCAGGCCCTAAGCCTTTACAAAAAGGTATGGAATACCAGTCATAACCCCCTTGTTGCCAATAACCTTGCGGCAATACTTATGGAAATCGGCCGCTATCAAGAGGCACGAAAAATACTGCAGGATGCACTCAGGACCTCACCCCAGGATAGGGATCTGAAATTCAATCTTAAACAGGTAGATCTCTACTTAGAAAGTGACGCCGCTTTAAAGATCGCCACCAGCCCATAAGGGAACACACCATTGATCTTTGAGAAACCTTTGCATAAGAATCTTGGCTTCACCTTTCTTGAACTTGCGATATTCCTTTTAATTGCAGGGAGCATCCTCACAGTGGCAGCCACTGCGTGGACTGTTCTAATCCAAGGCAGACAAGTCGCTGCTGCAAAAAACATCTTGGATGATGCAAACGGTTGCCTATGGCATTATGCCATTATGGCAAGGAAGGTTCCAACCTCCGGCTACTTTTCACACAGTTGCACAAAGTTGGATCCGTGGGGAACCCCACTTCGTTTTGTCTCTCGCTCCTCGGCAATGGATGTAAACTGCACAAGGGCAACACCTGGCACCATTAGCGTCTTTACCGGGCCTGGACAAACAAGTGGGGCCATTTCATGGTTGGTTATAAGCGCTGGGCCGAACAAGAGTTTTGATTATTCCTGGTCTTCAGGCCGGTTAGACTTATCACACGGAGATGATATCTATGTGCTTGTCTCAGACATGGAGGCACACAGTGAGCTCTGCAAATAAAAGTAGAGGGTTTACACTTGTCGAGATAGCGATTGTCCTTGTAATAGTAGGGCTCATATTAGGTACCCTTGCACCCCTTATGGTAGGGCTTATAAAGAAGGACAAACTTGAAGATGGCAGACAGACCGTGCAACGGGCCAGAGACGAAATTATAGGCTATGCCATGATAAATAGCGGCAGGCTTCCAGCCAACATATCTGCCATCTCCCACAACGTGGATCCCTGGGATGAACAGTTGATTCTCATTACTGCTCCAGGCCTTTCTTCATCAAGTGTTTGCAGTGCAAATTCAACATCCTTGGGCATCATAATCTACAGGGCCGCTGGAGGGGGGGCATGCTCTTCGGGCTCGCTCAAACAAGATGTGGCATTCGTAATACTGTCTAAGGGGCCGGACTACAACCGCCAGATAAGCGCACCTGCCTCAGGTCGTGTTGCGATTCTCGATTATGGCTGCACCGGGGACCTGTATCTCGCAGATAATAATGGTGTTGGATCAAACAGGCCCTTTGATGACATCTACGATTATGTAAGCCTACAGGAACTTAAGGCAAGGCTGTGCACGCCATAATCACACCATAAATATTTTTCATGACATGCCTCTTGTTCTGTGTTTGCAAGGCGGATCAGGCTGATTTAACATTCCCATTAGCAATTTAGAACCATCCCTGTCCCTTGCCTGATAGCAGAATAAGAAAGAGACCGTCAAGGAAAAGGCTTATCCCAACCATCCAGCCAAGATACCAATGGGTACTGTATGGCCAAAAAAGTATGAATATGGCAGAAAGGGCAAGACACAAGACGCCTTTTGCAAAAAGAAGACGCCAGCCCCCAAATGGCTTTAGTTCAAGGGCTAAGGTAATGGAGGAGACTCCATCCAATATGAAATAAACGAAAATGGCTAATCCAAGGACAACGATCAGGGCAAAGGGCTTAATGGCAATAAACAGGCCAAGTACAAGGGGTGTAAGGGCCTTAAGCCAGGCCACCTTTTCCCTTTGATGTGTAAGATAGGCCATCAGGCCAAGGACAATCCCTGTCAGAATGAGCATAAGGGCTATGACAAGGGATACTGCAACTGCAAGAAGCTTGGGTGCCATGATGCCAAGAATGCCTATGAGGCAAAGACAAACTCCAAAGACGAAAAGCTTTCTCGAAAGTCCCTCATCCATACAGACTAGGAATGAAAAACTACCCTTTGAATGGTTCATAAAACAAAACTACCCCTTTTCAGTTTTGTACGTGAGCACATGCACTTCCTGAAGGGTAATCATTCCTGCCGGAATCATCTTATCAAGGCCAAGAAGCACCTTTTCGATCTTTATAGGGTCATCCACCACCTCCACCACCACTGGAAGGTCCACCGAAAGTGACAGGATGTTCACTGTCCTGAAGTAGCTGTTTGGGCCATAACCTGCCATTGCCCTGTAAACGGTGGCCCCTGCAATGTCGCTTTTTTTCAGGTAGTCCAAAATGGCCTTGTACAAAGGCCTTCCCTGGTACTTGTCCTTTTCGCCAATGTAGATGCGCATACACATCTGATCACCTTCAAGACGTTTGGTAGGCATGTCGGCTCCTTTTCATCCCATTAGCCGGCTGACCATGAAACCGAGCCAGCCGGCCAGTAAACACAAAAAAATGTTGCCAAAGACGTTCAAAAAAGCAGCGGTATTGTATCCATCCTGCAGGAGGGACAGAGTTTCAAAACTGAAGGTGGAAAATGTGGTAAATGCGCCGCAAAATCCAACCGTTACGGCAGCCCTGAGCTCAGGCGAGATTTGATAGGCCTCAAGACTAAGGGGTAAGAACAGGCAAAGGACAAAGCTTCCAACCACGTTTACAAAAAGTGTCCCAAAGGGGAAGTCAACACCAAAGAAACGATGAACAAAAGATGCTGCAAGGTATCTGGAAATGGCCCCGAAAAAGCCGCCCATTCCGATGAATAACAGATCCATATACAGTATTCTCCGCTGTGTCGTGCAGTTTTTTATCTAAGATTCAGTCTCTTAGCCACGTTTGGGAACCTGGTAAGGTCGGTATGGGGAAGAAACAGTGCCCCGGTGAGCTGATTCATGAAGTCTCCCCTTACGTTCATCTCAAGATAGGTTATCCGTTCACAAATATCCTCTATTCTGGCAAAGGAATCCTTTTGAAGCAGCACCCTCTTTGCCCCCATGCCTGCCGAGTTGCCAAGGGGCTTGAACCTATCAAGGGGTATGTCCGGCAGCATACCTATGGTGATGGCCTTTTCAGGATCAATGTAATTGCCAAAGGCCCCGGCAACGTAGAAGTTGTCTATGTCGTCAAAGGTTATGCCAACGCTTTGAATCACCACGTTTAGAATGGTGTACATTGCACCCTTGGAACGAATGAGATTCTTGATGTCGCTCTGGGTTATATAAACAGGCTCACCATGCGCAGTCTCGGACTCGGTCGCAACGATGTAGGCCCACTCGTTGTTTATCTGCCTCATACGAGTAGGGTCCTTCTGGATCATGAGCTTTCCTGTTTGATCCACAAGCCCTGCCTCGAACATGGCTGCAAGAAGATCGATTATGCCAGAGCCGCAAAGCCCCTTTGGCGGCCTGTCTTCTATGGTCTTGTAACGAACCGACAGATCCTCCGGGGAGATCTCTACCCGCTCTATGGCCCCGGGCTGCGCCCTCATGCCGCAGGAAAGTATGCCGCCTTCAAGTGCCGGGCCTGCAGCACCGGCACAGGCAACCAGCCAGTCCTTGTTTCCAAGGACCACCTCTGCATTGGTGCCAACATCCACCAATAAAGAAATCTCCTCCTTTTCTGCCATCATAGATGCAAGAATCCCCGCTATGAGATCCCCGCCAAAATAGCTTCCCACGTTTGGAAGCACATAAATGCAGCCATGAGGATTCATCTTTAGACCAAGATCTTCAGGACTAAGAAAATCGAACCTGTTCGCCGCTGGTATATAAGGTTCCTTGCAGATGTGGCTTGGATCGAGTCCAAGAAGAAAATGGCACATGGTGGTGTTTCCGGCAACGGTCATGAAAAAAATGTCCGTTACCTCTGCCCCAACCTGCCTGCAAAGGCTAATTGCACTTTCATTGAAAAGATCAACAACCTGCCTTTGAAGCTCGCCAAGGCCACCCCTTTGGGCAAATATTATCCTTTCCAATATGTCTTCGCCGTGAACCCTCTGGGGATTTTCCTGTGAAAGGGTCTTTAAGGTATTGCCAGTTTCGAGATCGAGGAGATAAAAAACTACAGAGGTAGAGCCAAGATCCACGGCAAGGCCAAGCACTCTTTTTTGTTCATTTGCCCCTGTGCATCTGCAAATCCGCCAGCCGCAGCCATCAAATGAAAGCACAACAGATACATTGTAGCCTGCATCGGGAAGGAGTGTTGGAAGAAGCCTTGAAATCTTCAAGGGAAGATGAACTGGCACATCCTTGATCTTCCCGGCAAGGGCATCACGGACCCTTTTTTCAGGGCTCCTATTGTCTCCGAGCTCTGGGGGCCTTAGCTCAAGCCCCACCTTCTTCACAACCGGATCAAGATCTCCCATCTTCGAGAAGGTTTTTGTCTTCAGAATCTGGAGTTATGTCTATTATCAGATGATCTTGGCCTTGACCTTGCGCCTGTCTCATCTGCTCCTGCTGTTTTAACATCTCTTCTTCAGCCTTTTTGATCGCCTTTGTGATGCGCCAAGACATGTATGCACCCACTGCTGCAAAGACTGTAAAAGCGGCAATAAGTATTGGAAGTGTTAGAAAGAATGCCCCAAGGGCCAAAAGAGCAAATCCTATGGCAGCAAATGGGGTCATATTCGAATAATAATAAACCTGTCTTCTTTTCATCTTTTCTCCTGTAATCACTTTAAGTCTCATTTTCATTGAATCTCATGATTTCTTCATCGATTCGCTCAGGTTCTCCTGAATTGTAATATAAGATGTTTTTTAGATGAATAAATACGTCAAGTTCCATGGCATCAAAGGAAAGGGCCATGCCTGTATCATCCGTTCTGACAACGTGGCCTTCGAGTTCCAACCACAGCTTTGATCTGGTACCGCTGACATGAAGCCTGATTGAACATGGGGTATCCTTTGGAAAGGGCTCCTCTGTAAGACAGTAAATGCCCTTCAGGCTGATATCCTTGGAACTGGTGGATCTTACAGTGGTGCCATCTTCACGGCTTGTAATCTCAAGTTCCGTTTCAAAGGGAACCCTCAAAAACCCGCGTCTTTCAGAACTGCCTTCCACAAGGTTTCTGTCTTCTCTCATTTCACTTCTTGTCCTTTTGTGCCTGGAGCATAGACCTTATCCTGAGTCTTAGGCCTTGCAGCCTGATGAATCCTTCCGCATCCTTCTGGCTGTACACCTCGTCTTCCTCAAAGGTGGCAAACTCTGGCTGATACAGGCTGTAGGGAGACTTTCTGCCTGTTACGATGCAGTTTCCTTTGTAAATCTTAAGGCGCACGGTGCCCGTCACCTTCTCCTGTGTCTCATCTATCATGGTTTGGAGCATCTGCCTTTCAGGAGAATACCAGAAGCCGTAATAGACCAGCTCCGAATACTTTGGGATAAGCCCCTCTCTAATATGCATGACCTCCCTGTCCAAGGTAATGGACTCAAGGGCCATATGGGCTGTGCGAATGATGGTGCCCCCTGGAGTTTCATAAACGCCCCTTGATTTCATGCCAACGAAACGGTTTTCAACAAGATCCACCCTGCCGACACCGTTTTCTGCCCCTATCTCATTAAGGGCTGAAAGCATCTTTGCTGGAGTAAGTGGTGCGCCATCAAGGGTCACCGGATCACCTTTCTCAAAACCTATCTCAATATATGTGGGCTTGTCCGGGGCATCTTCCGGAGCCTTTGTCCATGTGAACATATCCTCAGGCGGTTCTGACCAGGGATCTTCCAGTATCCCGCCTTCGTAGCTGATGTGAAGCATATTTGCATCCATGCTGTAGGGCTTTTTTTTCGTAACCGGTACAGGGATGCCATGCTCATTTGCAAAATCTATCAGTTTGCTCCTTGAGTTAAGATCCCACAGTCTCCATGGGGCGATAATTTTTATGGAGGGCTCAAGGGCCATGTAGGTCAACTCAAAACGCACCTGATCGTTACCCTTTCCTGTGGCCCCGTGGCTTACTGCATCGGCCCCTTCCTTTCTTGCTATTGCAATCTGCTCCTTTGCAATTAGCGGCCGGGCAATAGAAGTGCCAAGAAGATAGACACCCTCGTAAATGGCGTTTGCCCTGAACATGGGAAAGCAAAAATCCCTTGCAAACTCCTCCTTCAGATCCTGTATGTAAACCGAACTTGCTCCCGTATCTATGGCCTTTTGTCTGACTGCCTCCCAGTCTTCGTCCTGTCCGATGTCTGCCGCATAGGCCACTACTGGGCAATCATAATTGACCTGAAGCCACTTCAGTATCACAGAGGTGTCAAGCCCGCCTGAGTAGGCAAGCACTATCTTGTTAACATCCCTCAAAGCCATCTTGTTTCACCTTCAGTCCCTTATCCCAAGTGCCCACTCAAGCACTGCCTTGTGTATATGCATCTTGTTCTCTGCCTGATCCCATACCACAGAATGTTCCCCTTCAAGAACCTCTTCTGTTATTTCCTCCTCTCTGTGGGCGGGAAGACAGTGAAGTACAATACAATCCCTTTTGGCATGACGAAGTAATTCCCTGTTTACCTGGTAGGGTGCAAAAACCTTTTTTCTTTCCATTGCCTCATCTTCCTGGCCCATGCTCGCCCAAACATCCGTGTTTATTACATCTGCATCGCGCACCGCCTCCATGGGATCTTCAACTACCTCTATTGGGAAGGTGGCCTCTTCACGGGCCCTTTCAAGTATATTTTCGTCTGGACGGTAACCGGCAGGGCAGGCAAGATAGAGGGGAAAGCCGATTCGTGAAGCCGCCTGAATCCATGACTGGGCCATGTTGTTGCCGTCGCCAATCCATGCCACCTTTAGACCGGATAGGTCCTTTCCCTTTACCTCCATCACGGTCATGACGTCAGAAAGTATCTGGCACGGGTGATGGGAATCGGTAAGGCCGTTTATAACAGGTATGTCTGACCACCTGGCGAGCTCTTCCACTATGTGTTGTCCAAAGGTTCTGACAACGAGGCAGTCGAGATATCTTGAAAGCACCCTGGCCGTATCCTTCAAAGGTTCTCCCCGCTCAAGTTGGAGATCCCGTCTTGCCATGAAGGAAACGCTGCCACCGAGCTGGTACATGGCTGCCTCAAAGGATATGCGGGTGCGGGTGGATGCCTTTTCGAAAAGCATTCCGAGGACCTTGCCCCTGGCAGGCATATATTCCACCTTGCTTTTTTGCATCTTTTTCAGCTCGAGTGCCCTGTCAAGAAGGGCCAGGAGCTCTTCCCTTGAAAGATCAGCTACCTGAAGATAATGTTTTGGTCTTTTTCCCATAGTTACTCCATCGTAAATCTTTTTGTGATCATGAACTCCTTTGCCTGAATTCATCAAGGGCTGTTAGCAACATATCTATATGCTCTTTTTCTATCAAAAATGGCGGAAGGAGACGAAGAAGTCTTCCCTGCGGCACAATTGCCAAGATGCCCTTTTCGATCAGGTGACTTGCAAGATCTGGAAAGGGTCTTTGGAACTCAACCGCCACCATAAGCCCGCGTCCGCGTACTTCCCTGATATCCGGCCACCATCGTGAAAGCTCCTCGAGCCGCTTCTTGAGATAGCTTCCCTGTTGCCTGACCCGTTCAAGGATATCCGTCTCGGTGAGAATCTCCATTACCCTTATGGCAGCGGCACAGCATAAGGGATTGCCTCCAAATGTTGAAGCATGGGTGCCTGGGCCAAGATGGGCCATGACCTCATCCTTTGCTACCGTTGCCCCTATTGGAAGCCCGTTTGCAAGGGCCTTAGCAAGACACATGACATCTGGCGTGACCCCAGCATGCTCGTGGGCAAAGAGGTTTCCTGTTCGCCCCATGCCCGTCTGGATTTCATCGAATATTACAAGTGCCCCTATTCTGTCTGCGATGTCCCGTGCCGCTTGCAAAAAGGCCGTTTCCAACGGGATAACCCCGCCTTCTCCAAGAATTGGTTCAAGAAGGATTGCAGCAGTGCGCTCCCCTGCTGCAAGTTCCAGTGCATGAATGTTGTTTGGCGGAACGTGGGTGAAACCGTCCACAAGGGGTTCAAAGCCTCGCTGATACACCGGCTGGCCAGTGGCTGTTATGGCAGCAAGGGTTCTTCCATGAAAAGAGCCCCTAAGGCATATTATTTCGTAGCAATCCGGCCCTCTGGTTTCATGGCCAAATTTTCTGGCAAGTTTTATGGCAGCCTCTACTGCCTCTGCCCCGGAGTTGCAGAAGAACACCTTTTCTCCAAAGGAGTTTTCACATAGGAGCCGTGCAAGCTTGGCCTGAGGCTCTGTCCAGTATAAGTTTGATATATGAAAGAGCCTGTCTGCCTGGGTCTTTACCGCCTCTACGATCTGCGGATGACAGTGGCCAAGGCTGCAAACTGCAATCCCAGAAGTAAAATCCACATATTTTTTCCCCTGCTCATCCCAAACAAATACCCCTTGGCCCCTTTGGATGGTGATGGGAAAACGCGCATAGGTGTTGGCAATACAATCAAAGCCCATTCTTGTGCCGGAGTCGTTATTCATGTTACTTTTACCTAAGTGCAATCATTCCTTGCCCAATAAGGCAGAAAGAAAACTTTTTATATAGCACTATTTGATTCAAATAAAAAGGAGGGAACAGGGAAATCATGCGTTTTTTATTGTTAATAGCAACAGTTACACTCTTCACAAGTTCTGCCTTTGCCGACAACGTAATAGACAGCCTGGAGAAGGCAAAAAGCCTTTACAGCCAGGGCAAGTATTATAAGGCAGTGACAGAGCTAAATTTTGCCATAGGCCTTATTCAGGACAAGCAACTTGATAAGTTCAAGGCCCTTTTGCCTGAGCCTCCTTCTGGATGGAGTGCAGGAGAAGTGGAAGGTTCAAGGGCAGCAGGCCAGATTATGGGAGGTGGAATTACCGTATCCCGTACATATAATTCTCCCGATGGACAGGAAGTCAGGATAGAGATGATCACAGACTCACCCCTTCTTTCAAGTGTAATGATGATACTGTCAAATCCTATGCTCATGGGCTCTGGCAGGCTTGTTGCAATAAACGGGGAGAAAGGGATAGAGGAGTGGAACCCCCAGGAACATTCTGGGAAGATACAGATAGTGCTTCTAAACAGGATGCTAATTACAGTTAATGGCAACAACATTAAGTCAAAAGATGTCTTGTATGATTTTGCAAAAAAACTCGATTTTTCTAAGATCAAAAAGACAATGGAGGAGTAGATTATGGTAACGACAGCAAGACGCCTTTCTTTTTTTACGGTTTTAACCCTGTGTTCGTTCGTGTTTATATCAAGCCAGGCCCTTGCAGGGCTTGTCATCGAACGAATCCATACCCAGGGGACATCACCTTCCAAGGGTAAGATATCAAAGATGATCACCTACTATCAGGACAACAAGGTGAAAACTGTAAGCAGTAATGGTGACTATACAATTGTTGATCTTGAAAAGGGGACCATGGCCATAGTCAACCCCAAGAAAAAGCAGTACAGCCTTACAACCCTCGATGCCATGCTTGGCCAGATGCAGGCGGGTATGGACAAACTCAAGGCGCACCTTAAGGGCATCTCACCAGAGCAAAGGGCAATGATCGAGAAAATGATGGGCATGAATCAGCCAGGTGGCACCTCCATAAACCTCAAAAAGCTTGGAGATAGCCAGGTTATAGCCGGCTATCCGGCACACCACTATGTGATCACCCAGGGCGGAAAGAAAGTTGCGGAATACTGGGTATCTGAAAAATTGAGAAACCAGATGCTCAGGGAAATGGATAAGGACAAAATAGAAAAATTTGAAAAGGCCATGTCAAAGATATCAAGTCAAATGAATGTGTTTGGCAACTCAAACCTGACAAAACTCATGGAGCTTGAGCAAAAACTTCAGAAAAAAGGCGAAATAGTCAAACAGATTCAATATCCAAATAACGTGAATATGAACAGACAGGGCAGCTACCAGGAGGTTACTTCTGTCAGGGAACAAAGCCTGAATCCCACTGTGTTTGAGATTCCAAGGGGATTTAAAAAAATGAATACCAGGCCCTAATGGACCACAAGTTGTAAGATTAGTGTTGCGGAAGAGAAAACGCATTGGCCTTCTGGCCCTTTTTTGTCTCTTTACGCTGCTTGCTGCAGGATGCGGCAGCCCGACAAAAAACGAGGAGACAGCCCAATCTTCTACGCCTGTTAGTTATCGGCTAAAGTGGCTATTTAATGCGAGTACGGCCGGAGACCTATGGGCCAAGGAAAAAGGACTATTTGCAAACTATGGTCTAAAGGTCACCGTCAAGGAAGGTGGGGCCGAACAGGACGCCATAGAAGAACTTGAACTTGGCAGGGTCCAGTTTGGCGTCGCCTCAGCCGACCAGGTATTAAGGGCTGTCTCTCGTGGGGCAGACGTTTTAGTGCTCGCCCAGATCTTTCAGATCAACCCTCTTCAATGGATATACATGAAGTCCAGGGTGGATCTTGAAGGCCTGGATAAAGGGGCACTAAAACAAAAGCTGCCCCATCTGACCGTTGGCATCACCTATGGTGGTAATGACGAGGCAATATTTATGGCTCTGGTAAAAAGCCTTGGCCTTGAACCTGAGTCGTTGAATATCTATGCAATCACCTATGATTACACCCCCTTTTGGAAGGGCGAGGTCGATCTTTGGCCCTGTTACCGAAACACCCAGGGCATCACACTTTCTGAAAAGATGAAGGAAATGGGAGACAAGCCGGGCTTTCTGAATCCGGCGGACTATGGAATAAGCTTTGTTGCAAACTCCCTAATCACTACCAAGAGGTTTGCAAAAAGACATCCTGAGACAGTTAAACTTTTTACAAAATGCATTCTGGAGGCATGGCATCAGGCCCTAATGCCAGAAAACAGGAAAGAGATGGTATCCATACTGGAAAGATATGAAAAAACCATATCACCATCATCCATCTCGAAACAGTTGGAGGCGACCAGGGAACTTGTGACCGATCATGGCCAAAGAGAAATTGGTTACATAGACCAAAATGCGTGGGCACAGACTGAAGATGTTATGTTTCAGCAGGGGCTAATAAAAAAGAGGGTTGATGTGACGAAACTCTTTATGAAATAAGAAAGGAGGGGCTAAGCCCCTCCTTTTTCAACAAAAGTGGATGGACCTTTTAGCGACCCCTTGATGCCCTCTTTGCTGCCTTCAGCGGATTTATGGCCTTACCTGAGGCATCTTGCTGTATCTCAGGCTTTACGTGACTTGCAAAGTTGCAAACCCCTCTTTTCCATTTCATTTCAGGATGAGGAAAGACAGCACAAAAACGGCCCGCTTCTGTCTCTACTATCTTGTTGCAACCTTCGCATTTTTCCACTATCTGGAAACAGGCGCCACCAATGAAGGTGCACCCCTTCTTTCCCATAAATTTGCATTCAGCACCTGGCCTGTTGGTAGTACACTGCATATCTTCTAACTCCATGGTTTATTTTTGCAGCAAATATAAAGCCGGCAATTTGCTTTTGCAATATAAATATCGAGATGTTAAAGGACTTTGTTTATGAGCTGGTTGACCTTGTTTACCATAGGAGCAGGAACTGGAATCGGAGCGTCCTTTACTGGCCTTGGAGGCGGTTTTCTTGTGGTCCCCCTTCTCCTCCTGCTTGGCTACTCTGCCCAAAGGGCGGTTGGCACAAGCTTCATGGCCATTTTGATAATAAGTGCCTCGGCCCTGTTCGCCCACGGCAGGCTGGACAATGTTGACTTCAAAACAGGAGTCGTCCTCGGACTTGGTGGCATTCTTGGCACTCAGATAGGGGCCCAGCTTCTGGAACAGGTCTCTACCGCCCATTTCAGAAGGATTTTTGCCTTTGTCCTTGTGGCCCTTGCTGCATACCTCTTTTTCAAATAGGAGGGCGCCTTTTGAATCCCGTGGAGCTTCTAAAAAAACTGTCCAAACGCATGGCCAAAAGTGCAATCTACGTTGCTGGAGGGCCTGTAAGGGACTGGTTGCTTGATAAGGCTGTAAAGGACATAGATTTAGTCATGTCCGAAGAGGGCATTTCCGCTGCAAGATACCTCGCTAATGTCTCATCCGGAAGCTTTGTGATGCTTGATGAGGGTTTCCATGTGGCAAGGGTTGTGGTAAAAGAGACGTCCTTTGATTTTAGCCAGTACAGAGGAGATGCCACAAACATAGAGGAAGATCTCTCCTACAGGGATTTTACCATAAATGCCATGGCGATCCCGTTGGATCTGGTGCTGCCACACCTTTTTTACACCCAACGAGGGGTTGTCTGCCCAAAAGACGCCGTGCTTCCACATCTTGTTGATCCGTTTGAAGGCAGGAAGGATCTGGAGAAGCGGACCATCAGGGCCATATCTCTTTCAAATCTTTCTCAAGATCCCCTAAGGATGTTGCGGGCCTTCAGGTTCAAGGCAATACTCGGCTTTGACATAGAACCCAAGACCCTTGAATGGATAAAAGGCATGGCGGATGGAATCTGCCGCAGCGCCCCTGAAAGGATCAGCACTGAACTTGACAAGATCATGGCATCGTCCAGGGCTGGAAAGTCTCTCATGGATCTTAAGGCATGTGGCCTTTTAATGGCCATAATCCCCGAAACAGAGACAATGGAGGGAGTGGAACAGCCTGGATTTCATCACCTCGATGTCCTTGGCCATCTAATTGAGACAGTAAGCTCCATGGACGCCCTTGTGGAAGATCCATGCATAAAGTTTCCAGACTGTGGCCCCTTCAGGCAGTGGCTCCTTGCAAAAAGTCAGGAGATTTCCTGGCTCAAATGGGCTGCATTCATGCACGATTTTGGGAAGCCATCTAAAAAGGGCATGAAGGAAAATGGCAGGGTCACCTTCTACGAACACGACAAGGAAGGGGCAAGGATGGTAAAGGCTGTGTCAAGACGTCTTCGCTGGTCGCGCCAGAAGACCAAATTTGTCGCTAACCTTGTTCGCTTACACATGAGACCATTTCACCTTCTTAACGATCTTAGAAGGTCAGGACCTTCAAAAAGGGCCATGAGAAGACTGCTTGATGAGATTGGTGAGGATTATCCGGCTCTTTTCCTTCTTTCCATGGCAGATTCCATGGCAGGCTGTGGCCCCATGAAACCAGAGGGCCTTGATGACGAAATAGCCAAACTCTTTAACAGGATTCACCACTTTTATTTAAAAAGCCTTAAACCCGTGGAAGAAAGTCCTCCCCTTGTAAAAGGTAACGATGTGATGGAAATACTTGGCATTGGCCCAGGTCCCCTTGTAGGCCAAGTTTTGAAGGCGGTTAAAGAGGCACAGGTAGAAGGTGTGGTGTCAAACAGGAAACAGGCCCTTGCCTTTATAGAAGAGGGCTTTAAGGAAGAGGCAGCTCCTTTTAAGAAAAAGGCGTAAACTCCCTTTTTATGCCGGTGTCAGGGTTTCGGCATAGGGCCTTATCAAGTTTTTGAGAAAAGCGGTTTTCTTGCCTTAAAGGGTCTCATTTGCTATCTTTTTGAATGCAAGCTTTTCAAGGATGGTTTCGGAGAGGTACCGAAGCGGTCATAACGGGGGCGACTCGAAATCGTCTGTACGCCCAAAAGGCGTACCGTGGGTTCGAATCCCACCCTCTCCGCCATTTATTTATTTTATTGACTGTTTGGGACTTAAAAGTGTATAAAAGTGAACCTATTTTTGGTGAACCTGTGGAGAGGTGCCCGAGCGGCCGAAGGGGCACGATTGGAAATCGTGTGTGCGTTAACAGCGCACCGAGGGTTCGAATCCCTCCCTCTCCGCCACGAGCAGAAAACCCTTTGATAGCCGGGTCCTGCGCAACGAAATCCCGCGAACCCCGCCAGGTCCGGAAGGAAGCAACGGTAGTGGGACCCTTCGTGTGCCGCAGGGGTGCCTGGCTATCATCTTTTAATCTGCAGCGCAATCCATAATCATGTCTTATCTCGTACTGGCCCGAAAATGGAGACCTCAAAGCTTCGATGAGGTCATTGGGCAAGGCCACATAACAAGGACCCTCCAAAATGCCCTTTCTTCAAACAAGGTGGCCCATGCGCTGCTTTTTAGTGGCCCGCGTGGCGTTGGAAAGACGTCTGTTGCCCGTATTGTGGCCAAGGCGCTAAACTGCACCCAAGGCCCTGCCCCGAACCCTTGCAACAGTTGTCAGATCTGTAAAGAAATCACATCTGGAAGCTGTGTGGACGTAAACGAGATAGATGGGGCATCGAACAGGGGCATAGACGAGATCAGACAGCTAAGAGACGAGATCCGGTTTCAGCCTGTTCTGTGCCGCTTTCGCATATACATAATAGACGAGGTCCACATGCTCACAAACGAGGCCTTCAACGCCCTTTTAAAGACACTGGAAGAGCCTCCCGCCCATGCCTACTTCATCTTTGCCACCACAGAGCCGAGAAAGATTCCAGAGACCATCCACTCAAGGTGCCAGCACTACGAATTCAGACGCCTTTCCGAGTCAGTGCTTACCGAGCATCTCGACAGGATCGTTGCCAAGGAAAACCTCGGCCTTTCCCATGATGCAACCTCCCTTTTGGCATACCAGGCCCAAGGAAGCGTAAGAGACAGCCTCAGCCTCTTGGATCAGGTGGTTGCCTATGGCGCCAGGGATTATCAGGAGGTCTGCCAGGCCCTTGGGGTCGCTGGGCTTTCCACCATAGAAGCGCTTGCAGAGGCACTTCTAAGATCCGATACGGAGAAGGCCCTTGCCCTTATCCATGATGTTTACGAAATGGGAATCGACCTTCAAAGACTCGCCAAGGACCTGCTCCACTTCCTTAGAGATCTGGCAGTCATCAAAAAGGTTGACCCAAAAACAGGAATCACTATTACCCGATTTTCCAAGGAGCGAATCAGCAGGCTTGCTGAGAGCTTCTCCGAGATACCCTTTTCAATCGTTATCCAGGCCATGGAAATCCTGGCATCTGGCCTTGATGACCTTTACAGGAGCCTTACCCCAAGAATCAACCTGGAGATCCTTGCCATGAGAATTTGCAGCATTACAGACTTTGCCAGCATGGATGAGCTCCTTGAAGGCATTGGTAAGCTGCTTCGAATTTATGAGGAAACAGACGATCAAAGGGGCAAGTCTGCTCGGATTAACAAAAACAAGGAACAAAAGACAGACTCGCACCTTGGGAAAGAACCGGCTGATGAAGACACTGTTTCTGAAGCGGCTCCTTCCAAAGAGGATTCACAAACCTCAGCTGAAGAGGTGGTCAAGAGGTGGCCTGAATTTGTGGAGTTTGTCAAGGGGAAAAGCCCAGGCCTTGGAAGTGTTCTTGATGCTTGCCTCAAGGTCGAATGCTTAGAAAATGGCCAGATAAGGGGGCTTTGCGCAGAAGATGTGCGTGGAGAGATGCTTTGCTCACAAGAAAAGTCAAGTCAGATAGCAGGTCTTGCCTCCACCTATTTCAATCATCCTGTTAATATCAAGTTTGTCATGGATGAAAAGGGCTGTACTTTTAAGCCCCAAAAGGGAAAGAATGGGGCCTCTTCAAACAGGCAAAAAAATTCCAGGCAGGAGCTCATTAACAACCCCCTTGTCCAGGAAGCCATTAACATCTTCCAGGCAAGGATAAGCAATGTTACCCTTTACAACAGAAGAAACAATAAAAAGACAAGGAGTTGATGCCATGAATCCTAATATGAAAGAGATGATGCGCCAGGCCCAGATCCTGCAGAACAAGATAGCAAAGACCCAGGAAGAGCTTGCAAAAAGGACCGTAGAGGTGACTGTTGGAGGTGGTATGGTAAAGGCCGTTGCCAGTGGGAAACCGGAGATCGTCTCTCTAACCATTGAAAAAGAGGTGGTGGATCCGGATGACGTTGAAATGTTGCAGGATCTTGTGGTGGCAGCGGTCAACGAGGCCCTTGCAAGATCTAAGGAGATGGTTGAAAGCGAGATGGCAAAAATTACTGGCGGGCTCAAGATGCCTGGCCTTTTTTAGATTAGACCAGTGATCCAGGCCATTCCCCCAGCCCTTGAAAGGCTTATAAAAAATCTTATGCGCTTTCCTGGCATAGGGGAAAAAAGTGCCACTCGAATGGCCCTTCAGATCCTTCGCTGGCCTCCATCTGTGGCAAAGGAGCTTGGCGCCTCCATCCAGGAACTACACGAAAAGATCGGCATCTGTTCCAGATGTTTCACCTTCTCCCAGGAAGATCCATGCAAGATTTGTAGCATGGTAGAAAGGAACCAGGATGTGGTGTGCGTGGTGGAGGAGCCTGGTGATCTTGTGGCCATTGAAAAGACGGGCTCATTCAAGGGACTGTATCACGTGCTCCAGGGGGTGCTTGCCCCAAGGGAGGGAATTGGCCCGGACGAGCTTCGGATAAAAGAACTTCTTGAGAGGGTAAGGAAGGAAGGGCTAAAGGAGATAATTATTGCCACCAGCAGCACAGTTGCAGGAGAGGTGACGGCAAGCTACCTGTCAGACGCCCTACGGGCAACCGGAGTTAAGATAACAAGGATAGCATGCGGTATCCCAATGGGTACGGATCTGAAATACGCCGACCAGATGACCTTAAAAAGGGCCTTGGAGTACCGGACCTCCCTTTGACAGCAAAAGTTTTGGGTCAAGGACGGCTTCCAGACCATGGATTGCCGTCCTTCGCTTTCAATCCATCTATCTGATAATTCGGACCTTTCCTCCCCTTTCTCTTTTTCCGTCCGCCTTTTTTAGCCCAAATGAAAATCTCTTTTTCTTACGTCGAGGCCCAAAAGAGCGGGTCGTTTTGAGTGGCTTTGAAAGAGGAAGCTTGGGTTCAAGGCCCTCAACGGTCTTTCTCGCTATCTTTTTCCCAATGAATCTTTCAATGCTCTTTAACTGGGCAGCATCTTTGCTTCCACATGCAAAGGAAATCGCCACTCCACTGGCCCCAGCCCTGCCAGTGCGGCCGATCCTGTGAACGTAGTCCTGTGCGCCATTTGGAAGATCAAAGTTTATGACATGACTTATATCTGAAACATCGAGGCCGCGAGCGGCTACATCCGTTGCTATTAGAAGCCTAACCTTTCCCTGCCTCATGCTGGCCATGGTCCTGCTTCTTGCTGCCTGACTCATGTCTCCATGAAGGGCCTTGGCCTTACATCCCTTTTTTCTAAGGTCCCTTGCAAGACTTTCAGCCCCCCTTTTGGTTGCAGAAAAAACCACTGCCCTGGTTATCTTTTCATTCTTTGCAAGATGCATAAGAAGTCTTTTCTTGTGCGAAAAACTGTCTGCAAGATAGAGATGTTGCTCTATGGAGTCCACAGTGACCCTGCCTTCTGACACGTCCACCACATCTGGCTCTTTCATCATGCTTTTTGCAAGTGCAGTTGTGGCCTTATCCATGGTGGCGGTAAAAAGGAGGGACTGCCTCGTCTGTGGTGTCGCCCTGATTATCTGGTCCACGTCCCTTTTAAACCCCATATCAAGCATCCTGTCTGCCTCATCGAGAACCAGTACCTCCAGTTTTGATAGATCAAGCGTGCCACGATTAAGATGATCGAGCAGCCTTCCCGGGGTCCCAACCACAAGGTCCACTTTCCCTGAAAGGGCCCTAAGCTGGGGCCTGTATGAAACTCCTCCAAGCACAACCGCAGTCTTAAAGGCCATGAATCTTCCATATTGCCTTGCTGCCTCGGCAACCTGCTCTGCAAGTTCCCTTGTAGGACTCAAGACAAGCACCCTTGCAAACCCCTTTTTCTCTACCTTCTTTCTGCAGAGTCTTTGCAGAATGGGAAGCATGAATGCGGCTGTCTTGCCTGTTCCAGTATTTGCCGATGCAATGAGATCCCTTCCGGAAAGGATGATGGGGATTGCCCTTTCCTGGATAGCCGTTGGCTTCTTGTACCCGCACTTTTTGATGGCCTTTAGTATTGGAGTATCAAGTTGAAATTTTTCAAATGACATAATGGTTTCCTTCCTTTGTGCAGCAGATTGCTGCAAATAAAATGCAAGGCCCTGTCAAAGACAGGAATTGCCCTTGATACAAGGCAGGGCCTGCCACCAGTCGGCATCAATACATCGCGCTCGCCAACCGGTCTGTTCTGCTGAATTGTTCTTGTTTGGAATTATCAGTCAGGAAGGTCAGGAATACGATGACACTCAAGCCACGGTCACAATACTTGCATCAGGCCAAAAGGCAACCTTTTTCTTGTCCACCCTCAGGCGACAATTCTGGAATATACGTCTGCATCCGGAGCAAGTAACATGTTTTGGCTTAGTTGATGAAAACCAGCCAAGGCCACCATAGCAGCGTTGTCTGTGCAAAAGACAGGCGGTGGGACAACAAATCCAAGCCCTTTTTCCATACACGCCTCCCTAAGGGCATGTCTTAGCCTCAAGTTGGAAGCCACCCCACCGGCAGCCACCACCCAGCCCACCTCTTGTGCCACTGCTGCCTTGATGGTCTTTTCAGTTAGCACCTCAACCACTGCCTCTTCAAAGGATGCACAAACGTCCTCCACCGGTATTTTTTGGCCTGCTGATGTCAGCTTTCCAACAGTTTGAAGAACCGCTGTCTTGAGCCCGCTGAAGCTAAAGTCATAGGGGGTTTCGGGAAGCCATGCCCTTGGAAACGAAAAGGCATCCCTTCGCCCTTTTTCTGCAAGGCGGCTGATAATAGGACCTCCTGGATAGGGGAGGCCAAGGATCTTTGCCACCTTGTCAAATGCCTCGCCTGCCGCATCATCCCTTGTGGCTCCAAGAAGTTCCACGTGGAAATAATCATCCACCCGGTAAAGGCTTGTGTGTCCGCCTGAAACGACCAGTCCAACAAAGGGAAACCGAGGAATTTGTCCATTTGGCAAAAAACAGGCCATGAGATGGGCGTGGATATGATTTACACCTGTTATGGGCTTTTCTGAAGAAAAGGCACAGGCCTTTGCATAGGAAAGGCCCACCACCAGGGATCCAACAAGGCCTGGCCCCTGGGTGACTGCAATCCCAGAGACCTTTTCAAGGGTGATGCCAGCCTCTTTTAACGCACGTTTTACAACAAAGTCGATGGCCTCAACATGCTTTCTGCTTGCTATCTCAGGCACTATGCCCCCAAATTCTGCATGGATGTCAACCTGGGAGGCAATTATATTACTTAAAAGTTCCCTTCCATTTTTTAACACGGCAGCTGCTGTCTCATCACAAGAGGTCTCAATGCCAAGCACTATTTCAGGTGCATCTAACATCTTCTTCTATCTCCAGAATCTTTTTGTCAAAGGCCTGTTCCATTTCATCAAGCCTCGTGCATGCCTCTTCCCAACCAAGATACAGGTCTTCAAGCTCTTCCCTTATGACTTTATAACGCCTGTTCAAGGTGGCTGCCTTGTCTGTATCCGTGTAGGTGGAAGCATCCGAAAGTTGTCTCTCTATGGAATCCCTTTCATTTTCAAGCAGTAGGATCTTGTCCTCAAGCTTTTGGGCCTTCTGCCTAAAAGGCATAAGGGCCCTGCTCTTCTCCTGGCGAATCTGTGCAACAAGGCGCTTTTTCTGCCGCCTTGTTAACCGCCTTTTTGAATTTGAAAAGTTTTCCTTGGCTCCTTGCTTTGGTCTTCTTTCATCCTGGGCACCTTCCTGCAGGATAGCCTTCTTGGTTTCAAGAAATTGTGAGACGTTTCCGGGAAAGAGGGAGATCTTTCCTTCCTCGATTTCAAGAACCTGATCCACAAATCCATCCAGGAAGTAGCGGTTGTGTGAAACCACAACCACAGAACCTTTGTAGGCCTGCAGGGCATCTCTGACTGCCTCTTGGGCATCCATATCAAGGTGATTTGTGGGCTCATCAAGAAGCAGCAAGTTTGCTTCCTTTGCCATGATTATAGCAAGGGCAAGCCTGCTTTTTTCCCCACCTGAAAGGACAGAGACCTTTTTCGAAACATCCTCCCCTCTAAACATGAAGATTCCCAAAATGGTTCGCAATCTTGTCTCTGAAACCCCTGGACAGGCGCAGATGATATTTGACAAAACGCTCTTTTCATACTGGAGCTGTTGCACCTGATGCTGGGCAAAATAGGCCCTTGTTACCTTGTGCCCAAGGATTATCTTGCCGTTTTCAGCCTCGAGCCTTCCTGCAAGAAGCTTTAAGAGTGTGGACTTTCCTGCCCCATTTGGCCCCACCACTGCCAGTTTGCTCCCACGCTTAAGCATGAAAGATAGCCTTTCAAAAAGGACCTTTTCCCCGTATCTTTTGGAGAGGTCCTGTACTTCAAGAACAATCTTGCCTGCCCTTGGTGGATCCGGAAGGCAGAAGGTACATTCGGGAGCCCTTTGGGGTGCATCCACAAGCTCCATCTTCTGGAGCTGTTTTATGCGGCTTTGTACCTGCCTTGCCTTGGTGGCCTTTGCCCTGAATCTTTGTATGAACTGATTCAGCTCATCTATCTTCTTTTGCTGGTTCTTCCAGGCCGCCTCCTTTTGCCTTAGCCGCTTTCCCCTTTGTTCTTCATAAAAGGAATAATTGCCTTGATAAAAGGTGAGCCTGCCGTTTTCAAGCTCCCATATCTCTTGAACCGTCTTATCCAGAAACGTCCTGTCATGGGAGACGATAAGGCATCCTGAATCCTGGGCTGCAAGGAATTCCTCAAGCCAGGCCAGGCTTGGCAGGTCAAGATGGTTGGTCGGTTCGTCAAGAAGGATTAGATCCGGCCTTGAAAGAAGTAACTTTGCAAGTTCAAGGCGCATGATCCAGCCGCCACTAAGAGAGGAAACGGTACGATGAAGCTGGTCTTTCCTAAAGCCTAGTCCAAAAAGAATCGCCTCTATGCGGCCTTTAATTCGGTAAAAATCTGCCTGCTCAAGCTTCTGACTCAACCTGTCATGTTCGGCAAGCATGGCCTCATGGCTTGGATGTATCGTCGATGAGGAAGAAAGTTTCTTTTCAAGCTCCTCAACACGTCTCTTTAACCTAAATACATGGTCAAAGGCCCTCTTTGCCTCTTCAAAAACCGACATCGTCATATTTTTGGCTGAAACCACCTCTTGTGGAAGGTAGGCTACTGAGAAATCACGGCTGGTCTTAACCGTGCCGTCTGCATCTTCCCTCTTGCCACAGATTACCTGTAACAGCGTGGACTTGCCTTGACCGTTTCTTCCAACAAGGCCGACCCTCTGACCTTTTTTGAGACTGAAGCTCACCCCATTAAGGATGTGCCTGTCACCCGCTTGCAAGCTCAGATTCTTGACTGTCAACATGAAAACAAAACGGTTGCCCATTGAAATCGTCAATAAAAAAACCGCCTTTAAAAAGGCGGTCTCAACTATTACCCCATTTTTACTCAAGGGCAAGACAGATATGTGTCAGGCTTTTTCTTGCCTGGCGCTACGTTACCAGTAGCGTTTCTTTCTTCTGTCCTTTTTGCCCTGTCGTGCCTGATTGATCTTAAGGATCCTGCCATGAAATTCCTTTCCGTTCAGGGCCTTGATGGCCTTATCGGCAGAGCTGTTATCCATCTCGGCAAAACAGAACCCCCTGGACTTTCCAGTATAACGGTCGGTAATCCAGTCGAAGGATTCCAGGCTACCATACTCTTCGAGCATGGTTCTTACGTCTTCTTCTGCAACATTATAGGCCAGGTTGCCTATGTATAGTTTCATAATATGTATCTCTCCTTTGTTGTTGTCTGATCAGTGAAATCATGGAATTTTCCAACAAAAAAGGCAGGCCAAAAAGACCTGCCTGTAAAAGTCTCACCTGACAGATACAACCTATGCTCTCACATTGGATGCCTGAGGCCCTTTAGGACCTTCTGTAATGTCAAACTCAACGGTTTGGCCCTCTTCCAAGGACTTGAAACCGTCACCCTGGATGGCTGTGTAATGTACAAACACATCTGGTCCGTCCTCCTGGGAAATAAAACCAAAACCTTTCTGATCGTTAAACCACTTTACTGTTCCTTTCATGAGATCTCTCCTTTTGAAAAATGAAATTTGTTGCTGGGTACTTCCGACCCAAATTGTTGCACTTGTTGGTTCGAAAAGCCCCCATGGAAAGATCCACACGAAGGTACTTCTGAATCCATACTAAGTGACTTGCTCTTGCCAAAAGATTGGGGTGAACTGGATTGTTTCAGGACAAACTCAGACAGGCCTCAAT